>Ga0255752_10002289_pt1 | contig 21215 bp, 16 predicted proteins | sample 011ome_25_FD_179952 | JGI IMG/M metagenome (GOLD analysis project Ga0255752, IMG submission 179952) | Coastal salt marsh microbial communities from the Groves Creek Marsh, Skidaway Island, Georgia - 011512CT metaG (version 2) | ecosystem: Environmental > Aquatic > Marine > Intertidal zone >... | reverse complement strand
GAAGGCCCGACTCTCAGCGGTCTACAATTTATTCGCCTTCGTGATTCTCATCATCCTGTTGATGGTCCTTCCGCGTTTTACGGAAAGTCTGCACCCGGGCAAAGGAGGCAATCCGGGTTTCAACAGTTACGATTTGGACAGTTCATTACGGATGGTCTTCTATCCGGCGGTCATCGGTTGGATGCTGCTCGGGTTGTGGATGTACCGCATGAGACTCGCAACGGCTGCATTGAACCAAAAACTTCAACAATTATGACCTTGAACGTGCTTCAATCCTTGCTTCAAATCAGCCCGCTCGAAGGATTCTTCTTCGGCAGCGGAAAAGCTATGGTGGTCACGGGTGTAGCCTTGATCATTTTGATTGGAATGGGATTTTGGATGTTTGCCATGGAGAAACGCATCGCACGTATGAACGAACACGTAGATGAGCTGTTGAATTCGGAAAAGCCTGAACAGAAATGAAACGATCGCACATTTTAAGCCTATTGTTCGTAGCGGCCTTGGTGGGATCCTTCATCGCAACGTTCACGAGCACCAGCCGCAGCGTCAGCTTTGCCCAAGCGGCTCAAACCCCCGGAGAAGAATGCAAGATTTCAGGAACGCTGAATCGGGACTTCCCGGTGGTGTACGATCCCGAAGTCGACCCGACGAAAACACGCTTCTACATGGTCGATGAGGATGGCACCACCAAATTCGTCGTTCTCCAACAACCGAAACCTACCGGTTTGGAGAATAGCGAATCCATTGACCTCTATGGAAGCATGATTGGGGATGAATTCCACGCCACCGAAATGTTGATGAAATGCCCATCGAAATACAACGAGAACAACCACGTTCTCATGTCGGAAGACATGCAAGCTGAATCTTGATGACCGCAACCTACATTGGTGAATGGACTGAAATAGCCTGGGTCGGGCGGACGCTGATTGCTTTGGCTTTTGGCAGTTCGTTTGTGGCGTCTCTCGCCTTCGTGAAAGGTTGGAGCGCACTCGGAAAGCGTGCGTTTCAGCTCCATGCACTCTCCACATTTGCGAGCATCGCACTCATTTTCGCGTTGTTCGGAGCCCACCGGTATGAATTTCAATACATCTGGAAACACCTCAACAACGAGATGCCCATGCGCTTTATTTTCAGCGCATTTTGGGGCGGACAAGAAGGGGGATTTTTGCTGTGGATGTTTTGGCATAACGTTCTTGGGTGGATTTTACTTAGGCGTCAAACCCGTTGGCAAAGCGGGGTGATGGCCACCTTGAGTGTCATCGAAGTGTTCCTCACCTCCATGCTCCTCGGTGTTTATTTCGGCGACTTTCAACTGGGTCTGGACCCGTTTTTGTTGTTGCGTGAAGCACCAAACAACTTGGGACTGCCGTGGACTGCCCGATCGGACTATCTCACCGCCTTCCCCATGTTTCAAGATGGTCAAGGGTTGAATCCTTTGCTTCAGAATTACTGGATGACCATTCATCCGCCTACGCTTTTCCTGGGATTTGCAGCGACTTCCGTTCCGTTCGCCTATGCCATTGCAGGTTTGGCTAAGCGGGATGACCGTTCGTGGATGCATCCCGCGCTGCGCTGGTCCATATTCGGCATTGGCATCCTGGGCACGGGTATTTTGATGGGCGGTGCATGGGCATACGAGGCGCTAAGCTTTGGTGGGTTTTGGGCATGGGATCCGGTAGAGAATTCGTCATTGGTTCCTTGGTTGACGTTGGTGGCTGGGGCGCATTTGCTGCTCATCAACCGCAACCGTAAAAAGCCCTTGGCGCTTTTCAGCACGTTCTATTTCTTATTGATTTCGTTTCTGCTCGTCTTGTACAGCACGTTCTTAACCAAATCCGGCATCCTGGGCGACACCTCTGTGCACAGTTTTGTGGACAGCGGAATTTTGCCACAACTGCTCGTTTACTTGCTCAGCTTTGTGGGATTGGCGCATTTGATGTTGCTGCGTTCGGCGAAATCAAAGAACATCCTGCTTGGCGTCATCGGGTTACTCATCCTCATCGCATTCAAAGGCTGGGTGGTTGAAGCCATCGGACTTTTTCTCGTTGCACTTGTCGTCACTTCTTTGATTGCCTATCGCAACGATTTTGAACGAGATGCGGAAGAAGAATCGGTTTGGAGTCGGGAATTCTGGATGTTTGTCGGCAGCTTGCTCTTTTTGGTGAGTGCCGCGCACATTACATGGCAAACCAGTTTACCGGTCTTCAACCAATTCCTGGAGCCGCTTTCGCCTCTGCTACAGAATTTAGGCGAAAAATGGAACAGTGATTTGCTGCTGGATTTAAGCCAACACAACCTCGCACCGGGAACCGATTTGGACCAAACCTACCACTTGGTGCAAGCGCCATTGGCCGTCTTGATCATGACCATCATGGGGCTGGCCCAATGGTTAAAGTATCGGGATTCTGACATCAAGACGGTACTCAAGAAAGTGGCACGATCCCTCCTACTCAGTGCTTTGATCACCGGTGTATTGCTCTGGGCCTTCCCCTTTGAATGGTGGGAATTGCCGCGCGTTGCATTGCTGTTTGCTGCGGCATTTGCCGTGCTGTCGAATGCCGATTACATCCTTCAAATCGCCCGAGGAAAATGGCGTCAAATCGGCTCGCCTCTGGCACACGTCGGTTTTGGTCTGGTGATCTTCGGAGCGGTCATCAGCACCAGCCAAAAATGGATCATCTCGCAGAATCAAATCGGGGACATCAGCACCCTCAATGAGGAGCTAAACAACCGAGAGGACCTGCTCATCATGGAAGGCGATACCTTGCCCATGGGGCCCTATTTTGTCAGTTACCGAGATCGTTACCAAGAAGGCATTCACGTCAAATTCCGGATGGATTACTTCGAAAAGGAATCCCACCGGTACCTGCCTGGCGATGTGGTCTACTTTGACGGCATGGTATTCGAGGCCAAAGAAGCGCATACCGCGTCTCAACACTTTTCAGATGATTTGGAATCGCACTGGATGTTCGTTCCTTTCCCCAACAAGCGTCAAGCCGAAACGGCTCAAGTTTGGAAATCGGGTACGCCCGGGAATTATGCGTTTACCTTGGAGCCACGGATCCAGCTGAACGAACAAATGGGCAATGCACCGGAGCCCGATACGCGGCATTGGATTCACAAAGATCTCTATACCCACATCAAATGGGGTCGCGTCACGCCACCTGAAACCGATGAAGAAGGTTGGATGGGCGGTCGTAAACACACCATGCAAGTGGGCGACAGCATGCTCATAGGTCACACCTTGCTGACGGTAGATAGCTTGCGTGCGGTGTTGGATGGCGAAAAACCCGAACGCGGCTTGCTTCAAAAAGATTTAGCCATCGCTGCCTGTGTTCGGCTCAAAAACAAGTCCGAACGGTCAACGCACGAACCTTTGTACATCGTGCGAGACAGCACGTTGATTCCCGATATGTACGAAGCCGCCAATTTTGGAATCAAAATGCGCATTGAATCCTTCGATCCGAAATCCGAATCGTTCGAAATGACGGTATGGGAACACGAGTCAGTGCGTCGCGATTTTGTCGTCATGCAGGCGGCTATGTTTCCACTCATCAACGTCCTCTGGTTAGGATGTGTCCTGATGGCTATAGGTTCATTTTTGGCCGTTTGGACCCGATGGAAAAAGGATACCAAATCAAAACCCAATGCCTGACGGAGCTCCTCGGATCATCGTTTTTGGCAGCGGCAATGTCGCCACCTCTCTGGGTCGAGCTTGGGAAGCTAGCGGTGTGGTAATCGCCGGTTTTTGCAACCGCCGAGGTATCGTACCTCCCGGTTTCTTGAGCACCGAAGCCCCTTGTTTCACTCACCCCTCAGGCATCGACGTTGACGCTGATTACGCCTTGATTGCCGTTCGGGATGATGTGGTTTTCAGCACCATCGAACAACTGCCACCGCACCTCATCCCTGTTCACTTCAGTGGTGCTCAGCGCAACCCTGAACGAGGAGGCGTGATTTGGTGCGCTCAAAGCGTTCAACCTGATAACCCGGAGCATGTTGGAAACATTCCCATGGTCATCACCTCGAACGATGCGTCCATGCAAGAAGCGCTGACTGCCCTTGCCGGGCGCATCTCCAGTCACCTTTTTCCGACCACAGAGGCAAGTCGCCAGAAAGGGCATCTGATTGCCGTATTTGCGGTTAACTTCACAAACCACGCCCTTGCCATCGCCCATGAATTGGCAGAGCAAGCGGAACTCCCTTGGGATTGGTTTGTTCCGATGATCTCGGCCATGAGTCAAGGAGCGATTGAAGGAAAGGCATACGAACGGCAAACTGGACCGGGTGTTCGTCACGAAGACGCTATCATTCGCTCGCAGATCCAAGCCCTTGAGGCCCACCCCGCCTGGCAGAAATTTTACGAAGCCGCTACAGCGAGCATTCAACAACTCCACGACAAACCCTCCCCATGACTGCCCTCAACCCCGCCAAGCTGAAAACCATCCGCCTCCTCGCCTTTGATTACGATGGCGTTTTTACCGATGGCACCATTCTCATTGATTCCGATGGAAAAATGCTGCGTCAAGGCCATGCGAAAGACGGGTTTGCTGTTCAGTGGGCGATGAAGCAAGGGCTTCCCATCGCTATCGTTTCAGGAGGAAAAGAACCCAGCGTCGAAGAACGCATGCGAGGCTTGGGGGTCCAAGAAGTCCACCTCGGCAGCCACGATAAGATGGCCGTATTACGCGATATCGCAGCGCGAACGGGAATCGCATTGAGCGAAATGGCATACATGGGGGATGACATGCCCGACATTCCAGCTCTCAAAGCCGTGGGACTCTCCTGCTGCCCGCAAGATGCTGCTACTGACGTTTTCCCAGTATGCGACCATGTCAGTGCATTGCCGGGAGGAAAAGGTTGCGTTCGGGAATTGATTGAGGCCCACATGAAGGCCAATGGCATTTGGCAAGGAGAAGGGTTAGTCAATTGGTGATAATCCATCTACACTTCATACCCGGCTCACTGCACAATCCGCTTAACTTCGCAACCACCCATGGATAAGAATCAAATCATTGGCATTGTCCTCATGGTCCTGTTGTACATCGGTTACATCTGGTACACAGCACCCACAGAAGAGGATCGAATCGCAGCGATTGCCGAACAAGAACGGCTCGCAGAAGAAGCGCGACTTGACAGTTTGGCTGCCGTAAATGAAGCAGCATTCCAAGCACAACTTCGGGAAAGCACTGCTGCCGCAGATAGCGTGCAAACCAGCACTGAAATCGACGCTACGATGTTGCGCCGATTCGGGGGGTTGGCAAGTGCAGCCATCGGAGAAGAAACTTCGTATGCGCTGGCCTCCGAACAGGTGAATATGTCATTCAGCAGCAGAGGCGGTGTTCCCGTGTCCGCTACCTTGCCAAAATTCAATCGCTACAATTCAGAAGAACCCGTACAGTTATGGGACGCTGCGAACAGCGAACTCGATGTGTGGTTTGATTTCAACGAAGTAGCCGTTCCGGTGCGCATCGCGGATTTGCATTTTGCCATCGAGGCCGAACGAGAAAACAGCATCGCGCTTGTGAGCCGTTCGGAGGAAGGCCAAGTAATTCGCTGGGAACACGCGCTAGAAGGATATGAGCTCAAATCCCGATTAAGTTTTGAGGGCTTTGGAAGTGCGCTCGGCCAAACATTGGTCATGCATTGGGACGCAGCAGGAAAGCCAAACGAAAAAGGCTTGGATTGGGAGCGGCAGCACAGCAGCATCTACTACAAAGAAGATGGACTTGGGCGCGACTACCTGACCGATGGGCGTAGCGATGAATTGACCACCGAAGTTCCCCTGGAATGGTTGGCTTTCAAACAGAATTTCTTTTCCGCCTTGGTGCATCATGAAGGGAATTTTTTGGCCGGTGCCAACCTGAAAACCGAGGTGCCGGAGGAAGATTCGACCGTGACCATGCGGTATCACGCCGAACTGCCTTTCCAACCACAGCGATTGGGCACCACAGTAGCCAGTAATTTCCGTTTCTATCTCGGCCCTAATGAACAGACAGCACTCGAAGCGCTGCAACTGGAAGAGGCGGACCGTATCATTGATTATGGATGGTGGATTTTCGGATGGGTGAATCGTAATGCGATTCTGCCTTTGTACAATTTCTTGGATTCGATGATTGGATCGGTTGGCCTCATCGTATTGGTCATCACACTGATCATCAAGTTGGCTTTGTCTCCCATTACGTGGAAGAATTTTATGTCTTCTGCCAAAATGCGGGTTTTGCGCCCGGAGATTGATGAAATCAACGCGCAACACGAGGATGATCCCATGGCCCGTCAGCAGGCCACCATGGCGTTGTACCGACAAACCGGGGTGAATCCATTGGCCGGATGCGTGCCTGCACTTTTACAAATGCCCATTCTCTACGCCATGTTCCGGTTCTTCCCATCGAACATTGGCATGCGTGGAGAATCGTTTTTGTGGGCGGATGACTTAGGGGCTTACGACAGCGTTTTTGACCTTCCATTTTCCATTCCATTTTACGGTGCGCACATCAGCGGCTTCACCTTCCTCATGGCGATCAGCACCTTCTTTTATATGCGCCTCACCATGGCCAACCAACCTCCGCAACCTCAGCAACCGGGGATGCCGAACATGAAGGTGATTCAGCAGATTTTCCCATTCATGATGCTGTTTTTCTTCAATCAATTTGCCTCTGGCCTGAGTTTGTATTACCTCACTGCCAACGTCATCAGCATGGGACAAATGTTGCTCATCAAGGAATTTTTGATTGACGAGGATAAGATCCGCGAGAAAATTGAAGCCAACAAGGCAAAACCGCGGAAAAAGTCCAGTTTCCAGGAGCGTTTGGAGCAAATGCAAAAGGAACAACTCGAAAAGACCAAAGAAATCAAAGCGAAGAAAAAATCGCGCAAATGAATTTGATTTCGAGAATTGGTTTTGGCTTAGGGGTGATTGCACTTCTGATGGGATGTGCGGCACAGCCTCCTTCCATTCCATCCAATTCGAGTAAAGTATCCATTCAGGCAGAGGTCGTTCGGTATCAGAAAACCATGTGTTTTGGACCGTGCCCTGCGTTTGTTTTTGAAGTGGGGACAGACGGGGCCTGCTCGTTGGAGTTGACCCGACCTTTTCGGGAAGGGAACCTCGCCAAGCTTGAACCCGGGCTGTATGTTGCGCAACTCGAACGTTTGAATGATTGGAACTCGTCCATAGCCCAAGCCTATGAGCAAACCGGATACAGCGACCTCGCTCCCTCTTACGACAACCCACGCATCACGGATCTTCCCGCTACCATCACGACGATTCGCGGATATCAAGTTGAAAATCGGTACAAGGGACCAGATTTGGCTACCTTGTACGCCGTTTTAGACACCACCATGGTCAACCTGCCATGGCACCCGATCGAAACCAAAAACCAATAACCTAATCATATGAAGCAAGGAATTCTCTTAACCCTCGTCGTCAGCACGCTGATGGCGCCTTTCTCCTTGAAGGCAGACGAAGGCATGTGGCTGGTGAGTATGCTCAATCGCATCACCATGGCCGAAGCCCAAGGCATGGGCTTGAACCTTTCTGCTGAGGAAATTTATGACATCAACAACGCAAGCTTGAAGGACGCGATTGTCCGACTCAATGGGGGATCGTGCACGGGTGAAGTGATTTCTTCGCAAGGCCTCGTTTTGACGAACCATCACTGTGCATACGATGCCATCCAAGGGTTCTCATCCACCGAAAATGACTACCTCACCGACGGCTTTTTTGCCCTTGCACAGGACCAAGAAATGCACATCGACGATTTCGTCATCAGTTTCCTCGTGCGCATCGATGACGTCACCGAGCGCATCTTGGAAAATGTAACCGCTGAAATGACAGAAGATGAGCGTAACGCGGCTATAGCCGAGGCGCGCAAGGCCCTCATGGAGGAGATGAATCCCGAGGGAACCAAGGAACTCGATCTCAAGAGTTTTTACTACGACAATGAGTTCTACCTTTTTGAGTACAAAACCTACCGAGATATCCGTTTGGTCGCTGCACCACCGGAAAGCGTGGGGAAATACGGTGGAGATACGGACAACTGGATGTGGCCTCGTCACACCGGTGATTTCTCGATGCTCCGCATTTACGCCGATGAAAACAATGAACCGGCAGACTACAGCGAGTCCAATCAACCTTACCAACCCAAACGTCACTTGCGCATCTCCATGGACGGTGTATCCGAAGGAGATTTCACCATGGTCATGGGTTACCCAGGTAGCACCGACCGCTTCCTGAGTAGCTGGGGCATTGATCAAGCGTTGCGCTTGTACAACCCTTCAGTTGTGGACGTACGCGATCTCAAACTGAAGACCATGAAATCTCACATGGATGCCGATCCAGCAGTGCGCATTCAGTATGCTGCGAAATACGCTCAGACTGCGAACTACTGGAAGTACTACATTGGTCAATCCAAAGGATTGAAGCGATTGGATGTCGAATCCAAAAAACGCACGTTGGAGGAACGCTTCACGGAATGGGTGAACGCAGATGCCAATCGCCAAGCCGAATACGGCGAAGCTCTCGAGCTCATCGAAACCTATTATCAAGAAACCGATGAGAGCGTGAAGGGCAAGGTGTACGCACTCGAGGCGGGATTGATTGGGTGCGACATCAGCCTCTTCTCGTTCCGCTTTTACCGAATGGCCGCTGGTTTATTCAGTGAGGACGCTGACGAAGTTGCCGCAACCCAGGCGCGCATGTTGGACTATGCGAACGGATTTTTCAAGGAATACGATCAGGCGACCGACCGTGATTTGTTCGTCAATTTGATGACCAAATTCCGTGATGACATCGATCCGGCTTACCATCCTTCGTTCTTCCAAACGGTAGCCGACAAATACAAAAATGACTTTTCACGCTACGCTGAGAAGATGTATTCCAAAAGCTTTTTAGTGGATGCTGAACGTTGCGCTGCTTTCATCGCCAACCCATCACAGAAGGTGATGGAGAATGATTTGGCCATCATTGTGGGACAAAGTGCGATTCAAGCCTATTTCGCCGGCATGACCGACCCTGCTGAAGACAAATTCAATCGCGGATACCGATTATTTGTCAAAGGATTGCGTGAAATGGATAGCGATCAAGCCATCGCTCCTGACGCCAACTCCACCATGCGCATGACGTTTGGCGCTGTGGCACCTTACAAAGCAGCAGATGCCGTGAATTACGATTTCATCACCACGGCGAACGGAATCCTAGAAAAGAAGGACAATTCCAATCCCGAATTCATCGTACCCGATGCGCTGGACGACTTGATTCGAAGCCGCGATTTCGGACGCTATGCCGATGACTCCGGTGAATTGGTGGTATGCTTCATTCATGGAACTGACATCACCGGCGGAAACTCAGGATCGCCCGTGCTGGATGCGAATGGCGATTTGATCGGTTGCGCATTCGATGGAAACTGGGAAGCCATGAGTGGCGACATCGCATTCGAAACAGAATTGCAACGCACCATTTCGGTGGACGTGCGCTACGTGATGTGGATTCTGGACAAATTCGCCGGTGCGCAAAACCTCATCGACGAAATGGATTTTGTGGTTGGCTTGCGTTAATCCGCTCCTCACAACGTATTGAACCAAAAGCGGCTCCCACGTGGAGCCGCTTTTCTTTTATGCAAAGCAGAGCCTACACCGCGTTGCGGCTGGCGTTGATGATCCCAAACATGCTGCGGACGACCAAGCGTTCCAACACATCATCACTCCAATCGGAATCTCTGGAACCTTGAGCCAATTGGCCCAAGGCAAAATGTTGGATCACGAGCAGCGGCCGGATGATGTCATCGCGCAAACCAATACTCTCCCGGATATGCGGATTGCGTTCCATCAGAGAGGATTGACCAGAAATGAATAAGACCCAACGTTTGGTCAGTTCATATTCGTCCCGAATGGAAGTCCAAATGCCACCGAACTGCTCATCGTGTTCCAAATGGGCAGTCAATCGAAAATCGCTTTTCAACATGCTTTGCATGCTGTTCTCCACCAGCGCTCGGAAAAATGCGTTGTCCCGATACAGATCGCTCGCCTCTTCGATTCGCCCTTGGTCTTCCAGCCACTGCAATGCCGTACCCAAGCCAAAAAATCCAGGCACATTCTGTTTGAGTTGTGTCCACGACCCCACGAACGGAATGGCACGCAAATCGCCAAACGTGAGCGGCCCCTCCTTTGCCCGGCTGGTGGGCCGGCTGCCAATATTCGTCTCGCCATAGTATTTCAGCGTGCCCCACTTCGTCAGATACGGCATAAATTGAGGGTGCTCCTTCAGCGCCGTGTAATGCGCAAAGGACTGCGCTCCTAGCTCCTCGATCAATTTGCCTTGATCGGCACTGATGTGCGTTTGTGGATCATCGAAAATTCCACTTTGCAAACCCGCGGTCAACAGGAGTTCAAGGTTAAAGCCTGCGGACTTCGGAATGCCAAAATTCGAACTGATGGTTTGTCCTTGAATGGTAGTTTGTATTTCTTGATTTTCGATGTCCGAACCCAACGACGCATAAAATCGGTGCGTATTTCCACCTCCGCGAGCGGGAGGTCCGCCGCGTCCATCGAAAAACAAAACCGTCACCCCAGCGTCACGTGACAACTTGGACAGGCTGCGCTTGGCTTCGTAGATGGACCAATTGGCCTGCAAGTAACCTCCATCCTTGGTTCCGTCCGAAAAACCCAACATCACCGTTTGTTTGTGGAAGCGACTTTCAAGGTGAGAACGATAAGCCGGGTGGGCATACATCTTCTCCATCTCAGTGCCCGACCCTGCTAAATCAGCTATGGTTTCGAACAAAGGCACAATATCCAACTCCACTGTTTCCGTCACACCCGCCATGCGGACCAAAGCGGCAACCGCCGCCACATCTAAAATACCCCGGCAGTTGCTGATGATGAATCGGTGACAAGCCCGCGGACCATTGGACTGCTGGATCTTGGCCATCACCCGCAACGACTCCAATATATCTTGATGCCGTTCTTCGCTCAATGACTCCACTGCATCGGCCCATTCATCACCCAACAATCGGTCCACTTGATTCGACTCGTTGAGGGCGCGAAAGGCTTGGACATCTACTCCTACTGCTTCCAGCGCAGCATCAAGCGCTTTCTGAATCACCCGGCTGTCTTGCCGGATGTCCATGCTCGCAAAATGAAGCCCGAATAACCGCAATTTGAATTGGAATGCTCGAATCTTATCGAGGTATAGGCCATTGGAATGAGCAGCAACATAAACCGCCACCTCTTCGAGTTCTTGATTCAATTCCTTCACCGATAGCAGTGCGCGTTCGGGATGCAGCATAGCGTACTCAATGCGGTCTTGCAATTGATCCAGCTGACTGGACACATGTTTGAACGTAATGCGCCTTCGCAAATCTCGTATCTCCCTCCTGTAGCATCGGAGCAGCGTCAACCGGAGTCGCTCGGCGACATTCCACGTCGTCTGGGCATCAACAAAAGGATTGCCATCGCGATCTCCGCCCGGCCAAAACCCAATGGTGATCAGGCTCTCGCTCAGTGATGTTGCAGCCGGGTCGTCCAAGGTTTGGGCTACCCGCGCATACAATTCGGGTGCGGCGTGGTAAAATACATTTTCGAGATACCATGACTGACGCACCGCCTCATCGTAAGGCGTTGGCGGTTCAGATTGGAAAAAGGGGGTCAGCCCCAACTGATGCAGGAGCTTTCGAATGCTTACCAAATCATTCTCCTCCATGGCTTTGGCCAAGTCTGTAATGATCGCCAACGCATTTCCGGGATAGAATTGGGTCGGATGAGCTGTGAGCACCACACGAACCGCATACTCACCCAACAACTTTTTCAATTCATCCTCCTTCCGATGCCGACGAATGCGTTGCATAAAACTCTGCAATGATTCGGCCCCTCCCAAATCATTCAATTGCGCGTAGCGGGCATCTTCCAGCGCATCAACCAACACCACTTGTCGTTCTACATATTGAATGATTCGAAACAGCAAATCAGCTTGCGCCTGCGCCGTGTCCAATCCCTGGGCCTTAAAGAAGCCTTCCAAAATTTCAGCCGGCGTTTGTGCCGAATCCAATCCCAAATCACACGCCTCTTGCAGCAGCGGTACCCGCAAACCGGTTTGACGAATTCCGTCGAGCGGTAACGTCAAAAAAATGCCATTAAAAACGTGAAACGGGTGGCTAACGACTGCGCTGTATTCTTTTCGATCCTTCATCCTTCAATGCTGTCAAGCAAAGGTAGCGCGAGCCATCGAGTTAGCCCGAGTCCGTGCCCATTGAAATGTTGGGTGACGTACCTTTGAAATTCAGCTTGTCTTCATGCGCATCGATATCCTTACCGTTGTTCCCTCTCTACTGACCAGTCCATTTGCGGACAGCATCATCCAGCGAGCGCAGGACAAGGGCGTTGTGGCCATCCACATCCATGACATTCGGAATTGGAGCACAGACAAGCACAAAAAAGTGGACGACGAACCTTTTGGCGGGATCGCCGGCATGGTCATGACCATTCAGCCCATCCTAGATGCGGTGAATGAATTGAAGTCCCAGCGGGATTATGACGAGGTTATTTACCTAACTCCGGATGGGGAGTCACTCAAACAAGCCCGGGTCAATCAGTTGTCTATGAGCGGAAATCTGCTGATGATTTGCGGCCATTACAAAGGCATTGATCAACGACTGCGAGACCACATTGTGACCTTGGAAATTTCAATCGGCGACTATGTGCTGTCGGGCGGCGAATTGGCCGCCGCCGTACTCACGGATGCCATTGTTCGATTGCTGCCGGGTGCCATTGGGGACGAACAAAGTGCCCTCACTGATAGCTTTCAAGACAATTTGCTTGCCCCCCCTGTTTACACGAGACCGGCAAATTACAACGGTTGGGAAGTACCTGAAATCCTGAGATCTGGCGATCATGCAGCCATTCAAACCTGGATGGAACAACAAGCCTACGAGCGAACCAAATCCCGACGACCTGATTTACTCGAAAAAGATTCCTGAATTTCGATGCAAATCCTATTCGGATTATTCGTAATATTGCACCCCAATTCACGGGAGCAGAAAAAGCTAAGATTATGGACCGCATTCAGGAAATTGCAAGCAAATTGGTTGAAACCCCAACGTGGCCGGATTTCCGGGCAGGGGATACGGTGACTGTCACCATCAAAATCCGAGAAGGAAACAAGGAGCGTTTGCAGAAATTCCAAGGCGTGGTCATCCAACGCCGTGGAACGGGCAACACGGAAACATTCACAGTTCGGAAAATGGCTTCAGGTGTCGGTGTTGAACGCGTGTTCCCCATCGCCTCTCCATTCATCGATAGCGTGGAAGTGAACAAGCGCGGTAAAGTTCGCCGAGCTCGCATTTATTACCTCCGTGAATTGACAGGTAAGGCGGCTCGCATCAAGGAGCGCAGGAACGTTGCTCGTTAAGGTAACGCCCAGCCGTCGAAAGACATTAGCTAACTCACAAAACCAAAAAAGGCCCGCCAGAAGCGGGCCTTTTTTTTGCGTGTCTGCATGAAAATGTTCAAGTGCCTTGCATTCAATCTCACCCATTCAAGACGTTTTGAACGCGCAACATGACTTCGGCCTCTGCTGCGTCGATCGATGCCCACAATGCATCACACTCCTGGCGCACGGATGCCGAATAGGCTTCATCTTTCAAATCCTGCAGATTGACTTGAGCGTTTAAAATTGCACCTTTCACGCCCGTGCGAATGGCCATTGCACCTACCCCCGCATCCGTGATGGAATTGGGATTGCCGGTCTCAGCCATTTCGCGAGCGACCTCCATGGCTTCGTTGGCCAATCGCGCAACGCGCATGGGCACTTCAATCGCATGTTTTGTAGCCGCTTGGATGGCTGCCAATCGTGTCGCCTTTTGGGCGTCCGTTGATTTGGGCAGACCATAGGCTTCCATGATGCCATTGAATGCGGCAGTATCTGCATCGACCAATAACATCAATTGGCGCTGCAATTCCATGCCGCGAACTGCAACGTCACTGAATGCTTCCCATTGGTCGTCCCAGCCACGCTTGTGCGCTGAAAGATTGGCCACCATCGTTGCGAGTGAAACTCCCATCGTTGCGGCATAAGCCGCCACCGATCCGCCACCGGGAGCTGGACTCTCAGAGGCTGTCTCATTCGCGAATTCTGTTAACCGCATATCCAAAAGCGGGGTTTGGCCCGAACCTGCAATCATGTATTCTATGACGCGCTTGTTGGGGTCAAAAGGTGCCAAATCATCCAATCCCAATGACTTCACAGCAATCTTCACCTTTTCGTCGGTACTGATCCCCAAACTGCGCGACTGCTTGCGCAAGAAATGATCTGCCGCATCGGTCAAAACCCGCAACGGCAAAAGCCCGACCAATTCAGAACCGGTCACGCGGATACCGCGTTCTTGAGCCTTGGCGCATGCCTCATCAAAGGCCACATGCACCGGTGTAACTTGAATGTTCGTCAGGTTTAATGACAATTGAGCGATGCCGTATTCCTCGATGTACCAGCCAATTCCCTTGACCGCCTTGAGTGTTCCGGGTTCGCGAACAGGCTCACCGTCGGGACCTTTTACCACAGGACTTCCCGGACCACCCTCTCGCTTTACTCGACCGGATTCACGGATATCGAATGCGATGGCATTCGCCCTTCGCGAACTCGTCGTGTTCAAGTTGATGTTGTAAGCAATCAAAAAGTCGCGGGCGCCGATGGCCGTGGCGCCGGAGCGTTTCGTTTGCTCATTCCAAGCAGCCGGCCCAAAATCAGGCGCTCCTTCAGCCGTCTCGAGCTTCGCCAGCCCCTCGTATTGACCCTTTCTGCAATGAGCGAGGTTTTGACGTTGCGGCGTTTTGGCAGCAGATTCGTAGAAATAACCAGGAATGCCCAACTCCGCTCCCACGCGCTCTCCTACTGCATGGGCGATGGCCGCACATTCCTCCATGGTCACCCCGCTCACCGGCACAAAAGGACAAACGTCCGTCGCTCCCATCCGTGGGTGTTCTCCACGATGCTTGGTCATATCAATCAATTCAGCCGCCTTTTTGATCAATCGAAATGCCGCCTCACCCACCGTTTCTGGAGGCCCCACAAACGTGATCACGGTCCGATTCGTGGATTTGCCGGGGTCGACGTCCAAAAGGCGCACACCCTCCACAGATTCTACCACACCGGCTACAGCATCAATAACTGCCCGGTTTCGCCCTTCAGAAATATTGGGCACACATTCTACAAGTCGTTGCATCGGTTCCAAGTTTACCGCCCGAAATTAAGTGGATGGAGATGGAAATAGCTCAACGTTCCATTCCATCAATGAACACCTTTTCAACCGGCTCAACCCCAAAATCGTATCCAAACGCCTGCAAACCCGGCAACGGCCGAGTCAAGAGCAAATTGGCCTGCCGACCCCGTGCAACCGCACCAGCTCGGTCGGAAACACCCATGGCCGCCGCGCCGTTCAGCGTAGCCGCCGCAATGGCCTCTATGGGCAACATATTCATTTTCAGAATTGCAAGCTGAACAATCCGAGCCATGTTACTCGATGGCGCCGAACCTGGATTGAAGTCTGTTGCGATGGCCAACGGCACGTTGGCATCCATCAAGCGCCGAGCCGGAGTATAGGGTATCCCCAAAAAATAAGAACATCCCGGAAGAGCCGTGGCCATGGTACCGGCATTCCCGCTGGCGTTCGAGGCTTGCAAGGCCTCAACATCTTCTGCATTCAATTCTTCTAAATGATCCACGGAAACGGCGTTGTATTTCGCGCACAGCGGAACAGCACCAAATGCATTGAATTGATTCACGTGAATTTTTGCTGGTAAACCCGCTGATTGAGTGGATTTCAAGAGGAATTCAACTTCGTCCAAGCCGAAATACCCTTCCTCGCAAAAGGCATCCACATAATCCGCCAATCCTTCTTGGATGACCGATGGAAGCACATCCTGAACCATGTGTTGCGTCCATCGCTGTGCATCCCAATCCCCCTTGGGAATTGCATGACACGCCAAAAAGGTTCGGCGAATGGGAATGGGCGACGTGTTCGCCAAACGCTGGATGACCCGCAACATTTTCATTTCGGACTCAGCACTGAGGCCATAGCCGCTTTTGATTTCAATCGCTCCGGTGCCTTGGGCAATGGCTCTTTCAAGTCGTGCGTGGGCATCTTCATACAACGCCTCTTCGCTCATGGCTTGCAACGCCTTGGCGGAATTCAAGATTCCGCCGCCTTCCTCTGCAATTTCTTGGTAACTCTTCCCTTGGACGCGGCTCAAAAACTCTTCAGACCGATCCGTGGCATAAACCAAATGAGTGTGGCTATCACACCAGGCTGGTAGCACAAATCGTCCGGTACAATCCAATACTTCCAGACCGTTCCAATCCGCAATCCCCGGAAATGTATCCATCGAACCGAAATCGATTATTTGACCCGAATCGATGGCCAACCAGGCGTTTTCAATCACAGGAAAGTCGCGCATCTCCTTCCCGTGGAGCCGACTGGGAGGCACATCGTACGCTCCAACCAGGCCCTTGATGTTTTTCCAAAGCATTCGCATGCCCGCAAGGTAGTAATCCCTAAACGCGTTCCCTACCTTTGTTTTATGGCGGGAAATAGCTTTGGGACACTTTTCAAATTGACCACCTTCGGTGAGTCCCACGGTACGGCTATTGGCGGCGTGATCGACGGGTGTCCAGCTGGACTCCAGCTTGACCTCGAAGCCGTACAGATTGAAATGGACAGGCGCAGGCCCGGACAATCCGGTCTCACCACCCAACGCAAGGAATCGGATGAAGTTGAATGGCTGAGCGGATTATTTCAGGGCCGCACCACGGGTGCTCCCCTCGGCTTCATCATCCGCAACGCAGACCAACGCTCCGAAGATTACGATCACCTCGCTGAAGCATTCCGCCCCTCCCATGCCGATTTCACCTACGACGCGAAATACGGATTCCGAGATTACCGCGGCGGCGGAAGGTCATCGGCGCGTGAAACAGCTTGCCGGGTGGTGGCTGGAGCTGTGGCGCGCCAAATCCTCTCTGGGCAAGGATTGGACCTGAATGCGTACGTCGAACGTGTTCAAGACATCGCCATTCCCGGAGCTCCGTCATGGTACACCCGAGAACAAATCGATGCGCATCCCACGCGGTGTCCTCACAAGCCCACGGCTGAAGCCATGGCGCAGCGCATCGAATCCGTCAAGCAAGCGGGCAACACCGTAGGCGGTGCAGTTGTTTTGGTCAGCACCGGAATTCCAGCTGGGCTTGGCGAACCGGTGTTCGATAAATTCCAAGCTTCATTGGCCCATGGACTTTGGAGCCTGCCCGCAGTCAAGAGCATGGAAATCGGCTCTGGATTGGCAGGGACACTGATGACAGGCGCTGACCACAACGATATCTGGACGACTGACGAAATCGGAAACGCCCGAACCCAAACAAACCACAGCGGCGGCATTCAGGGCGGCATCACTTCCGGCCAACCCCTCGTCATCCGATTGGGGTTCAAGCCGGTTTCGACCATTCAGCAGCCTCAAGAATCCATCAATCGAAAAGGGGAGCGCGTTGTCATTGAAGGCAAAGGGCGGCACGATCCGTGCGTATTGCCCAGGGCCGTGCCGTTGGTAGAAGCCATGACGTTGTTGGTATTGGTGGATCATTGGTTGATAAACCGCGCTGCACAGCTTTGATTTCACGTGGTTCTCAGGCCCATCTGCCCGTAAATTAGAGGCATGAAGGGACTGGCATTACATTGGCAAGTGATCATTGGCTTGCTCCTCGGGGTAGCGTATGCATGGTGCAGCGTCAGCTGGGGATGGAATGAATTCACACTCGCATACATTCAGCCGTTTGGTGACATTTTCATCAACCTGCTCAAACTCATCGCTGTTCCTCTGGTTCTTTTCAGCATCATCAGTGGAGTAACGAGCCTGGGAAACATTAAAAAATTGGGCCGGATGGGGGTCAAAACGTTGTTGACGTATATCGCAACAACGATGGCCGCTGTGGTCATCGGTCTCTTTCTGGTTAACATTTTCCAACCTGGTGCAGGTGCCGATCCGGATCTGTTGGAGGCGAATCGCATTCGTTATGAGCTCTGGCGCGACGCCAATGGAGTTCAAAAGCTCGACAACATCAATCTGTCAAATGACCCCGCCCGTGCAGCGATCGTAGAGGCCATCAGAGCAGAACAAATCGAAAGCAACGAATGGGTTTCTGACAAACTCACCAAGGCTACAAAAACGAAAAGCTCAGGCCCATTGCAACCCTTGGTGGACTTGGTACCGAAAAACATTTTTGGCTCATTGGTCGACATGAGCATGTTGCAAATCATCTTCTTCGCCATCTTCTTCGGCATTGTGGTGGTGGGACTGCCCGAAGAGAAAAAATCTCCACTCGTTCGAGCCGTGGATTCATTGAATGAGGTATTCGTGCAAATGGTCTGGGTTGTGATGAAAGCCATGCCATTTTTCGTCTTTGCATTGATGGCTGGACAAATCGTGAAAGCCGCAGGAACTGAACCTGAAATGCTGCAACAGTTGCTTAGCTTCCTCCTTCGTTACGGATTGGTTGTGGTACTCGGACTGGCCATCATGGTGTTCGTTTTTTATCCTGCTTTGGTCAGTTTGCTGGTCAAATCAATGGGATGGAAACAATTCCAAAAAGGCATGCGCGATGCCCAATTGACGGCTTTCTCCACCTCCAGTTCGGTCGCCACTTTGCCTGTGACCATGCAATGTGTTCATGATCGGCTCGGCGTGAGTACGCGCACTTCGTCCTTTGTGCTTCCCATTGGAGCTACGGTCAATATGGACGGAACCAGCATGTACCAAGCCATTGCTGTGGTCGCGTTGGCTCAATTTCACCAGGTCGATCTGGCATTGGGCCAACAAGCCGTCATCGTACTGACCGCAACTTTGGCCTCCATTGGTGCGGCAGCTGTTCCTTCTGCAGGATTGGTCTTGATGATCATTGTACTGGAAAGCGTAGGGCTCAACCCGGCGTGGATCGCATTGATTTTTCCCATCGACCGAATTTTGGACATGTGCCGCACGGTGGTCAATGTAACCGGTGACGGTGCCGTTTCTTCCATCATTGCGGCAACTGAAAACGAATTGAATCCTACGCATAACTGACAAATAACGCTGCACATCATGCGGATGATTGGCTTGATTCGACGGACCCTGGTTTGCTTGTTACTCCCGCTCGTGCATGTGGCCATCGCGCAATGGGATGAGGACGAGCTCGATTGCTTTGCCGAACCTACCGGCAAAGCTTCTAAATTGCTCGAAAAAGGCCAAAACGGCTCCAAATATGATCGCAGCGAGCGGGTTGAATTCTTGGAAGAAGCGTATGACCTGGATGACCAATGCATGGCGTGTTTATTCGAGTGGGGCCGCTTGGAGTTCAATGCCATCAAGCGCTCAAACGGGAGCTTTCAGCCTGCGAGGCATCCACTTGGTTTGCTCGTAGACAAATGCCCTGAGTACCGAGCAGATGCTTTTTACATGCTCGGAGCCATGGCTTATGCCGACCGCGATTATCAATCGGCTTTGGACTACTTTCAAGAATATGAGCGGTTTCCGGCCGGCAGCGAAGAGATCCTTGGCAAGCGCAGATCGCAGCAATTGAAAGAAGTTGAGGAAGTGAAGCCATTGATTCAGTTCTATCTGAATTTTTGGCAATACGATGGTCTTTATGTTCCCGTTCCAGTGGAGCCGGTGAGCACCCAAACGGATGAATTCTTGCCAGCCTTATCGCCGGATGGTTCCATGCTTTTCTTTACCCGCAGGGCTCGTCACAAGGCAAAGGGAGATGTGATTACCACTCAATTGGAATTGTTCCACGTGGCAGAACGCAGGACAGGACAGCCCTTCGATTCGGGCAGCCCATTGGAATCCCCTTTCAACGCCGGCGCGCGATACGGAGGAGCCAGTATTTCAGTGGACAACCGCGAATTGTATATCGCGGCTGCCAACCCAACTCCCCAAAATCCCGACAACATCGACATCTACGTAACGCGCTACGAAATCGTGGACCGAGATGAAACGGGAGCCTACTTTTATGTTTGGGACGCATTGGAACCGGTGGATGCGCTGAATACACCCGACGGTTGGGAAGCTCAACCCGCACTGAGTTCCGACGGTCATGAACTGTTTTTCGCGGGTGTGAATGCCGAATCGTCTGAAGATGCAAACGGCAATGCCACCATGGACATCTACCGTTCCATCCGGGACCAGGATGGAAATTGGTCCGCCCCCATCCCGTTGCCGAGTCCGATCAATTCCCCGTTCAACGATAAAGCGCCGTTTCTTCACCCCGATGGCAACACCTTGTATTTCTCGAGCGACCGCCAACCCGGAGGTGGCGGGTATGACATTTGGATGTGTAAGAGGGATGAATTCAATCGTTGGGGGGAAGCCAAAAATTTTGGAGCCCCATTGAACACAACCGGTGATGAGCACGGATTGGTGGTCAGCACCAATGGCCATGAAGCCTTCTTTGCCGCAAGAAGGAACGGCACGCAGGCCATGGACATCATGCAGTTTGAGATGCCCGAGGCGTTCCGACCGGAAACTGTATTCATCATGCAAGGATCGTTAGAAGGAACTGATGGGAATGTTCCAGAAGGAGCACGACTCTACCTCCAATATGCTCAATCCAAAGACGTGCAAGAAATTGCCTTTGACCAGGTTGACGGTCACTTCGCTTCGGTCGTCCGGGCTCGAGCCGGTGAGGACGTGTTGTTAGTCGCTGAAGCCGATGGCATTGCTTTTGAGACACAAGTTGTATTCGACCACGAATCCATCAGCAAAGGGACCCTTCCCGATACACACGTTGCCGATGTGACACTGGAGCAAGCGAAAAACGGAGAGGCTTTCGAAATTGGAGACATTCAATTTGCCACGAATTCGGCGGCCATTAACCGTACAAGCGAACTCATGTTGGAACTTTTCGCGGAGTACTTGTTGCGCAATGAAGCCATCGGAGTTCACATCAAAGGGCATACAGACAATCGAGGACAACAAGCTGAAAACCAAAATCTTTCCGAAAAACGAGCCGCTGCTGTAGCCAACGCCCTAACGGAATACGGAGTTCCGGCGGATCGCGTTACTTCAGCAGGATTCGGCCAATCGCTCCCCATTGCTTCCAATGACACCGAGGAAGGCAGATCCAAGAACCGCCGAACTGAATTTGAGATCCGGCTGAAGAACTAGTACCGTTCACAATTTTCCTTTGATGACCACCCCCTCTT
>Ga0255752_10002285_pt1 | contig 21232 bp, 22 predicted proteins | sample 011ome_25_FD_179952 | JGI IMG/M metagenome (GOLD analysis project Ga0255752, IMG submission 179952) | Coastal salt marsh microbial communities from the Groves Creek Marsh, Skidaway Island, Georgia - 011512CT metaG (version 2) | ecosystem: Environmental > Aquatic > Marine > Intertidal zone >... | reverse complement strand
GGAACCGGCTCAAAAGAAATTGAATCAATTATTTTAACCTTTTTTGATTGAGCTTTTACGTTAAAAGATATTAAAACTAATAGTAGAAAGTATATGTGCCTCACTGTGTAAAACTACAATTATTTTCAAAGTTTAGTATATTTAGATTATGGTAAAAAAAATCATTCAAATTTTAATTTCACTATTTGTTTTTGGATTATGTCTATTCTTGGCAACATTAGCTGATACTAATATTGTTTCAGATAATTTTTCGCTCAAAATGTTGATTTTTTATATTTTTTTAATTCAATGGTTGGTTTTTGTTCCTTCTTTTATTTTGAGAACTGAAAAAATCTATGATCTAACTGGTAGTTTTAGTTATGTATTTGCAATAATTTTTGTCTTATATAATTCCTCTCAAAGTATTCCAAGTTTAATATTAGGAGCTGCCATAATTTTCTGGGCAGTTAGGCTTGGTCTTTTTCTGTTTTTCAGAATTAAAAAAGCAGGAGAAGACAAACGTTTTAAAGAAATTAAACAATCTCCTACAAGATTTTTTTTAGCGTGGTCTCTTCAAGGAATGTGGGTTTCAATATGTAGTCTATGTGCTTTAACGGCAATTGCAAGCGAATCAGGCGTCGTTGAAAACATCTATTTTTATATAGGGCTTTTAATATATATTGCAGGGATTTCAATTGAAATTATTGCTGATAAACAAAAAACTAGATTTAGATCTCTTGAAAAAAATAAAGACACTTTTATAACCAGTGGACTCTGGTCAAAATCAAGACATCCAAATTATCTAGGTGAAATTCTTCTTTGGTTTGGGATTTCTGTAATGTCCATCTCATCACTTTCTGGATTTCAGTATATAACTCTTATTTCTCCTGTTTTTAGTTATATTTTAATAGTTTACGTAAGTGGAGTAAGAATTCTTGAAGAAAGCGGTAGGGAAAAATGGGGGCATCTAGATTCTTACAAAGAGTATGTAAAAAATACACCTGTTTTATTTTTCAAATTATAAAATGAAAGAAAATATCCCGCGAATATTTAGAAAATCAAAAGGACAAATTGTAGTTGAAGGTGATATTAACTTAACTAGCGAAGATGGAGTTAAAATTAAACACGGAAAAAGATTTACTCTATGTGGTTGTACAAAATCAAAAAATTTACCTTTTTGTGATGGTTCACATAAAACTTAGTCTCTTTTAAAAACCTCTACAAAGACTATATCTTTAAGTTTGTCTAGAATGAAATATCTGCTATATCTTTTTTAAAAGAAATTAGTATCTTCAAGGAACCAAAACTCAACAACAACAAATTATTATGGATAATTCAATTTCTAAAAGTAAACTTTTTACTGCGTCGTGTATTTCTTTAATTGTAACTGCAATGACATTTGCAATTAGGGCAGGAATTTTAACTGACTTAGGTGTTCAATTTGAACTAAACGATACCCAGCTTGGTTATGTAAACGGGTTAGCTTTTTTCGGATTCCCAGTTGCAACTGTAATTGGTGGATTACTTTACAACGTTTTAGGCGCTAGAAAATTAATGATTATTGCTTTTGTTTCACACATAGTCGGTTTGGTTATGACTATTTATGCAGGGGGGTTTGCAACTCTTTTAATTTCCTCATTTTTCATAGGGTTTGCTAATGGTTCTGTTGAAGCTGCGTGTAATCCTTTAATTGCTGATATGTATACTGACAATAGAACCACAATGTTAAATAAATTTCACGTTTGGTTCCCAGGTGGAATTGTGATAGGAGCCCTTACTTCAAACTTTATGACTAGTTTAGATTTAGGTTGGCAATTACAAATTGCTGTAATGATAATTCCAACTTTAATTTATGGATATTTATTCTTTAAAGAAGATTTCCCTGAAAGTGAAAATATTGAAACAGATACATCAACCAATATAAAATCTTTATTGAATCCTTTATTTCTTTTTATAATCATATGTATGACTATGACTGCAATCTCGGAATTTGGGCCTCAACAATGGATCGAAAGAATCCTTGGTAACTCAGGGGCAAATCCAATGTTGGTGCTTGCTTTAGTAACTGGGATTATGGCCGTAGGTCGCTATTTTGCTGGTCCTATTGTTCATAAACTAAATCCTATTGGAGTATTATTAATGTCTGCTGTTCTAACAAGTATTGCTGTTTATTCAATGAGTACTGCTGAAGGCGGAATGATCTACTTCGCTGCTATTTTGTTTGCTTTTGGAGTTTGCTATTTCTGGCCAACCATGATTGGATTTGTGTCTGAATACATTCCAAAAACTGGTGCTTTAGGCATGTCATTAGTTGGAGGTGCTGGAATGTTATCAACTACCTTTTGGATGCCTGTAATTGGATCTTGGCTTGATTCAGAGAAAGCAAAAGCCCTAGCTAGTGGAGTCAGCGAGAGTGCTGCTGAACTTGTCGCAGGTCAAGCTGCTCTAGCCAACATGGCTTACTTCCCTATGGCATTAGTTATTTTATTTGGAATTTTATTTGCTTTTAGAAATAAATTAGAAGAAAGAAGAGTGTCACAATCGGTTAATTAAATTAATATAATGAGTAAAAAAATTAGATTAGGAATTTTAGGAGGTGGCGGCGATTCACTAATTGGGGTGCTCCATAGAGTTGCATCTAGTATGTTCGATCGATATGAGATTATTGGCGGAGTATTTAATCCAACTTTTTCAGAAAATTTAGCTTTTGCACAAAAACTTGGTTTAGACGAGTCCAGAATTTATGTTGATTTTGAAACTATGATTGAAGAGGAATCTAAATTGGAGCCTGAAAAGCGAATTGAAGTTGTTTCAGTTTTAACTCCAAATTTTCTTCACTATCCTATGGCTAAAAGGTTACTTGAAAATAATTTTCATGTCATTTGTGAAAAACCCTTAACTACAACATATGATGAAGCTTTAGATTTAAAAAAAATTCAAAGCTCAAAAAATTTAGTTTTTGCCGTAACTTATACTTACACAGGATATCCTATGGTAAGGCAAATGACCAAAATGATTTCTGATGGAATCATTGGAAAGCTTCAAAAAGTCGATGCTCAATATTTGCAGGGCTGGCTAAATCCTGTCATACATGAAAAAGATAAAAGAAATACTACATGGAGATTAGATCCTGAAAAATCTGGAATAAGTTGTTGCGTCGGTGACATTGGCACTCATGCTTTTAATATGGTAGAACTTGTTACTGGAATGAAAGTAAAAAAGGTTTTGGCTGATTTAAATACTTTATACGAAGATAATCCAATGGATATTGATGCAAATATTCTGATTAGGTTTTCATCAAACATGAAAGGTACTATTCGTTCAAGTCAAATAGCTACAGGAGAGGAAAATAACCTAAGAATAAGTGTTTATGGAGAAAAGGGTGCTCTTAAATGGGAACAAGAAAATCCAAATTATTTATATCATTTAAAAGACGATCAACCTCTTCAAGTTTTAAAGTCTGGACATGGATACAATAATAATATTTCCTTAGATGGAACAAAGTTGCCTCCTGGACATCCAGAGGGAATTTTTGACTCAATGGGAAATATTTATAAAGGAGTAGCAAGAGCAATAAAAAAAGAAACTTATTCAAAACAGGAGTTCCCATCAATTGAGGATGGTGTAAGAGGAATGGATTTTATAGAGAAAACTATTGAATCAAATTCAAAAGGTAACGTTTGGGTTGAATTAAATAATTAATAAAAATGAAAACAATTAAAGGTCCTGGAATTTTTTTAGCTCAATTTGCTGGGGATAAACCTCCTTTTAATAATCTGAAAAATATTTGCAAATGGGCTAGTAATTTAGGCTACAAAGCAATTCAAATTCCAACATGGGAAGAAAGTTTAATTGATTTAAAAAAAGCTGGAGAAAGCAAAACCTATTGTGAAGAGCTAAAGGGTGTTGTCAATGAATGTGGAATGGAAATTTCAGAATTATCTACACATTTACAAGGTCAGCTTATTGCTTCTCATTATTCTTATGATAAAATGTTTGATGCTTTTGCTCCAAAGCATTTACATGGTGACGTCAAATCAAGAACTTTGTGGGCAACCGATCAACTAAAACTGGCATCAAATGCGAGTAAACATTTAGGATTAACAGAAATGGCTACATTCTCTGGCTCGTTACTTTTTCATACTATGTATCCATGGCCTCAAAGGCCTGCAGGTTTGGTTGAAACTGGATTTAAAGAACTTGCAAAAAGATGGGTCCCTATTATGGATCATTTTGACAAAAATGGAGTTGATGTATGTTTTGAGATTCATCCTGGTGAAGATTTGCATGACGGTGTTACATTTGAAAGATTTTTAAAAGCCTCCAACAATCATAGAAGGGCCAAAATATTATACGATCCAAGTCATTTTGTTTTACAACAAATGGATTACTTAAAATACATAGATTACTATCATGAATACATTAAAATGTTTCATGTAAAAGATGCAGAATATAACCCCAGTGGAAAATCAGGAGTTTATGGGGGCTATCAAGAGTGGATTGATAGACCTGGAAGATTTAGATCTCTAGGAGATGGTCAAGTAGATTTTAAAAGTATTTTTTCAAAACTTACTCAGTATGGATTTAGTGGATGGGCTGTTTTAGAATGGGAATGTTGTATTAAATCTCCTGAACAAGGTGCTAAAGAAGGATCAAAATTCATAAAAGACCATATTATAGAAATCTCTGATAAAACATTTGATGATTTTGCTGGGGGAGAAACAAATAAAGAAGATATTAATTCTATACTAGGAGTTTAATTTTTTTATTTGAAACTAAAGATGAAGAATTTTATTCTAAATAAATTAAAATAATTAACTATGGAAACTTACAAGTGTAATCAATGTGGAATGTCTGTAAATGCTTCATGTGGTAAATGTGGAATTCCTCTAGTAAATGGGTATTTAAATTTAGACGATGGCTCAACTGTACAGGTGTCAAAATGCCCCTCGTGTGAAGGAAAAATAAAATCTCCTCTATGTTGTGGTGAGGATATGAGTTGTGTCTTATAAAACAAACTCCATTCCTGGTTCTGCTACTTTAAATCCACTTAAAATAACTCTTTTATATTCTTCTGAGTTTTTATTTAATACAGGATTTGTGTGATTCAAGTGAATAAAATAAACTTTGGCTTTGTCAATGTTTTCTAAATTATTAAACAACTCTATACTTTCAATTATAAATGGGTGGGGTATTTCAGAAATGTCTCTGTTGTTAATTTCTTTTTCGTCAAAAAAAGTCCCATCTAAAAATGCGTAATCTACATTCTTTATCATCTCAGTAATAGAAATATTCCATTTTGCCCATTTGTCAATATCAGGAATATAAAGAGCTATTTTTTTATTTCCCTCAATTAAATATCCAACCGTTTCAGAATATTCATCTCTGTGAGGAACTAGAATTGGGGTGAAACTTAAGTTATTATGTAAAATAACTTTTTCGTTATTGTAAATTCTTTGAAGTTTAATATTATTTAAAGAAACTAGTTGATCCCAAGGTCCATTATTTGAAATAAAATCAAAAAACCTAGGCATTAAATAAACTGGAATATTATTACTGTTTAGTGATTCTCTTCCAAAATTTAAAAGACCTGCATAGTGCCCCATATGGGAATGAGTCAAAAAAATTCCATCAAGTTTTTCAGATGGATTTGTATTTCCAATTAAAGCCTGTAATTGAAAATTTACATCAGGAGTTGCATCAACAATATAATTTGTCTCATATTTAAAGTTTGAAACACCGATACTTGAAACACCGATTCTTATGGATTTATTTTCAAAATAATTAGCGCAACATTTTTTACTACAACCCATATGAGGAATTCCTCCATCTTGAATCGTGCCCAGAACTTTAAGTACAACTTCGTCAGAATATTGATTACTTTTTTTAATTTGCTCGGAACAACTTAAGAAAGAAAAAACATAAATAATAAGTAAAAAGTGCCTGACAAAAATATAGAGATGCATAGTGGTTTAATCAAATAAAGCCTTTAATTCCGTTGCATCTTTAGCAGCTAATTTTCCAGCTAGAACCAAACTCAATTGTCTTCTCCTAAGTGCCCCAGCATATCTTTTTTTCTCAATTTCAGTTTCTGGAATGATTTGAGGCACTTTTACTGGTTTCCCTCTTTTATTTAGTGCAACAAAAGTATAAATAGCTTCATTAACTTTTACTTTTTTTGGATTCATTTTATCTTGTTTCCATACGTCAATAAAAACCTCCATCGATGAATTAAAAGCTCTTGAAACTTTTGCTTCTATAGTCAATATGCTACCAACAGGAACGGGTTCTCCAAATGAAACATTATTAACCGAGGCTGTAACAACAATCTCTTCAGAGTGTTTAGCTGCAGCAATACTTGCAACTCTATCCATTCTAGCTAATAGCTCGCCTCCAAACAGACCATTTAAACTATTTGCATCAGCAGGAAGTACAGAATCTGTGTGAATTGTTTTAGAATTTTCAGAAGTTTTAGACTTCATTTCTAATTCTGACTATTGACATCAAATATCCAAGCATACTTGTTTTCTTTTGCTTGAATTTCTCTTAAACTTTTGACAGCATCATTTCTATCCGAAAATCCATCAAAAGCAACAGGGGTTAATCCTTTATCATTTAAAGGTAAAATTCTAGAATCATAACCTTTGTTTTTTAAAGAGGAAACGAGGTTTTTTGCATTTTGAGTTATTCTAAAAGCTCCAGCAATAATAAAAAATTTGTGTGGCTCCCTTTTTACATTTACCGTAAGTGATGGTAATGAGCCTAAATCAAAAACAGCTTTTTCTACAATTGCTTTAGATTGGTCTCTAAGTGATTGTTCATAAGCTAACTTTTGATCAATTAAATCGTTATTGACATTTATATAAATAGAACCTGAACCTATAATTAAAAAAGCCCAAATAGCAGCTTGTTTAAAAATTCTGTAAGATCTACTAACAACTTTAAGTTTTTTTCTATCTTCATTAATATTTATTGTTGAAGAAATTTGTTTTACGCTTAAAGGAGAAAGACCAAAAGAATCTTTAAGGTAATTTTTAGAAAAATAGGGACTGAAAATAATTTTATTTTCACTACTTAAAGAAAGTTCTCCAATTTCTTTTAATGAATATTTTTCTTTTTTTAAAGTCTGTGTTATTTTAATTACCTGTGTGTGAATGTCTTTCAAAACCAGATCATAATCAACGCCCTCTTTAATGCTAATATGTTTAGCTAAAAGACCATCATTTTTATTGATCTGAGAATTGAAAGAAATATTTTTTGAAGGAGGGTAAAACTTCTCATTTGACAAGTCATAATGAGCGGATTTGAAAGTGCTTATGAAACTACCTAATGCAGGAACTGTAACACACTCATGATTTAAAAGTAGTTCGCTTATATATTTTGATAGTTGCATACTTTAAAAATACATTTTTTTAATCAAACTTTTAAATTAAATTATTTAATTATATCCTAGCTTTTTCCTCACTCTATCAAGCACTTCGTTTGCTACAATTTTAGCTTTTTTAGCACCAGAACTTAGTATAGAATCTAGTTCATTTTTATTGGACATAAAGTAATTAAATTTTTCTCTTTGGTCTGAATAATTAGACAATATAAAATTCAAAAGTTCTGTTTTTGCGTGGCCATATCCAAATCCACCAGCAGTGTAATTATTCTTCATTTTATCAATCGATTTTTCATCAGCAATTAATTTGAAAATTTTAAAAACATTACAATTACTATAATCTTTAGGCTTGTCAATTGGTGTACTGTCTGTTTGTATACTCATAATTTGCTTTTTCAAAAGCTTTTCGGGTAAAAAAATGTCAATTATATTTCCTTTTGATTTACTCATTTTTTCTCCATTTGTTCCCAAAACCAATTGCGTTTCTTCATTGACTCGACCTTCAGGCAATACAAAGGTTTCCCCATATAAATTGTTAAACCTTGATGCTACATCTCTTGTCATCTCCAGATGTTGTTGTTGATCTTTACCAACTGGCACTTCATTAGCATCATACAATAATATATCTGAAGCCATAAGCATAGGATAAGTAAAAATCCCAACATTAACATCGCTAAGTCTGTCCGATTTATCTTTAAAAGAATGGGCCAGAGTTAATCTTTGAAAAGGAAAATGACAAGATAAAATCCATGAAAGTTCAGTTGCTTGAGGGACATCGCTTTGTCTATAAAAAACTGTTTTGTCTGTATTTAAACCAAAAGCAAGCCAAGCTGCTGCTGTTGCATACGTGTTACTTCTTAAGACTTCTTTGTCTTTAATTTGAGTTAAGGAATGCATATCAGCGATAAATAAAAAAGATTGATTTTTGGACTTATTAGCTAAGCCAATTGCCGGTACAATTGCTCCTAAAATATTTCCCAAGTGGGGGGTTCCTGTACTCTGTATTCCTGTTAAAATTCTTGACATTTTATATGTATAATGAACAAAAGTAATGGTTTTGATAATTATATCCTTCATTTACTTACATTTACAGTCATGTTACGATTCTTTAAAATGTGTATGTGTGGACTATACAACGTATGGTTCTACATGTTGGCAGCAACAGGAATTATTATTTGTCTCCCCCTCTTTTTTCTATTTAGCGTAAAAGAAGAATGGTATCCATCTTTTTATTGGGTAGCTAGAAATATTTGGGCAAAATTAATTCTGTTTGGAATGGGACTTATTCCAAAAGTTGAGTTTTCAGAAAATCTCGAAAAAGGAAAAAACTACATGTTAACTGCAAACCACAAAAGCATGATTGATGTCATGCTTATGCTACAAATCAGTAAAAATCCCATTGTTTTTGTTGGTAAAAAAGAGTTGGTAAGGCTTCCTTTATTTGGACATTTCTACAAAAGAGTAGCAATTATGGTTGACAGAGAAAGTGCAAAAAGCAGAGCCGCTGTATACGGTCACGCTGAAAGAAGATTAAGCCAAGGCTTAAGCTTATGTATTTTTGCAGAAGGTTTAGTTACATCACCTGATATTGTTCTTGCCCCCTTTAAAAACGGAGTATTTAGATTCTCCATTCACTATCAAATACCTATTATTCCAATGTCTTTTTACGATTGTGAAAGAAGATATCCTTATCACTTTTCTTATAACCATTTTGTGGGAGGGCCAGGACTGCTTAGAGCAAAGGTTCACAAACAAATAGAAACAAAAGGATTAAAAGAAGATGATATGGAAGGTTTAAAGCAAGAGGTCTATGACTTTCTTTACAAAGATTTAAAGCCTATGCTTTAATAGCTTCAATAATTTTTGCTTCAATTTCATCACAAAGTTCAGGATTATCTTTAAGTATATTTTTAACCGAATCTCTTCCTTGACCCAGTTTTGTTTCTCCATAACTGAACCACGATCCGCTTTTGTCAATAATATCGTTATCAACACCTAAATCAATAATTTCACCCATTTTTGAAATTCCTTTACTATACATAATATCGAACTCACTAACTTTAAATGGAGGAGCTACTTTATTTTTTACAACTTTCACTCTAGTTTTATTACCTAAAACATTTCCATTTGTATCCTTAATTTGAGTAGATCTTCTTATGTCTAATCTTACTGATGCGTAAAATTTTAAAGCATTTCCTCCAGTAGTAGTTTCAGGGTTTCCAAACATAACTCCTATTTTTTCTCTCAACTGATTGATAAAAATTACGGTACAATTTGTTTTACTAATATTAGATGTAAGTTTTCTCAATGCTTGTGACATAAGTCTAGCATGAAGACCCATTTTAGAGTCTCCCATTTCACCTTCAATTTCACTTTTTGGAGTTAATGCAGCAACTGAATCAATAACTATAATGTCAATTGCTCCTGATCTAATTAAGTTATCAGCGATTTCTAAAGCTTGCTCTCCATTATCAGGCTGAGAAATTATTAGTTCGTCAATATTAACACCTAAGTTTTGAGCATAAAATCTATCAAAAGCATGCTCTGCATCAATAAAAGCAGCTATTCCCCCAGTTTTTTGACTCTCAGCAATTGCATGTAATGTTAAAGTAGTTTTTCCAGAAGATTCTGGACCATAAATTTCAATTACTCTTCCTTTTGGGTAACCACCAACGCCTAGTGCGCTATCCAAAGTTAATGAGCCGCTTGAGATAGCTTCTACTTTTTCAAACTCAGAATCTCCCATTTTCATAACTGTTCCCTTACCATAAGTTTTGTCTAATTTGTCTAAGGTTAACTGCAATGCTTTAATTTTTGAATCTTTCTCTTTGCTCATAAAAATTTGGAATTAAATTACCTAACTAAAGTACAATATATTTGATTTAAGTCATAGAATAATTGTCATGATTTTTCTGATAATTTTTAAAATATTACTTTCGCCTATTGTATAATTAGACAATGCAACTTTATAACAAACTTAGCGCAAAAGAAAGAGCTGATCTTATCAAAAAAGCAGGTGACAAACGTATAACTTTGTCTTTTTACAAATACCACCAAATTTTAAATACTTCAATTTTTCGTGATTATCTTTTTCAAGTATTAGATAAAATTGAAGTTTTAGGAAGAATTTATATAGCTAGCGAGGGAATAAATGCCCAGCTTTCTGTACCCTCCAAATATTTTGAAAATTTAAAAAACACACTTGATGAAATAGATTTTCTTAAAGTTGTCAGGCTTAATGTAGCTATTGAACAAGATAATTTTTCGTTTTTAAAACTTAAAGTAAAAATTAGAAAAAATATCGTTGCTGACGGACTTAAAGAAAACAGTTTTGATCTTTCAAATACCGGAAAACACGTTAGCGCTTCCGAGTTTAACAATTTAGCTGAGGATCCGAATACCTTATTAATCGACATGAGAAATCATTATGAAAGTGAAATTGGGCATTTTGAGGGAGCTATATTACCTGATGTTGACAGTTTTAGAGAATCATTGCCGATTATTGAAAAAAAATTTCAAAAGGATAAAAAGTCTAAAAACATTTTGATGTATTGTACAGGTGGAATTCGTTGCGAAAAAGCAAGTTCATTTTTAAAACACAAAGGTTATGAAAATGTTTTTCAACTTGAGGGCGGAATAATTGAGTACGCAAGACAAGTCGAAAAAGAAAAAATAGATAATAAATTTTTAGGTAAAAATTTTGTTTTTGACCATAGAAGAAGCGAAAAAATATCAGATCAAATTATTTCAAACTGTCATCAATGTGGAGAAAAGTGTGATACACATGTTAATTGTGAAAATGAAGCTTGTCATTTATTGTTCATTCAATGTCATAAATGTGCAGAAAAACATGATAATTGCTGCTCAAAAGCTTGTTCGGACATAAACAAACTACCTTATGAAGAACAAAAAAGACTCAGAAAAGGGAAAAAAAACAGTAATAAAATATTCAAAAAAGGAAGATCAAAGGCTCTGAAGTTTAAAAAAACGTCTTAATTAACTAACTTTAAAAGATAATTCTTAAAAAACATGAGCTGTAACAGCTGTTCTTCTTCAAATGGTTCACCAGCAGGTTGTAAAAACAATGGCACATGTGGAACTGATGGCTGTAATAAACTTACTGTTTTTGATTGGCTTGAAAACATGGAACCTGTTGGGGATCAAAATCTTCAAAACATATTTGAAATCAGATTCAAAAATGGAAGAAAACAATTTTATAAAAATTCAAGTGATCTGCCCCTTAGTATTGGAGATCTTGTTGTAGTGGGGGCTGAAAGAGGTTATGATGTTGGGTTTATAACTCTTAAAGGAGGTCTAATTCCGATTCAACTTAAAAGAAAAAAAATAGACCACAATTCAGCCGAATTCTATAATATTTTAAGAAAAGCCTCTCAGACTGATATTGATAAATGGAAAAATTCAAGAGAAAAAGAGGAAAAAGTCAAAAAAAAATCAAGAGAACTCGCAATTTCTCTTAACCTGAAAATGAAAATATCGGATGTTGAATTTCAGGGAGACGGATCAAAAGCAACTTTTTATTACACTGCAGTAGGAAGAGTTGATTTTAGACAACTAATAAGAAGCATGGCTAGAGAATTTAGCACCAGAATAGAAATGAAACAGATTGGTTTAAGAGAAGAGGCTTCAAGGCTTGGGGGAATTGGTTCTTGTGGAAGAGAGCTATGTTGTTCAACCTGGCTTACTGATTTTAGATCTGTAACAACATCAGCGGCAAGATATCAACAGCTGTCTTTAAACCCTCAAAAACTAGCAGGTCAATGCGGAAAGTTAAAGTGTTGTCTTAACTACGAACTTGATTTTTATCAAGAAGCGCTCAAAGATTTCCCAAAATCAAATACTAAGCTTTTAACTGAGAAAGGAATTGCTTATTGCCAAAAAATTGACATTTTTAAAAAAACACTTTGGTTTGTATATAAAAACGATAGCATTAATTGGCATAAAATCAGTGAAGAAAACGTGAAGAAAATCCTAAAAATAAATGAGTCAGGAAAAAAAATTGAAGCGCTTGAGGATTATACTATTTCTGAAATCGATTCCAATCTGGACTTTGAAAATGTTGTTGGACAAGACAGCCTAACTAGGTTTGATAGAAAAAAGAAAAAAAGAAAATCAAAATTTTCAAAAAGAGCTTAAAATGCTAAACAGAACTTTTGTTTTTTTATTCATGTCAGTATTATTTGCCTGTAATAACCCTTCCTATTTGGAGTTTAAAAATTTTAAAAATGGATGGGATAAATCTAAAAAGTTAGAGTTCAATATTATAAATGATAATATAAATACTCCAAAAGATATTTCTTTCATTCTAAGACACAATCAAGACTACCCTTTTTCTAATATCTTTTTAATTTCTGAACTTTCTTTTGAAAATAAAGAAATTATAATAGACACTTTTGAGTTTCAACTTGCTAACCCTAAAGGGGATTGGTTAGGGGAAAAGAAAATTAGTGTAGTTGAACACACGCTTCCGTTTAAAAGCAATTTTATTTTAAAGAATGCAAACAAATTGAAAATTCGAACTTCAATGAGATTAAATGATAGTTCAAAAGAAATTGAAAATCTTCCAGGTATTGTTAATTTTGGAATACTAATTGATTAATTAAATGAGTAAGAAAAAAAGTTCAATGCCAAAAAAATATAAACTTTATTTTTATGGATTCTGGATCATATTCTTCTCTGGAATAATTGGTTTAACAGCAATGTTTTATGCGGCTTCAGAAGGGTATTTAGGTGAAATGCCTGACTTCAGACAACTGGAAAATCCTAAAACAAATTTAGCCACTCAAATTATATCATCAGACAATAAGGTTCTTGGAAAATTTCATTTTGGAGAAAATCGAATTCCGATTCAATTTGAAGATCTTCCCAAAAATTTAGTTGATGCACTTATTTCAACTGAAGACGAAAGATTTTACAGCCATTCTGGAATTGATTTCAAGGCAACTTTAAGGGCTATTGTGTTTTTAGGTAAAAGAGGTGGCGCAAGTACTATTTCACAGCAACTTGCTAGACAACTCTTTGTTGGTGTTAGATCTAAAAATATTTTTGAAGCACTTTCTCAAAAATTTAAAGAATACGTTATCGCTGTTAGACTTGAACGTCAATACACAAAACATGAAATCATTTCAATGTATTTGAATATTTATGACTTTGGTTATAATGGTGATGGAATTAAATCTGCATCAAATATCTATTTTGACAAGGAGTTAGACAGCTTGAATCTTGAGGAATCTGCAATGCTTGTAGGTATGCTTAAAAACTCCTCTTATTACAACCCTTTAAGGCGTCCTGAACTTGTGAAAAATAGAAGAAATGTAGTTTTTGTTCAAATGCAAAAAAATGGTCATTTAGATCAAAAAACCGTAGATTCTCTTGAACAAATTCCGCTTTCAATTGACTACACTCCCCAATCTCATAGGGAAGGTCTTGCTACATATTTTAGAGCATATCTTCAGAGTTTTATGAAAGATTGGACCGCAGAAAATTTAAAAAAAGACGGCTCGAAATACAACATTTATTTAGACGGTCTAAAAATTTATACTACCATAAACTATGAAATGCAACAATATGCTGAGGAGGCTGTCAAGCTGCACATGGCTAATCTACAAGAAGAATTTTTTAAGCAAAACACCCCAGAATTAAATCCAACTGCACCCTTTTTAGACTTAGAGTCTGAAGATTCAATAAAGATTTTTCAAAATGCAATGAAACGATCTGAAAGATGGAGAAAAATGAGAGGAACCGGAAAGTCAGAAGAAGAAATGTTCGAGGTTTTTGAAAAAGAAGTTCCAATGAGTCTTTTTTCTTGGAAAGGAGAAATTGATACTGTAATGAAACCTATTGATTCCATTCGCTATTATAAACATTTTATGCAAGCAGGAATGATGTCAATGGAACCGCAAACTGGTCATGTGAAAGCATGGGTAGGCGGTATAAATTACAAACATTTTCAGTACGACCACGTTAAACAAGGTAAAAGACAGATTGGCTCAACTTTTAAACCCTTTTTATATGCAACAGCTATTGATCAATTAAAACTTTCTCCTTGTGATTCTCTTCCAGATGCCATTTATTGTATTGAGCCTAACAAATTTGGAAACCCCGAACCCTGGTGTCCAACAAATTCCAGTGATAAATATGGTGGCTTTAGAACTTTAAAAAATGCATTGGCTAATTCAAAAAATACCATTAGTGCCCAACTAATGGATAAAGTTGGTCCTAAGCCAGTCGCAGACCTTGCAAGAAACTTAGGTATAGAATCATATATTCCTGATGTCCCTGCAATTGCTCTTGGGACACCTGATTTAAGTGTTTTTGAAATGGTTGGAGCTTACGGTGCTTTTGCTAATCAAGGTATTTATGTGAAGCCTACTATGATTTCTAGAATTGAGGATAAAAATGGAACTCTTCTATACCAATCTGTTCCTGAAACTAAAGACGTAATTAGTGCAGAATCTGCTTATGCCACTGTAAATCTTTTGGAAGGTGTTACTAAATTTGGATCAGGCGCTCGATTAAGACACGATATTCCTGAGGAGGAAAGAAACCCTGTATACAGAGACGTAGTCACTGGATATCCATACAAATTTGAAAATGCCATAGCAGGTAAAACCGGAACAACACAAAATCAAAGTGATGGTTGGTTTATGGGAATGGTTCCAAATCTAGTTACTGGAGTATGGGTTGGTGCTGAGGATAGGGCAACTCACTTTGAAACTATAGCTTATGGTCAAGGGGCGACAATGGCATTACCAATTTGGGGAATGTTTATGAAAAAATGCTATGAAAATGAAGGATTGGGAATCTCAAAAGAAGATTTTCTTGCTCCCGAAGAATTAACAATACCAATTGATTGCGAAGCTATTCTTCCACTAGAACAAGATTCATCTGAAGCAGCAGATCTAGAAGGACTGGGGTTATAAATTATTTGTACCTTGAATAGGTGAATTCAAGGTTAATATCATTAGATTTTTTCAGAGGCTTAACAATTGCTGCAATGATCGTGGTAAATGATCCTGGAAGCTGGTCTTATGTATATCCTCCACTAAGACATGCAGAATGGCATGGAGTTACTCCAACCGACCTAGTCTTTCCTTTTTTTTTATTTATAGTAGGAGTGTCTATTGTTTTAGCTCTATCTAAAAGAAAGTCAACCAATAAATCAATCTACTTTAAAATTTTCAAAAGATCTTGTATTCTTTTTTCAATAGGTCTAGCCTTAGCCTTATTTCCAAATTTTGACTTTGAAAATCTTCGAGTTGCAGGAGTATTACAAAGGATTGCGCTAGTCTATCTTTTTTGTTCAATTATATATTTGAAGTCTTCTAATTTAATCCAAGTGTGGCTTGGAATAATTTGTTTAATTGTTTATTGGATCTTTATGACTTTTGTTCCATTTGGAGATTCAATTGCAGGCACTCTTGAGCCTGGAAATAATTTTGCTGCCTGGATTGATCAATACATTACACCTGGGAGAATGTACCAAAAAACTTGGGATCCTGAGGGGTTTTTTAGTACAATTCCCGCTATAGCTTCTGGAATTTCCGGAATGTTTTGTGGCCATATTATTTTAAATAAATCTAAAGACCTTAGAGATAAAATCATTTTAATTTTTCTAGCTGGCTTTAGTATAATGTGCTTAGGTCTACTTTGGGATTATAGCTTTCCTATGAACAAGCACATTTGGACCAGCTCATATGTTTTGTTTAGTTCTGGTTTGGCCATGTTGTTTCTATCTACTTGTATTTGGATAATTGATCTTAAAAAGAAATCAAAAGGGTTTCATTTTGGAATTGTTTTCGGATCAAACGCAATCTTTGCATATGTTTTACACGCTTTACTTTGGAGACTTTTCCAAATTCCTGTTTTTAACGAAAAAGGGGTTCAACAAAACTGGATGGATTTAGGAATTTCCACGGGAATAGATCCAAATTTTATTTCACTAATATGGGCAGTTTTTTATACTTGGATCATTTACCTAATTGTAAAAGAAATGTATAAAAGAAAGATTTTTGTTAAAATATAACTATGCGCTGTAAGGCAGAGATGAATGATGTAAATTAATTTTTAACTCGCCTTCATTGTTCAAAAAATATCCAAAAGTATATTCAACTTTTACTTCATTTCCATTAGTTTCAGTAAAAAAATAATTTCCCATTGCAATAGCTGACTTTTCATTTAAAATGACCGAAGCATTCTCAAACCTAACGTTTGTCCAAGGCTGAAGTGCAAATCCCTTATCCTCTGAAAAATTCTGGTCTCCACCAATAAAATAAGATTGCGCTCCCTCAAAAGTTAATCTAAATTGCTGATCTTTTGCTTTTGTTGGTTTAAACAATACTTCTCCGTTATCAAAACCATATAAAGAATCTATCATTAATTTTGATTCTTTTTTACATGCATCAAAATCTCCTTTAAGTTTTCCTAATTCTACAAGGTTATCACCCCATTGCTTTTGTATAATTTGAACATCTTTTAATGAAATCATTTCTTAAAAATTTTAAGATTCAAATTTAATTATTTGCTTTTTAATTAATATCATAGATTTGCAAAATTAAATTAACAAATGCAAAGCAAATATATTGACATAACCAAAAGAGCTCGATATTATCAAATAGGCGAGGCAAATTCCTCAACCAAAAAAGTTTGGATCGTATGTCATGGCTACGCTATGTTAAGTGAATTTTTTATCAAAAAATTTGAAATTCTTAATGATGGATCGACTGTAATTGTTGCGCCTGAAGCACTTAATAGGTTTTACATAACTGAAGATTTTAGTCGGGTTGGTGCAAGCTGGATGACAAAGCTTGAAAAAGAAAATGATATTAAAGAAAATAATAATTACATAGAATCCTTATTTCAGAGCCTAGTTGAAAAAATTGGGCATTGGAATTTCAAATTGAACGTACTTGGATTTTCACAAGGAAGCCCGACAGCTTGTCGTTGGATTTTTTCTTCAAAAGCTAAAGTTCATAATTTAATAGTTTGGGCAGGTGATATTCCAAAAGACTCTTTAATTGAGCAAAACAGAGAAAAATGGAATGATATCAATACTAATTTAGTGATGGGTAAAAAAGATAAATTAATTACTAAAGAACTAAGTTTAAAGTTTGAAGAAGCTCTTTCAGCTTATAAGCTTAAATATAATTTAGTCAGTTATGATGGTGATCACAGGATATTTCCCGATGTTTTGAAAAATATTTCAGATAAAATTGAATATGTCTAGTCTTGAAAAACTAAAAACTCTAGATCATAAAACTGGAGAAATTTTTAAAAAACTAAAAAGCATACCTAAAAATAAATTAACAATATCAAATAACGATTGGTCAATTCTAGAGATTTTATATCATGTATGGCTTGCTGAAACTTCCTCTGAAAAGTACATCAGAACAAAAATTCAATATCCTGAAACAATTATTAAAACTCCTTTATTATCCTATTTGAGGGCTTTCCTTACAAAGTATTTCCTTTTGCTTGGTTTTACTGTAAAAGCTCCAAAGGTTACTGCAGAGTTTCCTGAAAAAATAAATTTAGAAGAACTTCAAAAAAACTGGGAAAAATCGAGGACTTCTTTTTCAGACCTAATAAAAGAACTTGATCAAAAGAACCTTGACAAACTTGCAATATTCAGGCATCCGTTAATGGGTAGGATTAACTTAGCTCAAACTTTATATTTTTTTGAGCTTCATCAAAATCACCACCTTAAACAAATAGAAAAGAAACTAACTATTTTATCTTGATGACGTCCCGTCTCTGTTAGGTTTTCTAATTGAAGGCCAACCTCTTGATCTCATTGTTCTGCCTGTTCTTGGGTTAATTACACTCTCTGGCATAATTCTTCTTTCTCTAGATGCTTTGTCCTCGTCTTCACTAGCTTTATATGCAAGAATAGCCGTAAGAATTACATTGTTTGTTAAATCATCAAAAACAATTTTATCATAAGTATCAAGATTTGTATGCCAAGTATAATTCCAGTAAGCCCAATCTAAGGCACTTAAATTAAACGCAGGAACTCCAGCCGCAACAAAAGATGCATGATCAGTTCCCCCAGAAGATGGATTTCCTGGAAAATCTGTTTCAATATGCTTAGTTACTTCTCTTGGTACAGAAGACAACCAATCTGTTAAATAATCATAAGAATTTACAAATCCTGAACCTCCAATATTTACAACTCTTCCCGTCCCGTTATCTTGATTGAAAACAGCCTGAGTGTTGTCAACAATATTTGGAAAATCCTCAACAAAAGCCCTAGAACCATTTAATCCTTGTTCCTCACTTCCCCAATGACCTACCATAATAGTTCTTTTGGGGTTTGGGTAAAATTTCTTTAAAATTCTCATAGCTTCCATCATCACCAAAGTTCCCGTTCCGTTATCTGTAGTTCCTTGTCCTCCATCCCATGAATCGAAGTGTGCAGACAGGATTACATACTCGTCTGGTTTTTCAACTCCTTTAATTTGTGCAAGCGTATTAAATGTTGGTACTTCGCCTAAATCCTTTGAAGTTGAAACTATTTTAACCTTGGGAGAAACTCCGTTATCAACCATTCTGTACAACATAGTATAGTCTTCCAAATTCAAATCAATATTAGGAACTTTTTCAGTTCTTGCGCTAAAAATTTTATTAGCTCCAAAAGCTTTAGACCAATAACTTGAAATTAATCCAACAGCTCCAGCATCTTCAAGAGCTTTGTTTATATCTCTATATCCATAGCCTGTTTTTCTAAAGTTTGCAAACCATTCTTCTGACATTTGATCTCTGTCTTTTTTCATTTTTTCAAAAGATTCTGGCGTGGCATACTCTTCCCACTGATAATCAGGTCGTCCTGTTATTTGGTTTTGACTCACTAATACAAATTTTCCTTTGATGGTTTTTAGCCACTCGTCAAATTCTGCTTTATCTTTTATTAGTGGTGCTTTAGTGACTTCAGCGGTTACTCCTCTTTTAGATGTTGAAGGACTCCAGGCTAATTGTCTTCCAGCCAATGTTCTGACTCTTGGTTCAAGCATATCAATGTGAGTAATTCCTCTTTCCCAACCTCTCCAAACACCCCACTGATGCAATCTTGAGGGTATTCCCCATGATTCGTACTTTTTCATAGCCCAATCATGAGCATTTTTCATTTGAGGAGTACCAACAAGTCTTGGTCCTATTAAATCAAAAAGTTCATGTGCTAAATTTTCTAGTTGTGAGTTCTCAGTTGCTTCTTCAATTATTTTATCTACGGTTTCATTTTGATAAGCGTATGAATTAATTGAAAATACAATTATAAGAAGTGATAAAAAGTTTTTCATTTTATGTTGTTTAAATATTATTTTTAAAAAAAGATGTTTTGAAAGTTACAAAAAACATAGTTCTTGACGAAAAAGGTCTTAAACCTATTCTTATTGATTTATTTTATAAGGATTCTACAATAAAAATGCCATTAATTATTTTTTGCCATGGTTACAAAGGGTTTAAAGATTGGGGAGCTTGGGATATAGTTGCTAAAGAGTTTGCAAAAAATGATTTCTTTTTTTTAAAATTTAATTTTTCTCACAATGGAGGAACCGTTGATGATCCTATAGACTTTCCTGATTTAGAAGCTTTTGGAAATAACAATTTTTCACACGAATTAAATGATATTGAGAGAGTCATTGATTTTGCATTTTCCAAAAAATCAGTTTGTGAAAAAATTGATAAGTCAAAAGTATTCCTTATTGGACACAGCAGAGGCGGTGGAGTTTGTACAATTAAATGCTTAGAAAATAAAAATATAGCAGGATTAGTTTCTTGGGCAGGAGTAAGTAACTTTAAAAAGAGGTTTAGTGAGGGTAGTGAAGAGTTTATTGAATGGCAAAAAAAAGGAGTCAAATACATCCAAAACGGTAGAACAAAACAGCTTATGCCCCACTTCTTTCAATTTTATTTAGATTTCAAAAAGAATGAAAATAAATACAATATTAAATCTGCTGTTTCAAAAATTAACATTCCTTATTTAATAATTCATGGAGATAACGATAAAGCTGTTGACGTTAATGAAGCGTTCGATTTAGCTTCCTGGAATAAAAAAAATAAACTTCACATTGTAAATGGCGCTGGACATACTTTTGGCGCTAAACATCCTTGGGAATCAGACAAATTACCTGATGAATTACATCAAGTTGTTTACAAGTCTATTGAATTTATTTCGCAAAATTTAAATGTCTATTGAAGACATGTAAAAGAAGTTGTCTTTTGCAGATTCTAATTGTGAGGTCCCAGTATAAGCTTCCTGTTCAACGATAAGTGTAGTAAGACCCCTGGTTTTTCCATGAGATAATATAGACGGAAAATCAATAATTCCTTTTCCAAGAGTGCAAGATTCAAAGTTTCCGTTTTGTAGAGAGATATAATCCTTAACATGACAATATGTAAATCTGCCAGGATGTTTATCAAACCACTCTTTAGGATCCTCTCCTGCTGCATATACCCAGTAAATATCCATTTCATATTCAACTAAATCTTTTTGTGTTTCATTCATTAAAATATCCTGAAAAAAAACTCCGTCAATCTTTTTAAACGAGTAATCATGATTGTGATATGAAAATTTCATGTTGTGTTTTTTTGCAATTTCTCCACACTCATTGAAAGTTTTTGCAATAGATTTGAATCCATCCACAGATCTTTCGCATTCAGCCCATGGGCAAATTAAATACTCAACACCAATTTCAGAAGCTTGTTGACATTTCTCATTAAAACTTGTTAAATTATTAGTATCCCCACAGTGACTTGCAATCATTGTTAGGCCTAAACTGTCCAAATAGTTTTTATATTCAACATTACTCATTCCCCAAAAAAGTCCTAAATCTCCTTCATAGCCTTCAATATACC
>Ga0255752_10002275_pt1 | contig 21296 bp, 21 predicted proteins | sample 011ome_25_FD_179952 | JGI IMG/M metagenome (GOLD analysis project Ga0255752, IMG submission 179952) | Coastal salt marsh microbial communities from the Groves Creek Marsh, Skidaway Island, Georgia - 011512CT metaG (version 2) | ecosystem: Environmental > Aquatic > Marine > Intertidal zone >... | reverse complement strand
GATTACAAGCTCTGGGCCAGAGTTTGAGTATAATTCCGACGAAACTTTAAATTTTGAGCCACGCAGCGGGAGAACAGTAAATAAGTACAGACCTAGGATACCTAGTGATTACGTTCCAGGTTATGGTTTTCCAAATTCCTTGCAGGCAGAGCTACCGAATACAGAAGATGTAGTTGAAGATGCGTATATGCAGTGGAGTTTTGTTTTTGCTCCCAGCAATTATGTAAAAGAAGTTCCTATTGACATAAAAATGGGGTATCACGGAGAAGAAATATACCTTAGTGTGATTTCCTGGGCAAGGGGGTGGAGATTTTTTGCAACGCCCGAGATTCTCTACTACCACGACACGTACAAACAGTATCCTGGCGAAGAAGCTCCAACAAGAATGAACACCCATAGGCCGTGGATTGACTTGCACCAAAAAAGTTTTTGGGAGCACTCTGATCATGCGCTTAGGAGATTAAACTTACTCTTATCGGGAGAGCTACATGAGGACGTGCCTCTACAAAAAGTTCTTGACTTCTGCAAAGCCACGGGGATGAGCACCGAATACTGTAAAAAATTTGAAGACTATAGCAACATAGGGCTTGAACGTCATGCAGAAGGATTTAGAAATATGCAGCCATATCTAGACGACTAGGTGTGTTAGTATTTCCTCATGAGTGATTGGTTCACAAAAGATAGATCTGAAACAACGGAGCACAGAATGTCAGAGCGCCCGTTAGGGCCTATGACCGTGCTTAATCCAGCGCTCGGAATTAATATATATCGCAATGCCATACCAACAGATGCGTGCGACAAATATGTTAAAACCTTAGAGAGCAGCCTAACTGGCAACGAGACAACCTATGAGTGGGCGGGAGCAAAAGTAACTAACTCCTCTGAAGTTGATAGCTATGCAAGAAATGCTCAGGACTTTAAAATATCTAGCAACAATTTAGGGCCTAGAGATTCAAATAATGCAAAGCTTTATGACATGCATGAAGACCTTTTCCAGAAACTAAGGATGTGTGTCAGTGACTACGGACACTACTGGGGCGTAGGCATGCAAGCCTACGAGGCGTTTAATTTTGTAAAGTACGAAGGAGCGGGGACTCAATTTAGGATCCACGCAGACCACGGTCCTACATATGTTGCAACCGTATCAGCCGTAATGTACCTAAATGATGATTACGAAGGTGGAGAGCTTTGGTTCCCCCGATTTGGTGTAGACCTAAAACCAAAAGCAGGAGACATTGCAGTTTTTCCTTCTAATTTTATTTATGAACACGCTTCTAAAGAAATGATAGAAGGAACCAAGTATTCAGTTGTTGTTATGATGGACTATCATGACCGCGACGGAGTAAACCAACGAGTATCCCAAGTAGTTGAAGACTACAAACTTAAGTACTGAGGAAAATATGGCACGAGATCTGACACCTGAACAGCTAGAAGAACAGCAAAAAAATGAGCAGGAAATCCAAGCGAAGGCTGAAGAAGAGCAAGAAATTGTAAATAGCCGCCTTCGTGAGTGGTATGAAATAGAAGAACAGACCTGGTCTTCGTGCCAAGAAGTAGTGCCTGGCAGTGGAATTTGGGTGTACAGAGATGTGCTAACAAAAGATCTAGACATAGTCAACAGACTTCACGGGGTTCTCGATGACCCAGAGAACGACTATGACTGGCGTGAGGCAATGGTTGGGTACCAGATGACGATGCCAGAGTATCGCGATTGTGTTGACTTTAAATATAAGAAGACAGACATTGAGCAGGACGAGTCCGAGGCAGGCATAGCCCTCCAGAAGCTGGCAGACGACGTTTACCATCGAGAACTACAAGTTGTAAAAGACTATACTCGCCACTACCACATTGGAGAACTTCGCTACTGGGAAGCCACCAACTACGTTAAGTATGGACCAGGTCAGCACTTCCAGGAGCACCATGACCACGGATACTCTTACAACTGCGTGGTTTCCTTGGTTGGATTTCCCAATGATGATTACGAAGGTGGCGAACTCTACTTCAGACTTCAAAACGTAAAGGTAAAAGCACGCGCTGGTGACCTTTACATCTTCCCATCTAACTTTATGTACCCCCACCGAGCAATGCCAGTGACCACTGGAACAAAATACTCTATGGTAACCATGCTGGACTACTCTGAAAAATACCACGGTCCAGATATGTATAAGGAAACTAACAACTAGTGAGACAAATAAAAGCCACTAAATTATTTCCAGGAGCCGCGAATTTAGAGCAATTACAAGCAAGACGTTCTTGGATGGACGATACACCCGAGAAGCATGCATACATGTGCTTCCCCCTAAATCTTACAAACAGACTAGGGTGGGGGATCTCATTCCCCGAAGACATCAGATTTATCTGGGATGGAGTAACAGACACAAGTCCCAATCACATCAAGATCCTTGAGGGGGAAAAATACGCTTCCACTGGCAGAGGAAACGCAAGTGTTAGCTTCACAACGGGGCTAAGATTTGAGACAGACGAAAAGACATCACTACTAGCAATGCCAGTACCAAACCTTTTCACTAGAGGTGTTCAGTGTTATACGACATTGATTAGCACTTCTTTTTATATGCACAGTTTTCCCTTAGCGTGGCGCGTTACCGAGCCAAATCTAGAAATATTTATACCAGCAGGAACACCAGTAGCCGCCGTAATGCCAGTCTCTCTAACACAACTGGAAGAGGACTACGAGCTGTGCATATCAGACACTCCTCCCCCACAGGAGTACTGGGACGAAGTAAAAAAATATGGAGACGCAGCAGAGATAAAAAACGGCGTAGGGGATTGGTCAAAAATGTATAGAGAAGCCGTAGACTACAGAGGAGACAGCGTGGGATCGCACGAAACCAAATCAATTCGACTTAAAACAGTAACTTGCCCATTTACTGGTGAAACCTATGAAGTAGAAGATATAGAACCAGAAGGCGGGGAAACTATTGGACACGCATAAAATTAAATTTGTAAGTAACAGGCCTTGGCTGAATGACGAAAGTCCTTCTAAACCTGCGCCAGTGATAAAAACAATCCCTGAGTGGTATAAATCAGCTGATAGGTTTGCCCAAAATCCTATGACAGGAAAAGCATGGGAGATGCCAAATGGTGGCGGCAAAGTTCCAACTTGGAAATCTTGCCCCGCTGTCTATGACATCATGGGAAGCGGCTATGTATATAAAACACCCTGCGACATTGAATTTACAGAGCAAAACGGCACAATCTTTGCAAAAGTTTTAGACGAAAAAAACAAAGACTTTCTTCAGGACAGAATGCCCATGCCTCAATTTAAGCACCCCGCTGGGTACCACGAAAAGCATTTTGCATGGTGGTCCGACTGGGCAGTCGAACTACCAGAAGGTTATAGTGCTCTGTACACTCAGCCAATGAATAGATTTGAGTTGCCGTTCCTCACTACAAGCGGGATCATAGACAACGACAAAGTACGCCTTCCAGGCACTATGCCATTTTTTATAGTTAAGGGATTTACAGGAATACTTCCTGCAGGCACGCCGTATGCCCAGATACTCCCCTTTAAGAGAGAAAACTGGGTATCAGAAGTTGAAGTAGAAATTTCACCTCAAGAGTTGATGAAAAAGAATCACGAAAATAGTTCAAAATATAGAGTTCCCGATGGAGGCGTGTATCAGCGCGAAGTCTGGGAAAGACGTAAATACGAGTAAGGTAGGATAATTACATGGCAATGACAGAACATGTAACAAACAATAGTGAACGCCCTTATGAGTCATCCACACCATCAGGATTTTTTGGTGACACTGCAGAAAACATTGTTGCCATTGAAGACTTTATGACCGAATATGAGCTAAAAACTCTGACGGATTTTGCTTTAAATAATAATCTTTGGGACAGGACAGAAACCCATGTTAATGAAGACGGGGTAGTAATTTATGATTCTGGTTATTGGGATCATAGGGTTGCTACCTACCCGACTCTCATGGAGGCAAATCCCGAGATTCCAAAAATAATTGAAGGTATGCAAGCTCGGCTTAAGGAAAAAGTTGACGAATTTTTTAGCGTTGATGCTAGACCAACTAATCCAGCAGTAGTTAGATGGATGCCTGGCCAAAGGCAGCAACCGCATGCCGATAAAGAACTCCACGAAGGCGAAAATAGGGGAAAGCCAAATGATTTTCCTTATTACGACATAGCTGGACTTTTTTACATAAATGATGATTACGAGGGCGGAGAACTTTACTTCCCTAATCAGCAAATTCAATTTAAACCTAAAGCGGGAGCAGCGTACTTTTTTCCTGGAGATATGCACTACATCCACGGTGTAACAGAAATTCGATCAGGTATCAGATACGTTTGCCCGTTCTTCTGGCAAATTATTGAACATACAGGTGATAGGAAGCCTTAATGGAGCTTGAAGCTGTAGATCTACTTAAATATTTCACTGTATATAAGAATGCTTACAAAAAGTCAGCCGAGCTTATAGACGCTTTCTACAACTCTCCATCTGAAGAAGGGTACATTCTCCCGCCCATGGAAGAATGGGAAGATCAAGAAGGCCTAAGAAGGAACCCAAGAATTGAGTACTATAGGGACCATCCAGAGCTAGACCGAAGCATCTTTGGTGGAGAAGTGTTCAAAGACTTTAAAGCTAGGTATCCTGAAGATAAAGTAAAGCCAGACGATACAGCGTACCCTCTAATAGTTGACCTACTAGAAGTATTTGAGGCAGTAAACGAAGACTACAAAAAACGCTGGAATTTAGACATAAATGTAATACAGCATGCTCCCTTAGAACTTAGATATTATCAGGGCCCGCAGGGACTAGGCCCTCATTCTGATTTCATGGGCTACAGAAACCTACATCCAAACTACACTCACCAACTCAGGGACGACCATCTAGAGCAAGAAGCTCCCTACAACCAGACATTTACGTACAATGTGTACCTAAATGATGACTATGGCGAGGGAGGGGCTCTAGGAATAATGAGATATGTGAAGCAAAAAGACGGCACTTACACAAGCGAAGGTGCCCCCGAGGCTATGCACAAGCCTATGGCAGGTGATATAATTATGTTTCCTTGCTCTTTCCCATACGAGCATTGGATGACTCCAATTGGAGAAGGTGTTCGCAGATTTATGGTAAATGGAAACGCCGTACAAGACAGCCCGCCAGCATGGCAGTTTGACTAGGGAGAATGATGTATTTAGAGAAAAAGCTAGAAGAGAACGTATACCTATACTCAGAAGTTCTCGATGACCCAGAGCGACTCGTTCGACTGATTGAAGAGTTGGACGAGGACGAGAGCGTTCAAAGCGTAATCCCTGAGTGGGGGTTCTGGTTCTCAAATACTCAGGATGGTCACAGTTTTGGAAGTAAAAAAGATTTTAATCTAGAAGGATTGGAAGATCTTGATTCAGATCGGGCTGAAGACGTTAAATGGGTAGTCGGCCAGATTAGAGGCGCAGTAGAAAAAATTTCAGAAGCTTACTACGCAGAGCACGGCGACGAGGGGACTCCCAACATCTCGCCGTTTGCTGGAGTTATGAAGTACCGCCCTGGCTGCGACATGGGAGCACATTTTGACGCCCAGGCAGGAGACGAGAGTCTCAAATATTCAATTGTTGTGTACTTGAATGATAATTACGAGGGTGGAGAAATTTCATTTATCATTAGGCCATATGACCTTAGAAACCCTAAAAACGGAAACTTGCAGCCAAAAAAAGATGCAGATGACCCAGCCAACAAAGAGCTAGTTGACTTCACCCTAAAGCCTAAAGCTGGCCAAGCACTAATTTTCCCTTCCACTCATCCATACAAGCACCAGGTGCACACTATGAAGAGTGGAGATAAGTATATGTTCCCAGGATTCATTTTCCAGGATGAGTTTGACCCAGACGACCCAGCGTCTCGTGAAAAATTTAACGCAGGATCAAACTATCGAGATGTTAACGCGGAGCCCATTAAGTATCTAGACGAGGAGTAGTAAATGGAGCCAGTCTACGAAACTTATTTTGATGGCCAGATTCACTACTTTCCAGGAATCATAGAAGATCCGCAATGGGTCCTAGACACCCTAGACGGCATAGTAAATAATACTGTCAGCGACTACATACCGTGGACAGCAAACGACAAGCCTGGCGCGTATGAGTACGGCATAATGAAAGATGTTAGACGCGATAATTTAGATCAAGATCCCCCAGAAGAACGAGAACTAGTAAAACAAGCAATCAATATTTTAGATACTGCCATTTGGACGGGGTATAGGATTTGGCTTAAAAACAAAGGCATGAGCGAGGAAAGCCTAGAAAATTGGGATAACCATTTTTGGAAAAACAGGTCGCCTAACTTTGCAGTTAAGTACTATCACCCAGGGGGAGACCACGGCCCTCACCCTGATATAGATGGGGATGACCCCGTGGGAATTACAACCACTCTTTATATGAACGATTCATATGAAGGAGGAGCCTTAACGTTCTTAGATGTAGAGGGTCAGCCAGCAATTAAACCAAAAGCAGGAAGTCTAGTGGTTTTTCCATCCAGAGCTGTGCACATCTCTACTCCAATTAGTGGTGGAATAAAGTGTTTTACGAATGAAGTTCAGGTATGGCCTAGACAACAACTACGAGATCAAGCCCCGCTTTGGAACGAGGAGACATGGCCGAGCTAGAGTATGAAGTCTTGCATGAAAATGTTTACTATTTTCCCAATGCTTTTCCCCAAATTAAAGAGTTGATGCAGGCCGTTGAAGAGGTAAACAGTAAGGCCGTCACCCCCTGGGAAACCTGGTATGCAAACAATACAGACGAGGGCTACCCCTATGGCGAGGTAAAAACTTTAAATTTCTTTAATCTAAGTCAGGAAACAGATCCAGACACTAAAGAAAAAGCTGAATACGTATTAAATACCATTATTGGAACAATGGAAGCTTGTTGTAGAGAATTTATGGTTCAACATGGGGCAGATCAGGAAGAACTAGAAAACTTAAAGTCTGACATGTTCGAGGGGATGAACTACTACGGAATCAGACGATACAATGAAAATGAGTCGATGGGCCCTCACCCAGACAGGGTAGAAGAGGATAAAGATACTTATACTATTTCAGTATATTTAGACGATGACTATGAGGGCGGAGAGCTAGGGGTTGTTCAGCCTGGCGTAGACGCCCTTATTAAACCAAATGCTGGAAGCATTGTTGTATTTCCTTCTGGGTATTTACACGAATCTAAGCTGCTAACAAGTGGACGAAAGACGATAATTACGCACGTCCACACAACCCTAAAACCGATAATTAACTTTTAAGATAGGATATAAACATGCCAATCTATACCGAGCCTGTAACAATGACCTCTTACGAGGAGATCATAGAAAATCTTGATTTTGTCATAGATAAATTTAAAAAAGACACAATTGTGGTACTTAGAGATGCCAATCTAACCAAAGAGCAACAAGCAAGCTTAGCAAAAGCACTGGGGGATAGAACTGGATGGTTTCCTAACAACAGTCATGATTTTAATCAAAGGTATGAAGAAAGTCATGCCCGCATTCAAAGAAAAGAAGATGCTGGCCCTGACGGGGTTGTAGTTTCCTGGCATGTTGAGCACGTGGATTTTGACGCTCACACCCCCATTGTCGCAGGTATTTGGAATATGCTTAAATTTACTGCTGATTCAGAGTCTGGGAAAACTTATTTTGCTGACGGTGCAGTAATCTACAACAATTTGCCAGAAGAGTGGCAAGAATTTCTTCCTAGATGTGTAATTGTATGGTCAGAAGATGACGGAAGTGGACCATTTTATGTTCCCGCTGTGGGGAAGCACTGGATGACGGGAGAGCCAGTGATTAGGATGGACATTCACGACCACATGAGCAGGCCAGAAATGCTCTACACAGTAGATGGCAGGGAGCCCACCGACGAAGAGCGAGAACTCTTAGTTAAAATTAGAAACCACTACATTGATCAAGTCCTAAATAACGAGGACGTAAGGATCGTACATAAGTGGAAGCAAGGCGATCTAGTAATAACAGACCTATTTAAGCATGCACACGCTGTAACTGGAGGATTTTCTTCAGAAGATAGGAACTTTACTGGCGAATGGGTATACCCAACAAATCCAGAAACCGACGAGTACCTAGAATTTATAACAAATGTAGTATCGAAACGAGCTGACGGATAATGGAACCAGTCAAGACTAAACTAGGAAAGTTTGATGTAACTATTCTTGACCCAAGAATAATTGTTTTCCACAACACCTTGAGCGACCCCGAAGGTTTGATAAAGCACTACGAAAGAAATCTTCCCTGGAGGGGCTGGTTTGGGTTTGGTAGGCAGGTAGACGAGAAAGGACCATCTCTGGATAACCATCCTCACTTTCCTACAGAAGATGACTGGCAGTCTACAATGGTTAATTCTGTTACTGACCCAGTTAGGCAAGAAGTTTCTATTGCATTCCATCGTGCTACTCAAGAATACGTGAAGCACACGGGGATAGAACTCCCCAACTGGACTTGTAGGAACTGGTCTTTAGCGAGGTACTTACCAGATGAGAATGTAATCAATAATGATGACCTGACAATGAACTATCACACTGATTATCAGGTAAACCTACACGATCAACCAGGGGACAAGTTTGCAATTACTGCTGTCATTTATCCAAACGATGACTATGAGGGCGGAGAGATAGCTTTTAGGATTGCTAACGAAGACTGGGCCATCGGGGAAGAAATATCTTATAAGCCTAAAAAGGGAGATATTGTAATATTTCCTGCAGAGCACCCTTATTACCACGGTGTAAAAAGAATTTGGAATAAACCAAAATACATCATTCGAATTTATTGGCTCTACAACTCTGAAGGTACGCCAGAGTGGCATGCTTGGAGGGAGAAATACGGCACTGAAAAATTTAAAGAGCTAGAGCAGGAAAGAACAACTCGGCATGATTTAATGGAGACAAAGCCCTTCCTAAGACCAATGTTTACTATTGATGAGTACTATCAGCACCTAGAGGCAGGAACTCTTCCCGAGCCAGACAGGTTTGAAAAATAAATGTTAGACATCCCAGAGCTGCATGTTACCTCTCTAGAAGATGCTTTGTCTCGGGTTGACAGTGTTGTAGAGACCTTTCTATCAAAGGGTATTCTAAAATTAAAAGGACATAGATTCACGAGAACAGAACAACTTTTGTTTACCAGAAAGCTGGGAGACATTTTAGGTTGGAATATAAATTCAGAAAGCGTCCCAGACAATTTTAATCCAGAAATCCTAGAAAGATGGGCCTTCGAGGCAGGACACTCCGACAACCCTGCAGTAGAAAACTCAGATGAAGATAGCTATCTACTAGGGTGGCACATAGAGCAGGTTTTCTATATTGATCAATTTTTAGCTGGCATCTGGAATATGGATCACATTGGATACGATAATAGGAAAGCAGGAAGAACTCTTTTTGCAGATTCTATAGATATCTATAAAAACCTACCAAACGAAGACAAAGATTTTCTAGAAAAGTCGGTAGTTATATGGGACAAGCCAATCGGACCAAACACGGGATTTGGCCCATTTTTCACAAAAGCCACGGATGTGCATCCAAACACGGGAGATAACGTCATAAGGTTAGAAACTGATACAGGGGTTCTAATTCCAGTGGAGCTATATCAGTTTGATGGAAGAGAGCCCAGCGAAGAAGAATCGGAGACCTTTATAAGAATACTCTCCGAACTTAGGGAAAAACTAGACAAAGATCTGTCCATAAGGTATGAACAACAATGGGAAGAGGGAGACTTGTTGATTGTTGACCTGTTTAGGATGTACCACGCCCTAACTGGAGGATTTAAGCTAGGAGAGCGAAAGTTTTATGCAACTTTTGCTAGGCCAAAAGAATATACGCATGATCTGTGGAATTCAATGGAGTTACTGTGAGTGGAGAGCTAAACAATCAGAACGTAGTTATGGTTGAAGAGTTTAAAAAAAGAGTCGCCGAAGGGAAGGGAGACTCTTACATGCTCACCATTGCCAGAGACGGCGAGGCAGTTAGGTCAATCTATTTCTTTGGAGATGCACTAGACGCGGCTTACGGGTATCAGGCATACAACGACTGGGGATTTGCAAAAGATTTTCTTACTGTTGAGTTGCACGAGCCAACGGGGAAGATCCATAGCAAGGTGCTTCGTAGACCACGTGGTGGCGAGTGCGTTTTTCACAGGGAGCAGTACCACCAAATAACAGATGTTTTGTTGGAAGTAGAAGATCAAGTAGACGAGCAGGCATGGGACTACTTGACCCATGAGCTTGCTAGAATATTCTCTAAAGACAACCAACGATTTGACGAACAACGATTTTTGTCAGTACTAGGACACTCAGATAGAGGAGCAGCAGATGACGGACATCTCAGCTATTAGCACTACGCCAACAGAGTTTGGTGACAAGGGCTTTATTAAAGAAGATGTTGTAATCTACAACAACTTCCTAACAGCGGACGAGTGCAAGAGGTTGTGCGAGTTCATGGAAGATGAAGATCAGCCGTGGAGCATGTCAGCGTTTTTCGAGTCTTACGGCATGAGCATCATGCCAGAAGACCCAATCCTAGAAAAGTACGGGTTTGAGAAAGACTACTTTGCCAAGCTAGCCGACAGACTCCAAAAGACTGTAGAAGATGCCCACGAGCGCCCAGTAAAGTCTGTTTCGAGCCACGCTCAGAAGTGGCAGATAGGTGCGTTTGCCCCGTTTCACTCGGACAATACTGACATGGAAGGCAACTGGTCAGCTTGGGAAAAGAGCAAGCTTGTATGCCTTTTGTACCTAAATGAGGATTACGAAGGTGGAGAACTAGATTTCCGTGACCACGACATCTGCATTAAACCAGTAGCGGGCCAGCTAGTTACTTTCCCTGGTGGGTACAACAACATTCACCAAGTTTTGCCAGTAAAGGGCTCGACTCGCCACACAATTGGTGCTTTCTGGGACTATGCTGAGTCAGAATACTCCCCGGAGCGTATGCAAGAGTGGGAGGATGAGATTGAAAAAGTCCGCGAACAGCAGAAAGAAATGCAAGCCGAGTGGAAAGAGCAGCTAGATGCTGGAACACATCCGCTTGAAAACGGGGGAAACCAGGGCGGCTATTAATCAATTTGCCCAAACTGCGGTAAAATTGTAGGGACTAGTCTATCCCTGTAAGGACGCCCTGTATGGCAAATCTCCGCGGAAATGTCCACGATATGATTGTGGACCAAGGCGCGACCGTAAACACTGTGTTTACGATAAAAAACTCTGCCCGCAGTGCGTTGGACATTACAGGCTACGTGGCTCGTATGCAGGTTAGACGATTCGACGGCACAACTAGGGATCCCAGCCCTACTGTTATTGCTGAATACACTAGTTACGATGGATATCTCATTATTGGCGACACCGCAGGGACAGTCACCTTACTCATTCCGCCAGCTGAGATGGCCGCATACGAGCCAGGTAGTTATGTTTATGACTTAGAGGTTGAGTCATCTCTAGGTGAAACTACTCGTATTGTTCAAGGAAAGTTTATTGTGAGAGCCGAGGTAACCAGATAATGGCACTCTCCGACAATTTTGCATATGTCGACATTAAAGGCCCTGGCCCTCAAGGCCCCGCTGGTCCTACTGGCCCCGCTGGTCCTGCTGGTGGTCCAACAGGGTCAACTGGCCCTACTGGTGCCACAGGCCCAACAGGTGCCACAGGCCCAACTGGTGCAGCTTCGACAGTAGCAGGTCCCACTGGTCCTACAGGTGCAACTGGACCGCAGGGCACAGCTGGTCTCTCTATAACAGGCCCAACAGGAGCTACAGGAGAAGCAGGCCCCACAGGACCGACGGGTCCTACTGGTGCCCAAGGCACGGCTGGACTTTCTATAACAGGCCCTACTGGCGTGCAAGGTGCAACAGGCCCCACTGGGCCAACGGGGGCAACAGGTGCTCAGGGTGTAGCTGGACTAAGTATTACTGGACCTACGGGAGCTACTGGGCCAACTGGTGCAGCAGGTGCTGACGGAACGGACGGAGCAGACGGGACAGACGGGTCAACAGGTCCTACTGGACCAACAGGTCCTGCTGGTGCTGACGGTTCCGACGGTGATTCAATAACTGGTCCAACAGGTGCAACTGGAGCTACTGGCCCCACAGGGCCTCAGGGCGTTGCAGGTCTGAGCATAACTGGACCAACAGGAGCTGACGGAGCTGACGGAGCTACTGGTCCTACTGGACCTACTGGGGCACAGGGTGTAGCTGGCTTAAGCATTACTGGTCCAACTGGTGCAACTGGAGATACGGGTCCCACTGGACCAACTGGTCCTACTGGCTCTCAGGGTGTTGCTGGTCTAAGCATTACAGGACCGACAGGTGCTACTGGTGCTACAGGCCCAACTGGTTCCACAGGTCCAGATGGTAATTTTTATGTCGGGGAAAACGCACCATCTAATCCAGAAGAAGGCGACGCGTGGTTTGACAGCGGTGAAGCTAGATTTTATGTCTACTATGACAGCTACTGGGTTGAAGTAAATGCAAACCGAATTGGCCCAACTGGCCCAACTGGCCCAACTGGCCCAACTGGCGCAACTGGGCCTCAAGGTACAGACATTCATTTTGCTGGATCTGTAGCTACGGTAGGAGACCTACCAAGCGGTGCAGCCTCCAACGATGCATATATCGTAGATGCTGACGGCAACCTTTGGGTATCAAACGGCGACGAGACTTGGACAGACGCTGGACAAATTGTTGGCCCACAGGGCGAAACTGGACCAACTGGTGCTCAAGGTGAAGTAGGACCAACTGGGCCTACAGGATCTCAAGGAATTCAAGGTATCCAAGGAGAGACTGGCCCTACTGGGGCTCAAGGTGAAGTAGGCCCAACTGGGCCTACAGGACCTCAGGGCATTCAAGGTGTTACTGGCCCTCAAGGTGAGACAGGTCCTACAGGACCGCAAGGCATTCAGGGTATTCAAGGTATCCAAGGAGAGACTGGACCCACTGGACCGCAAGGAGAGATAGGACCAACTGGAGCTGATTCTACAGTTACAGGACCTACAGGAGCAACTGGAGAGGTTGGTCCAACTGGACCAACTGGACCAACAGGACCTACAGGACCTACAGGAGCTCAGGGAAACATTGGAACTGGTGGAACTCTTGGATATTACGGCTCGTTCTACGACACAACTGACCAGACGCACACAACAATAAACACCGCACAAGCTGTTGCAATTAGCTCTACATATGGTGCAAACGGCGTAAGCCTCTCTAACGGCACAAGAATTGTTCTTCCTGAAGCGGGCACCTACACTCTTACTGCTGTATTGCAAGTAATAAACGCCGCTAATTCTGTAGAGTTTGCAGACTTCTGGCTAAAGTTCAACGGATCTAACTATCCAAACTCAAGCACTAAAGTCTCATTGCAGCCAAGAAAAGACGCTTCTACCCCGAGTGCTCAGCTTGTAACGATTACATTTACAGGAGACGCTACAGCAGCTAATGATTATGTAGAAATTTTCTGGACAGTAAGTAGCCTAGACGTCTCACTACAATACGAGGCAGCTTCTGGAATTTACCCAGCGATTCCTTCTGCAATTATCTCTATGGCTCAGGTCATGTACACGCAAGTTGGCCCCACTGGACCCACGGGGGCGACAGGGCCTGTCGGCGAAGAAGTCCCAGCTGGTGGAACAACTGGACAAATTCTTATAAAGCAGAGCAACACAGATTATGATTATGTGTGGGGAGACACCATTGACGGAGGTACGCCATAGTGGCTGTGATTGATTTTCCAAATAGCCCAAGTGTAAATGACACATACACTGTAGGCGATTATACCTGGAAGTGGGACGGTGCCAAGTGGAATGCTGTCTCTGCAAATGTAGTGGAAGGTCCTACTGGTCCGACTGGCCCAGCTGGGGCGGATTCATCTGTAACTGGCCCTACTGGACCTACTGGGCAGGATGGTGCAACAGGACCTGCTGGACCAACAGGTTCAGTGGGAGCAGATGGTGCAACAGGACCTACTGGACCAACAGGTTCAGCGGGGGCAGATGGTGCAACAGGACCTACTGGACCACCAGGTTCAGCGGGGGCAGATGGTGCAACAGGTCCGACTGGTGCTACAGGCGTGGAGGGGTCAACTGGTCCAACTGGTCCTCAGGGTATTGCTGGCCTTTCAATAACTGGTCCAACTGGTCCTCAGGGTGAGTTAGGTCCTACTGGTCCAACTGGTGCAACTGGTGCACAGGGGATAGCGGGGCTTTCAATCACTGGTCCGACTGGAGCAGATGGTGCAACAGGACCTACGGGGCCTACAGGCGAAGCGGGACCACAAGGCGAAGCGGGACTATCTATCACTGGACCGACGGGTCCTCAGGGTGACATCGGACCTACTGGCCCAACGGGTGCAGACAGTAACGTAACTGGTCCAACAGGTCCTCAGGGTGATATCGGACCTACGGGTCCAACTGGACCGACAGGTGCAGATAGCAATGTGACAGGACCAACTGGCCCGACAGGTGCTACTGGCCCCACGGGTGACACTGGTGACACAGGCCCAACAGGGGATGCTGCAACAATCTCATTGGGGACAGTCACAACAGGTGATGCTGGAACTAGTGTTTCCATCTCGAACTCTGGCAATTCTTACGCAGCAGTATTTGACTTTACAATTCCTCAAGGGCCCACAGGAGCAACTGGAGATACAGGGCCTCAGGGTATCCAAGGCGAGCAGGGTGTTCAGGGTATTCAGGGTATTCAGGGTATTCAAGGAGAAACTGGAGACACTGGACCGCAAGGCGACACTGGTCCTACAGGACCTACGGGATCTCAAGGTACTGGCATCGAGATTCTTGGTTCATACAGCACACTAACTGACCTGCAGAATGCCATCCCAACAGGAAATGTTGGCGACAACTACATGGTTTCGTCAAACCTTTATTTCTGGTCTGATACAGCTTCTGACTGGGAAGATGCTGGTTCTATTCAAGGCCCTGAAGGTGACACAGGTCCTCAGGGTCCAGAAGGACCTACTGGTCCAAACGCAACCCTTTCGCTAGGAACTGTAACCACTGGAGATGCTGGAACCAGTGTTGCTATCTCAAACTCTGGAAACGCGTTTGCTGCAGTATTTGATTTTACAATCCCCAAGGGAGATACTGGCCCTCAGGGAGCTACAGGCGATACGGGACCACAGGGAGCTACAGGTGACACAGGACCCCAAGGGGCTCAAGGCGACACGGGTCCGCAGGGTGAGCAGGGAATCCAAGGCGAGCAGGGTGTTCAGGGTGTTCAGGGCGACACAGGACCTCAGGGTGCAACTGGAGATACAGGACCTCAGGGTGCAACTGGAGATACAGGACCTCAGGGAGATACAGGTCCTCAAGGTGACACAGGTCCTCAAGGCGATACAGGACCGCAGGGCGACACAGGCCCGACAGGCCCAGCAGCATATACAGCTACAGACCCAGTAGACATTACATCAAACGTTGTATCTCTCTCGGGAGGCTACGCTGTGTACGGTAGTGCATATCCTATAATTACCGTCAGTACGACTCAGCCATCCAGCCCTAGTGCGGGAGACATTTGGATTAGCTTCTAGGAGAGATAGATGGGAAGCTACTACAAGAGACAAAATTTTAGTACTAGAACTCAGTACTCAATTGACCTGACTCTAACTACTTCGTATGTTTCTGGCGGTACTCAAGTTATTGTCGGAAACCAAGCTGTAAAACACACCGAAGTCAGTAATGCTCCTTACTCTTCTGGTTCCCCTAGGTCTTACAGCACTCCAAATGGTAGAGCAGGTTCCGTAACGGGAAACCTTGCAGAATCTGGTAGCGATAGCAGCTGGTCTTTTAGCTTTACATACCCTGGCGTCCCTCAATATCAAAACATATGGGGATCAGGCGGGTACTTTACTAGGTTTTATCCAGACGGAACATCTATAGACACAATTAGCATTAGTGCATCCCATTCGCTGCTCGGAAGTGCAACCGCTTCTATATCTAACATCAAGCACGTCTATAGGGTCTCTTTTGATGCTAATGGTGGTTCAGTAGGAACTTCATCTTCAGACGCAGATAGTGGCAGCTCTGTCACACTCCCAACACCAAGCAGATCGGGGTATAACTTTGATGGTTGGTACACAGCGTCTTCAGGGGGCTCTTACGCTGGTGCAGCTGGTGGCTCTTACACTGTAAATTCAACTACAACGCTTTATGCTCAGTGGACTCTTGCCTACTCAGCCCCTTCATTTACCAACGGTCTTAGTATTGGAAGCACTGTCAGGGTTGGCGAAAATTGGTCAGATAGCATGTCTGCATCAAACACATACGCAGCTTTAGGTCAATCTGGTACAAGCTACTCAGGCATAACACTTTTATCGGGTCAATCCATATCAGTAACTGGGAACACCGCCTATATTAACGGAACAATTGGGTCAACATCTTCAGGTAATTACACGCTAAGAGTGAGAGCGTACGGCCCTGGAGGAACTGCTGACACCACTCAAACAGTTACTGTTAGGCAAGCACTTCCTAGTTGGACAGACGAGACATTAGCCAACGGAACAAAAGGAAGTTCTTACAACTCAACAATTTCTGCTACTGATGTTTTTGGTTGGCTAATTTCAGGCCTACCTTCTGGATTAAATTGGTCTGGCACTACAACAGTGACTGTCTCGGGAACACCAAGTGTTTATGGTAATTACACCGTAAGCGCTAGTCCATACAATTCTGATGGAGATTACGGCACCACTAAAAACATCTCTCTGACAATTTATGACAGCGCAATTAGCTGGAGTGACCAAATCTTAACCTCTAGCATTGTAGTTCAAGGAGAGAGCTACTCAGACTCCGTTACAGCCACTGGAAGTTCGGATATAACTTACTCTCTAGCAAGTGGTTCGTTGCCTTCAGGGGTGTCTTTAAATACTTCTACTGGTGCTATTACAGGAACACCAGCATCTGGTAGCGAGGGGACATATAATTTTACAATTCAAGCAGCTAACGGAGATAGCAGCGACACTATTACAACAAACACCCTAACAATTACGGTCGAGTCAGCGGGAGGGTATGTTAAAGTGTGGAACGGCTCGTCGTGGGCTGACGGAGAAGTAAAAGTTTACAACGGATCTTCGTGGACAACCGCTACTGTCATGATGTACAACGGATCAAGTTGGAACGAAAGTTTTTCTAGCTAGCCTTTTTTCTAGTAGCGCGAGGCTTTTTTACTACTGGCTTAACAATTGGCGTGGTGTCAGCTTGGGATTCGTGGATGCCTAGAGTTAGGTCTTTAATAAACTCAATCTCTGTGGAAACTTTTACAACGTGCTTTTCGATGTTGTTGACGCGATCAGCAAGAGAGCTGCCGCCATTCTCCCAGAGCTGGTGCTCGACACGCTCTAGACGCTCGGAGACCGTGCGGCCTTCTTTGTCTAGACCGAGAGCTTGGTCAACACGCTTTGCAATACGATAAACGGAGACGACTCCCCCAAGAAGAACAGCAAATGCTGTCATTGTTGCGGCTGCCGCTATTAAGAACTGTTCTGTCATGTATAATGGTTCCTAGGAGAGGGAGCAATTAGGTTTGCTCCAACTATTTTACCGTATTACGGTTTCCCTGATTCAGAGGGGTCTAGCCATTAAGTTGGTCACTCTACTGGTCGCATTTAAAACATCTTTCGCGTTTCGACTTGCAAGCGCACTTGGAGGGTGTATGCTGTACCTAAATTTTGGAGTGATATATGTCAAATTGGCAACCCGCCGAAGGGAAGTTAGGGCCTGGAGCTAAGTACTACGCCCAGCTTGGTTGGAATGTTCTTCCTGTACATGGGGTAGACCCAAGAACCGCTAAATGCACTTGCGCTAGAAACCACAAAGATCCCAGAGAAAATGGAAAGCACCCAGCTTCCGCCAACGGGCAAAAAGACGCCACTACCGATTTAGCTCAAATAGACGCTTGGTGGCAAGAAAATCCAGAATACAATATTGGTGTTCTTGCTCGCTCTTCTGGATTTTTTGTTATAGATATTGATCCTCGCTCTGGTGGAGACATTGCATACGAAAAACTTTTAGAGGTTGTCGGGACAGACCTACCTCCAACTGTAGAAGCAATCACAGGAACTTACTGGGACAACGGGGAATCAAAACGGGGCAGGCACCTTATATACAAGTGCGAGCCAAACCAAAAGTTTTTGGGTAACCTAAAAGCACTTGGCTTAGACGGCATTGATATTAAATATAACGGCTACATTCTTATAGCCCCTTCTCGCCACTTTACTGGAGTCTGCTATGAGTGGAGGCCAGGGCACGAGCCATGGAACATGGAGATTGCTGACGCTCCAGAAGAATTAATGTCAGTTATAAGTTCAGGCAAGTCTCGCAACTCAGTCACTCTTAGCGGCACTGGATATCAGACATTTGACTGGTCTAGCATGGATGACCTCGAGTTTGCTGGAGAGCGTCTAGACGTAGAGAAAATGATGCAGGAAGGCCTCACTGAAGGCCACCGTGCTGTAGGTCTGTATCAGATTGCATGTGCCCTAGCCAACAAGGTCGGGGTAGATACCGACTTCAAGCGCCAAATGATTGAAGCGACGATGCTTAAGTTTAACGCCGAAGCAGTTGTTCCTCCTATGGAGATTGAAGGACAAAACTCTGTCCTCATGCACACAAGGCGTGCCATCCAGTTCGTGGCAGAAAATCCTAAAATTAATCTTTATTGGAATGAGCTCTCTGAGTGGGTACAGTCACAAGGCTTAGAGTGGGCAGCAGGGGCTGAAAAATCATTTCTAAAATCAAAAGGAGTTTCAGAATCTTTTGATTATGATTCAAAATATATAGAGGCAGACACAGACGGCGAAGATGTACCCGTAGCCAATAGCGTAGGTAGGCAGATTGCATCATTTGCTTCCGAGGGGAAGAGCCTCAAAGATGCTGCACTAGGGGGTAATCTAAATCTCCCCAAAGACGTAGACGCCCTTAGTGAAGAAGCTGGTGGACGTCCTGGATATCGAAGCCTTTCAGATGTTGGAAATGGTAGACGATTGGTAGATGCTTTTGGGGCAACGATTAGATATACGCCTAATGTTGGTTGGTTTATATGGGACGGAAATTACTGGAAGCCAGATACACAAAAACTAGCAGTAAAAGAAGTAGCAAAAATGGTCTCAACAGTAGTTGCTAGCGAAGTTATTAACTACTCTTCCGATGATGCTAAAGCTTCTGAAATTGTTAAATGGGCAAATCAATCTAAATCTAACACTAGAATCCTATCTACAGTAGAGCAGGCAATGTCTGACACTAGAATTCAAGTAGACCTAGAAGAGTGGGATAAAGACTCTAGTTTGCTTGGTGTTAGAAATGGTGTTATTGACTTAAAAACGGGAGAATTAAAAAGCGGCAGACCTGACCTACACATTACTAGAAGATCCCCTATTGCATATACGCCTGGACTAAAAAATCACCGCTGGGAAACTTTCCTAGATGAGGCTACTAAAGGCGATAAAGAGCTCCAAGATTGGCTACAGCGAGCAGTTGGCTACACACTAACTGGACTTAACAATCAAGACGTAGCGTTTCTTATATATGGTCCCCCCGGATCTGGTAAGAACACCTTTATCGAAACTATCTATGAGGCACTAGGTAAGGCAGAGTATGCATGGGCACTCGACTCAAATGTTCTTGCTCTAGGAGATCGTATAAGCAGTACAGATGAATACCACATGGCTCAGTTGCGAGAGCGACGCATGATTTGGGTAGACGAGCTGCCAGAGAATGAGCGTATTAAAGAAAACCAAGTCAAGAAGCTGACTGGATCAGGAACTATCCAAGGCCGTAATCCGGGCGAAAAGCCTATTCAATTTACTTCAAGAGGAAAGCTTTGGATTTCTACAAACCACAGGCCAATCATTACTGATGACGCTATGTGGAGAAGGTTGCGGCCAATTCCGCTAACAAACAAACCAGAAGTTCCAGACCCAAGTCTTAAAGAATATCTAGCTGATCCAGAGGGCGCTCTTCCCGCGGTCCTAGCTTGGGCAGTGGAGGGTGCAGTTAAGTACCTCTCTTCTAGTGCCAAAGACCCACTGGGATGGTGCAAGGTTGTTAAAGATGCCCATGACGTCTACAAAAAGAACGAGGACAGGATTGGCGCATTTATAGAAGAAGAAACACGACAAGAAGAAAACGGCTCTCTTGCATTGAATACCCTATATCGAATTTATAAAAATTGGAGCGATGCCAGAAGCGAAAAGCCCCTAACTCAGATTGGATTCCAACGAAAGCTAGCAGATAGGGGTATAGATATAGTTGGAAATGGCAGCAGAGCTATGATGCAAGGCTACGTCCTCCTTCCTAGAGAAGTGCCCCAAGCTCCTGTGGTAGACTTTAGTCAACACGCTAAGTTTGCAAACTTCTAGGGAGAGATATGAAAATTTTTATTGGCACGCCAATGTATGGCGGAATTGCTAAAAATAACTATGTGATTGGACTACAAAATCTCATAGTAAAGCTTTCCCAAGCTGGCCACCAAATAACTACAACAACTGTAGGAAATGAAAGCCTTATTACTAGAGCAAGGAACACCATTGCTCACAAATTTATAAAATCAAACTTTGACGCTCTTCTTTTTATAGATGCAGACCACGGATTTAATGCAGACGACATTGTAAAAATGATTGACTCAGGTAAAGAGCTTATCGGTGCACCCTACCCGATGAAAGGGATTAACTGGGAAAACGTACGAGTTGCCGCCCTCTCTGGGAAACAAAATCTTGAAGAATACTCAGGGTATTTTGCAGTAAACCTAGACAAAAATGCTGGAGATTTTAACTCCGACGAACCTTACAAAGTCAAAGATGTTGGCACTGGCATGATGTTTATTAAGCGTGAAGTATTCGAAAAAATTAGACCCCTTTGTAAAACATACAACAACAATTCTGTTGGAGATTTGGGAATTGCATTCGGCGAAGAGATTACTGAATTTTTCTACACAGAGGTTGATAACAATAAAATTCTTTTATCAGAAGACTACGCGTTCTGTAGAGCTTGGCAAAAAGTAGGCGGAGAAGTCTGGGCGGCCCCTTGGGTTCGAATTACTCATTCTGGTGACTATAACTTTGCGGGACAATTTGCAAAAACACTAGAAATTAACGTAGTTAAGCAGCAGATGATTGCAGCTCAAAATAAAGCCAAAGAAGAGGCCGCAGCTGCAAAAGCCGATGAATCTACAGAAGCAGAAGAAAAAGAACCTTCAGAGTAGTGGGAAAATAGTATCTAAGGAAAATCTCCTTAGATTGAGGTAACTGAATATTGGCTAATGTAAAAGACTATGTATG
>Ga0255752_10002272_pt1 | contig 21315 bp, 19 predicted proteins | sample 011ome_25_FD_179952 | JGI IMG/M metagenome (GOLD analysis project Ga0255752, IMG submission 179952) | Coastal salt marsh microbial communities from the Groves Creek Marsh, Skidaway Island, Georgia - 011512CT metaG (version 2) | ecosystem: Environmental > Aquatic > Marine > Intertidal zone >... | reverse complement strand
AAGAAGGAAGCCCTGGAAGCTGCTGGCGTGAAGGTGGGGAAGACTCCTTCGGAGGCCGCCGCACTGATGCGCGAGATTATCCAGTCGCTCTAGTGTCGGGCCTCCTGTGGGGGGGCTAGCGGTAGGCTCATGTCGCCATGAATGCCCGTCTTAATGCGCTTGCCACCGTGCTGGATGTTGTGGTGCTGGTAGGCCTCGGGTTGGGGTTGTTCTTCGCTCCGCTCACGCTCGTCTGGGCTTTTGATGATGGTTTCGCCACCGATCTCCTTCTCTCCTGGGCGATAGCTGTGGACGGCTGGATGTTGGGTCACGGTGTTCCTCTGACGTTTGCATTGGACCCTCTGCTGGCGCAGTCGCTGTCGCTCGGGGACACCAACAGCAATTTTGTGGTTGACGTCTCCTTGTTGGGGGTGGGGCTGCTCACTCTTCTGTGGGGGTATCGCATCGGTCGACGCAGTGGCACTCGCATTTACCCGGTTTCTACCTGGTTCTTGGCGGTGGGGACGCTCGTCGCTTTGAGCTTTGCCATGGTCTTTTTCCTCCCCGCGCACATGGTCTCGATGGAGCTCATGGATGCTCTGGTGAGGCCAGCCCTGTTCCTCGCGGCCGGACTTGCACTTGCCACCTGGGTGGGGTCGAGAGCTCCCGGAGGGCAAGTCTTGGAGGGTGTCCTACCTGAAGGCTTGCTCGCTGTTCTCCGAACCGGAGTCAAAGCGGGCGGGGCGTCTTTGGTTGGTCTCGTGGGTGTCGCGGCACTCAGTGTCGCGGGTCTTGTCCTGGCGTCGTTTGGCACCATGATCACCCTCTATGAGTCTTTGCAGCCGGGAGTGTGGGGCATCATCGTGTTGTCGATGGCTCAATTGGCACTCTTGCCCACCGCCATTGTGTGGAGCGTGATGTGGTTGGTCGGCCCTGGCTTCGCTCTCGGGACTGGAGCCTTGGTGTCTCCCTTGGGATCGACTCTTCAAGCTGTCCCAGCTCTACCAATTTTGGGCATTATTCCCGCGAATCCCCCGGCGGGCGCCGTCATGGTCATCGCTATTCCGCTGGCGGTGTCCTTCATTGCAGGAGTCGCTGCGACCGCCATTCTGCTAGGCGAGAAGCCAGGCAGTCTGTGGCGCAGCGTTCAGAGCACAGAGATTCACCAACAACCGCTGCTACGCATTATTGCGGCCTCTGCCTTGGCAGGAGCTTTCGGCGCCTTCGGTGGTTTTCTGCTCGCTGCGATGACGAGCGGTGCTGCAGGACCTGGCCGGTTCCAGAATGTTGGTGCTGACCCAGGACAGATTGCGCTGTGGTGGGGCGTGGAAATCTTTGTCGGAGTGCTGTTGGGCCTGGTCTCGGGCGCTCTGGGGCGTCGCAGCCCGATGTCTGCTCGATAGGCTGAGAGGGTGCGCCAGAGACTCGTTGTCCTCATTTCCGGGTCTGGCACCAACCTTCTCTCCCTACTGGAGAACCTGCCTCAGACTGACATTCCTGCAGAGGTGGTGGCCGTGGGGTCCGAGACTCACGCACCAGGGCTTCGTTATGCCTCGGAGCGCTTACTGCCCACATTTGTGGTCCCGCTCAGCCAGTTCTCGTCGAGAGAAGAGTGGGGAGTAGCGCTGGGGGACGCGCTCGACTCCTATAGTCCTGACCTGATTATCCTCAGCGGCTTCATGAAACTTCTGCCCAGAAGCGTGGTGAGTCGATTCGCCCCCCGCATCCTGAACACTCACCCGGCATATTTGCCCGAATTCCCTGGAGCGCATGCGGTGAGGGATGCACTGGAGGCGGGGGTCTCCCAGACGGGGGCGTCAGTGATTGTCGTGGATGAGGGAATTGATACCGGGGAAATTCTTGCCAAGGAGCGGGTGCCCCTTGAGCCGGGTGATGATGAGGCGGCCCTGCACGACCGGATTAAGGTCGTCGAGAGGCGTCTGCTGCTCCAGGTGCTGGCGAAACTGTGTTCGGAGAAGGGAAACTAGCCACCATGACCGATGAACGGACGATGCCTCGACGCGCGCTGGTGTCAGTGAGCGATAAGACCGGTCTGCTCGAACTCGGACAAGCTTTGGCGCAGGCTGGCGTGGAGATTATCTCTACCGGCTCCACTGCCCGCACCCTGCGCGATGCGGGCGTGCCCGTGGCGGAAGTGAGCGAGGTCACCGGATTCCAAGAAGCTCTCGATGGTCGGGTCAAGACCCTCCACCCCAGTATTCACGGAGGAATTCTGGCGGACCGCAGGAACCCCGAACACGTTGCTGCACTGGAGGAGCTTGGCATCACGGCCATCGACTGGGTGATCGTGAACCTGTATCCGTTTGTGGAGACGCTCGCCTCCGGTGCCAGTGATGAGGAGATCATCGAGCAGATTGATATCGGCGGTCCTGCGATGGTGCGGGCGGCAGCGAAGAACCACCACAGTGTCGCCATTGTCGTCAGCCCCTCGCGCTATGACACCCTCATCGATTCTCTAGCTGAGGGTGGCACCACGCTGGAGTGGAGGCGCGAACTCGCCGGGGAGGCTTTCACCCACACCGCGCGATACGACAGCGCGGTGTCTCAGTGGTTGACCGGGGGTGAATCCCTCAGCTTTCATGCAACCAAGCAGGGCGATCTTCGTTATGGCGAGAATTCACACCAGGCCGCGTCCGTCTATTCCGGGTACGCCATCGCGCCGGGGCTTTCCTCAGCGACGGTACTTCAGGGCAAGGAGATGTCCTACAACAATTACCTCGATGCTGATGCTGCGCTTCGCGCTGCTCTTGACCACGAGGGTCCCGCCATTGCCATTATCAAGCACCAGAATCCATGCGGGATAGCGACTTCGGAGTCGCTGGTCGCAGCGCATGAGCTCGCCCACGCGTGTGACCCGGTGTCTGCTTTTGGAGGAGTGATTGCCGCCAACCGAGTTCTCGATGGTGACACGGCCCGCTCCATTGTCGAAATCTTTACCGAAGTGGTGGTGGCTCCCGGTTTTACTCCCGAAGCCCGCGAGGTCTTCGCGGCGAAATCTAATCTCCGGATTGTCGAACTCCCTGAAGGTTTCGAGCAAGCCACGAGGGAGTGGCGACACATCTCCGGTGGAGTGCTAGTTCAGGACGTAGATCGACACTTTGCTGATCCCTCCACCTGGACACTGGTCGCCGGTGATCAGGCTGGCCCCTCGGACCTTGCGTCCCTGGAGTTTGCATGGCGAGCAGTCCGGGCCGTGAAATCCAATGGAATACTGCTCGCCCAGGGTGGCGCGAGTGTGGGCATTGGAATGGGCCAGGTCAACCGTGTGGATTCTTGTCAGCTCGCAGTGTCCAGAGCGGGAGACCGGGCCACCGGCAGCGTCGCCGCGTCCGATGCCTTTTTCCCCTTTGCCGATGGCCTGCAGTTGTTGATTGATGCGGGAGTGCGGGCTGTGGTGCAACCTGGCGGGTCTGTCCGAGATGACGAGGTGATTGCTGCAGCGCAGGCTGCCGGAGTCACCATGTATTTCACTGGTGAGCGCCACTTTTTCCACTAGAGAGTGAGCGAACCGATCGTGTCACCGTATTCGGTGATACCCGTTTCGTGGAATCCGAGGTGACGGAAGAATTCTCCCGGGCCTTCTTCGCCGCCTGACCAGACTGCCTGCAGGGTGGTGAATCCTTGTGCGCGGGCCTCCTCGGTTACGGCATCAATAGCGAATCGACCCACGCCTTGTCCCTGCGCGCTAGCGGCAACACTCACCCGCCACACACAACAGCGCAGCGCCTCATCAGGGTGGGTCGAATCAAAATAGGCGCGAATGAAGCCCACCACCTGGTCATCAAGGGTGATGACGCGACTCCACGTTTTGGTGTGATCAAGGCTTGCGTCAGCGTTGGCATAGGTAACCGGGGTTTCAAATTGCTCTTGCCCTGGCCTCAACTCGAGCGAGTTTGCTTGCATCGCGGTGTCAGCAGAGAGTTCCCGAAGAATCAACCCAGTCATGAAATCAGCGTAGAGCGTTTGCGTGAACATCCGGTAAGTATCTTTATGTAAAGATATATAAGGCGCCTTCCGAGATTAGACTTTCTCGGGCTAGAGCGCCCGTTCGTAGAGAAGGGATTCCCCGTGGAAAAGATCAAGGTTGATGGCGTCGTCGTAGAGCTCGATGGCGACGAAATGACACGTATTATTTGGCAGGCCATCAAGGACCGCCTGATCCACCCCTACCTCGATCTCACCCTGGAGTACTACGACCTAGGAATTGAGAAGCGTGACGAGACGGACGACCAGATCACCATCGACGCTGCTCATGCCATTCAGAAGCACGGAGTTGGCGTCAAGTGCGCCACCATCACTCCTGATGAAGCCCGCGTGGAAGAGTTTGGTCTCAAGAAGATGTGGCGCAGCCCCAACGGGACCATCCGCAACATCCTCGGCGGCGTGATTTTCCGCGAGCCGATCATCATCTCCAACATCCCCCGGCTCGTTCCCGGCTGGAACAAGCCCATCATTGTGGGACGTCACGCGTTTGGTGATCAGTACCGCGCCACAGACTTTGTGTTCGAGGGTCCGGGAACGCTCACCATTAGTTTCCAGCCCAAAGACGGTGGTGAAGCCCAGAGCTTTGAGGTCTTTGAGGCACCCGGTGGCGGTGTTGCCATGGCGATGTATAACCTCGACGCCTCTATCCGCGATTTCGCACGCGCATCCTTGAACTACGGTCTGAACCGCGGATACCCGGTCTACCTCTCGACGAAGAACACCATCTTGAAGGCCTATGACGGACGCTTCAAGGACATCTTCCAGGAGATCTTCGAAGCAGAGTTCCAGGACAAGTTCGAGAAGGCCGGCATCACCTATGAGCACCGCCTCATCGATGACATGGTGGCAGCTGCGCTCAAGTGGGAGGGCGGTTACGTCTGGGCAACCAAGAACTACGACGGCGACGTCCAGTCCGACACGGTTGCCCAAGGGTTTGGATCCCTCGGTCTGATGACCAGTGTGCTCACCACTCCTGATGGCGCAATTGTCGAGGCGGAGGCAGCTCACGGAACGGTGACGCGTCACTACCGTGAGCACCAGAAGGGCAACCCCACCTCGACAAACCCCATTGCCTCGATCTTCGCGTGGACACGGGGTCTGATGCACCGCGGAAAGCTCGACTCGAACCAGGCCCTGATTGATTTCGCTCAGACGCTGGAGGACGTGGTCATCAAGACTGTGGAGTCTGGAGCGATGACGAAGGACCTCGCGATGCTCGTCGGGGGGGACCAGAAGTGGCAGACCACCGAGGACTTCTTGGCCACCTTGGATGAGAATCTGAAGGCACGACTCGGCTAGTAGCCAGAATACCCCCAGGGGTATATACTCTGAGAGTCGTGATTACTTCAACACTCAAGGAGAACCATCGTGTGTAGCCCAGCGCGTTGTAACCGCTGCAGCAAGGTCACTTGGACCGGTTGCGGAGAGCACATTGAACAGGCTTTGGCTGGTTTTGGACCAGACGAGCTCTGCAAGTGCGCTTAGTCCTTAGCTGACTCTCTCATCCCTAGGCCCAGGCCTAGGGATGAGTCATTTAAAGATGATGGTGCGCACACCATCCAGCAAGATTCGGTGCTCAGCAAACCACCGCACGGCCTGGGTCAGGGTGCGAGATTCCTCATCCTGGCCGATGGCCCGAAGCTCTTCGGCAGAGTGAGAGTGATCTACCCGCACCACGTTCTGCTCAATGATGGGTCCCTCATCGAGTTCCGTAGTCACAAAGTGTGCGGTCGCGCCGATGAGTTTCACACCCCGTTCGTGGGCTTGGCGATAAGGGCTCGCTCCCTTGAAGCCAGGGAGGAACGAATGGTGGATATTGATCATGCGGCCCTCGAGTGCTTTACACAGTTCCGGGCTCACGATCTGCATGTAGCGCGCCAACACGACCAACTCGATGTCGTGCTTCTCCACCAAAGCGAGGACTTTCGCCTCAAACTGAGCTTTGCTGGCCTGGTCGGTAATCGGAAGTGCCCGGAAGGGAACGCGATAGAACTGTGCGATGGGCTCGAGAGCGTCGTGGTTAGAGAGGACCTGGGGTATATCAATCGTGAGGTGACCGTCTCGCTGACGCACCAGCAGGTCGGTCAGACAGTGGCCGGCATGTGAGGCAAGGATAAGAGTACGAAGGGGTCGCCCCACGGTGTTGATCTCTGCGGTCATGTCATAGCGCTCAATCACAGGCGCAAGTGCGGCCTGGAAGCTGTCATAGTCCGAGGTGGTTTCCACCTGCACTCGCATAAAGAAGCGCCCGGTGTCCTCCGAGGAGAACTGTTGAGACTCGGTGATGTTGCCGTGGGCTTCGACGATTGCCCCACTGACGGCGTGGACAATACCGGGCTTGTCATCACAGACGAACGTCACCACAAAGTGAAAAGGAGAGCTTGGCACCCCCCTAGCTTAGGGTTTGCGCGTGGGCCACCGGGGTGCTCCCAGCGACCTCGGTTAGACTGATGCTACGCAACTGGCGTAATGATGGATAACCATCGGGGAGCGTAAGGAAGCGTGCTGGCCGTACGCCTGGGCTGACACGACAATTCCATATCCGTGTAACCAAGGGAGAGCCCCGTGAACCCCACAACAACCCCAGCACTCGACGCTTTTACTGCAACGCTCGCCGAGATCGACCCCGAGATTCAGGATGTCCTGGATAAGGAACTTGGTCGCCAGCGCGGCACGCTGGAAATGATTGCCAGCGAAAACTTTGTGCCCCACGCTGTCTTGGAAGCCCAGGGCAGCGTGTTGACCAACAAGTATGCCGAGGGATACCCCGGTAAGCGCTACTACGGCGGCTGCGAATTCGTGGACATCGCCGAGAACCTCGCGATTGAGCGGGCAAAGGAACTCTTCGGTGCCGCGTATGCGAACGTCCAGCCTCACTCGGGTGCGAGCGCGAGTGCGGCTGTACTGCACGCACTCGCTCAACCGGGCGACACCATCTTGGGTCTCGAGTTAGCTCATGGTGGTCACCTCACCCACGGGATGAAGCTCAACTTCTCCGGCAAGGTCTACAACGCCACCTCCTATGGAGTAGAGCCGGACACCTTCTTGATTGACATGGACAAAGTCCGTGACAAGGCCCTGGAGCACAAGCCCACCGTCTTGATTGCGGGCTGGTCAGCGTATCCCCGGCACACTGACTTTGCGGCGTTCCGTGCCATCGCGGACGAGGTGGGAGCAAAGCTCTGGGTCGACATGGCGCACTTCGCTGGTTTGGTGGCAGCGGGTCTGCACCCCTCGCCCATCCCGCACGCAGACGTCGTCTCGACAACCGTTCACAAGACCCTCGGTGGTCCTCGCTCTGGAATCATCCTGAGCCGGGATGAGTCACTGGCCAAGAAGCTGAATTCCGCAGTGTTCCCGGGACAGCAGGGTGGACCTCTCATGCACGTGATTGCGGCAAAAGCGGTCGCCTTCAAGCTCGCCATGACTCCTGAGTTCCGCGATCGTCAAGAGAGAACCATCCAGGGTGCGAAGCTACTGGCCGAGCGCTTGGTCCAGGACGACTCAAAGGCTGCCGGAGTTGACGTTCTGACCGGTGGAACTGATGTTCACCTTGCCCTCGTCGACTTGCGGAACTCGCCTGTGGACGGGCAGCAAGCCGAGGACCTTCTGCACCACGTGGGAATCACTGTGAACCGTAACGCGGTTCCCTTTGACCCCAGGCCCCCCATGGTCACCTCCGGTGTGCGCATCGGAACCCCAGCGCTGGCGACACGAGGATTTGGTGAGACGGAATTCACGGAGGTGGCAGACATCATCGCTCACACTCTGATGCCAAACCCCGATATCTCGGCATTGCAGGGGCGAGTGGCGCAGTTGACCCAGGCGTGGCCGCTCTATCCCGAGCTTTCCTAGCCACCTATGAGAGCAACCACTCTTGATGGGACCGCTACGGCCCAAGTCATCAAAGCGGAAATTGCTGACCAGGTCCGTGTTCTCCACGAAGTGGGAGTGACTCCGGGCCTGGGCACAATTCTGGTCGGAGAGGACCCGGGATCAACCTGGTATGTCGCGGGGAAACACAAGGACTGCGGCGAGGTCGGAATTGAGTCCTACCGAATCGATTTGCCCGCCAGCGCAACCCAAGAAGAAGTCCTCGCGGCGATTGACGAGTTCAATGACAACCCCGGTGTGACCGGGTACATCGTGCAGCTACCGCTCCCCGATCACATTGACCAGGACGCTGTGTTGGAGCGCATCGACCCGGTCAAGGACGCCGACGGACTGCACCCGATGAATTTGGGACGTTTGGTGAATCAGGTCGGTGGCGACATGGACTCACCCATGCCTTGCACCCCCCAAGGAATCGTGGAGCTTGTCGAGCGCCACGGAATATCGTGGTCGGGCAAACACGTCGTGGTGCTGGGGCGCGGTGTGACAGTGGGTCGACCGATCGGCTTGTTGTTGACCCGGCGCGGATTGGATGCGACGGTGACTCTTACTCACACAAAAACTGCCAACCTCGCTGAGTTGGTTGCCCAGGCTGATGTGATTGTGGCGGCTGCGGGGGTCGCGGGCATCGTGACTGGGGACATGGTGAAGCCAGGCGCGGTGGTGTTGGATGTTGGAGTGAGTCGTGTGATGGTTGGCGGGAAAGCTCAGGTTGTGGGGGACGTTGCTCCCGATGTGTGGAAGGTTGCCGGGTATGTCTCGCCAAACCCCGGGGGTGTTGGGCCCATGACGAGAGCTCTTCTTCTTCGGAACGTGGTGGAGATTGCCCAGAGGGGAGTAGCTGGACGTGGCTAAGTTGTATTTTCGCTACGGAGCGATGAATTCCGGTAAGTCAACAGCGCTCCTGCAAGCTGCTCACAACTATGAGGAACGTGGGCAGCGAGTTGTTCTCGCGAAACCCATGGTCGATACCAAGGGCGATCGCACGATTGTCTCGAGACTGGGGGTGTCACGAGAGGTTGACCTGATCATTGGTCCTGCTACCGATGTGGTGAACATGATCGACAACGAATCAGACGTCATCGCACGCCAGACTGGGGAGACAATTTCCTGTCTCCTCGTTGATGAGTCCCAGTTCTTGAGCCCCCGCCAAGTCGATGACCTGTTCATCATTGCGATTCGTCGCAACATTCCGGTGTTGGCCTACGGCATCCGCACGGATTTCCAGACGGTGGCTTTTCCCGGTTCGAGGCGCCTCCTGGAGATTGCCCACTCTTTGGAGGAGCTCAAAACCATCTGTCGATGCGGGCGAAAAGCTGTCTTCAACACCAGGAAAGTGAATGGTCAGTTCGTCTTCGATGGAGCGCAGGTCGCCATTGATGGCGGCGAGGTCACCTATGAATCGCTGTGTGGGGAGTGTTACTTGGATGAAAGTGGCGGGCGTCTAGCCAGTGGCTACGTTCCCCAGGAGGTTATCCAGGACCTAGCGGAGCCAGACCCAGACTTCAGTTAGTGGTCGGGGTGACAGGATTTGAACCTGCGACCTCGTCGTCCCGAACGACGCGCGCTACCAAGCTGCGCCACACCCCGCGATGTGGAAGTGCCCTGTGAGGCAGGGCTCAAGCGTACCCGATGTCGTCCGCCACGAGCGTGACGAGTACGGCTTCGGGTGGGCAGAACAGGCGCACCGGCGCGTAGATACTGGTGCCAAGGCCGGCGGACACTTGGAGGTAGGACGCTTTGCCCGCGTGGGTCCACACGTGTACTCCTGAGGCCATGGACGTCGGGAGATCGCAGTTGGTGGTGAGTGCTCGACCTCCGGGCAAACACACCTGTCCACCGTGGGTGTGCCCGGCAAAGATAACCTCAGCACCGTTGTTTTGGAGGGCGTTGAGGACTCGTTGATAAGGAGCATGTGTCACACCCAGCGTCGTGATCGAAGTGGTGCCGGCTTCGGTGTCCTCCCGCTCCTTATCAAGTAGTCCGGGAAGGCCCGGAAGATCATCGAGGCCGTAGTGTGCGTCCCCCACACCAACCCATTCCAACGAGCTACCGCGAATGTCCATGCGAGCGACACCGTTATCAATGTCGCTCCATCCCAGCGTTTGGTAAAGCTCTTGAAGACCTGCAAAATTCATCGCCTCTCCGGAGTGATCCCCGTGGGGACGAGAAGGCTCGAGGACATAAGAGAAGGGGTTTTTCACCCTGGGCGCTACTCGGTCATTAGATCCGTGGGTGACCACACCGGGAACCCCGCGAAAGGGCATCAATGCTTCGGTCAGTGCGGAAAGACCCTCCGGGTGGCCGAGAAAATCGCCTGTCCCCACCACCACATCCGGACGCAGTTCGATCAGCTCTCGAATCCACCGCACGCTGGAGCTGTGCCAGGGCGCCATGTGGATGTCGCTGAGGTGCAGAACCCGAATGGGCTCACTACCGGGGTCGAGTATGGGAAGGGTTTCTCGTCGTACACGAAAGTTTTCCCGCTCGACTAATGCTCCCCACGCCGCTGCGCCGAGTGCCAGAGCACCCACACCGGCGAGAGCGAGCCCTGATTTAGAGCTCATCAGTCGAGTAAGACATCATTTTCAGGGGCGGGCACAACACCGCAGGAAACCTGGATCTGCACGCCTGTGTAGTTCCAGACCTGAGCACCTGCACCCACGCTTTGCGCAGCAACCGTTCCCACACCCGGGTCACTTGCCACACTGCCCGGTCCACAGGTGTATTGCCTGGCTCCGGTCATGTTCAACGAGTCCATGGTGGTGTTTGCCTGCGCGACCGAGAGGCCTACCAAGTTAGGCATGATGAGGTTTCCGGTGCTTTCACCACCTCCGCCTCCACCCGTGACGCGAACCGTCATACCGCGAGCAAGATAGGTGCCAGCCGCCGGCTCATAGAGTCCGACGCGTCCTGCGACAACTCCCTCGGTGACTTCGAGTCGAAGGCCCAATCCTTCGAGCAGGATCGTGGCTTCATCGATGGTGAGACCCGTGATGTCAGGAAGTGAAACACCGCTTCCCTCCAGGAGGCGGTTGGAGGGTCTGGGGAATGATTCGCCACCGTATTGCTCGTTGGCATCTTGCATGATCACGCGCCAAATATCGTGTCGTAGAACGGTACCCCCGGAGTAGCCACGCAAGCTGAAATCACCGATGATGTTTCCCACCCAGACCGCTGTCGTGACATTCGTGCTGGAGCCCACCATCCACGTTTGCACCTGGGAGTCCGTGGTTCCGGTTTTTCCGATTACCGGAACGTCTCCGCCGGGGTTAGACCGTGAGCCCGTGCCTCCGGTGATCACACCGCGCATTGGGTAGGCGGTGGCTGCGGCAATTTCTGGACTCAGTGCTTGTCGGCAGGATGATTCCTGGCCTGGGATGGTCTCACCCTCATCACTAACAAATCGGTCGACAATAATCGGCTGACACACGACACCAGCGTTCGCGATTCCACCGAACGCTGTCGCCATGGTCAACGGAGCGAGTTCGTTGGTGCCGAGCACAGCCGAGGGGTTGGTCTGGAGCACACCGCCATCGGCACGGTGAACGAGGAGTGACTCCGCTGCAGTTCTGATCTCGCACTGGTCGAGCTGCTCGGCGATAGCGGCATAGGCCGTGTTAATTGACCTGGTGGTGGCTTCATATACCGAGGCGGAGGGAATCTCGAGGTCGGCTGAGTTTTTGAACTCCCACAATCCAGCCCACGGCCCACCGCCGTCACCACAGGTGTCGAGGAAGCCGGCCTGTTCGAGCTCTGTGCGCGACGCGTCGACCACTTCATTGAGTCCATAGCCGCGCTGCAACCATGCAATGAGCGCGAAAATCTTATACGTCGATCCGACCTGGAAACCACTGGACCCTCCATAGGGGCGGTCAGTATTGAAGTTGACAGCTGTGGTCTCGAGCCCGCCACCCTCTTCGGAATCATTGAAGATCTTGTTTTGGGCCATGGTGAGCACTCGACCGGTGGTGACTTCGATGCTGGTGGAGGCGCTTCCGAGGTCGAAGCGTTCCTCGTCGTTGGGGACGAGTTCCCAAATGCGATCCTGCGCTGTGGTCTGGAGGGACATGTTCAACGTGGTGTACACGTTGAGTCCACCTTTACGCCAGCGCTCGTTGCGTTCTTCGGGGGTGGCGCCAAGGCTCTCAAAGTTCTCGACATTCTTGATGACGTAGTCACAGAAGAACCGGGCATAGACATCACCGGCGAGGCACCCCGCTTTCGGTGGAGAAATATTCACGAACGAGCTATTCACCGGAGTGTTAATGGCTCTCTCATACTGGGCTTCAGTGATGTAATCCTCGGCATACATCGCGGCAAGGATAACGTCGCGCCGTGCCTGGTTTGCCTGGTAGTTAGCGGGGTTCTCGAGGTTTCGGGTCGACGGGTACTGCACGATGGCTAGGAGGCTTGCAGCTTCTGCCGGCGTGAGGTTTGTCGCGGACTTACCAAAATACTTTTGTGCTGCAGCCTGAACGCCGTAGGTGTTTCCGCCGAAACCGGTGATGTTGAGGTAGGCCTCCACAATTTCGTCTTTGGTGTAGCGCTTTTCGATACCTATCGCGAGCTTCATCTCGTTCAGCTTGCGCTGAAATGAGGTCTCGATGGCTTCCTGGTACGCCGCTTGACGCTCTTCTTCAGTCGGTAAGTACTGGGACCGCTGAATGTAGGTGTTTTTCACCAACTGCATGGTCAGGGTGGAGGCACCACTGGCAATGTCACCGGAAATCACATTGCCCAGGGCGGCGCGGATGACAGAGTTTACGTCGACGCCAGTGTGGTCATAGAACCGGCGGTCCTCACCGGCCACGGCCGCAGCCACGAGATAGGGCGACATGTCCTCGAGGGCAATCTCCTCGCGGTCTTGCCAGTACACCTCGGCGATTTGGGTGTAGCCATCGGCGGGGTCGGCACTGTTTTGCGCCCACAAAGTGTTCTTTTGTGCTTGTTCGCCGAGCTCAATAAACTCAGGCAAGGCATTGAAGACACCAACGGCGCTGTTTGTGCCCACACTGGCAACCGCCAGTGCAGGAGAGATCATCGCGGTCACCATGACACCCGCGAGTGCACCAAATCCAGCGATACCAGCGAGCGCTTGTATCAAGCCCCTAGGCCGATCCTTGTTCTCGGACATATGTCTCAGAGTACAAGGTGGAACCCTATGATTTTCGTGAAATGAGGTCACACATGACGAAGTGGGAGTACATCACCACACCGCTCATCATCCACAACACCACCGCCATCCTCAACAACTGGGGAGAGCAAGGGTGGGAGTTGGTTCAGATCGTGACAGGTCCTGAGGGCGGCCTCGTTGCGTACTTCAAACGCCCCGTCCAGGAGAACAACTAATGGGTCACATTGACGCCAGACTTGCAGAATTAGGAATCACCCTTCCCGCCGTCGCCACCCCGGTGGCGGCCTATGTGCCGGCGACCATCAGCGGGAACATGCTCTTCACTGCGGGCCAGCTCCCGTTCGTCGATGGTGCGCTCTTGGCGACGGGGAAAGTGGGCGCCGAGGTTTCCGCCTCCAAGGCTGCAGAACTCGCTCGGGTGTGCGCGCTGAACGCTTTGGCCGCTGCACACAGCGTGCTGGGGTCACTCGATAAGGTCACTCGGGTGGTCAAGGTCAACGGTTTTGTCGCCTCGGCACCGGACTTCATTGGACAGCCTCAGGTTCTCAATGGCGCCTCCGAGGTGCTGGGTGAGATTTTCGGCGACAAGGGTCTCCACGCCAGGGCCGCTGTGGGAGTTGCGGTTTTACCGATGGACTCCCCGGTCGAGGTGGACCTCATTCTGGAGATTGCTCCCTAGTTACTTCAGTCCGTCACTGATGACGCGAATCACGGAGGTGTCGGTGAGGGTGGTGGTGTCACCGACCTCACGACCTTCTGCGATGTCACGCAGCAAGCGGCGCATGATTTTGCCCGAGCGAGTCTTGGGGAGTTCTGCGACCACGAAGACCGTTCGTGGTTTCGCAATTGCTCCGATTTGCTGCGCCACCCAGTCCCGCAGTTGTGCGGTGACCTCCTCATCACTGAGGGTGCCAACAAACCGTGACTTCAAGATCACAAAAGCGACCACGGCCTGACCGGTGGTGTCATCGCTCGCGCCGACCACTGCTGCTTCGGCGGTCATCGGGTGTGCGACAAGGGCGGATTCGATTTCCATGGTGGACAGGCGGTGCCCGGAAATGTTCATGACGTCGTCGACTCGACCGAGTAGCCAGACGTCGTTGTCCTTATCGAGGTGTGCGCCATCGCCAGCAAAGTAGCGATCGCCGAACATCGACCAGTAGGTTTCCTTGAACCTCTCGTCGTCTCCCCAAATCCCTCGCAACATCGAGGGCCACGGTTCCGTGATGACGAGTAAGCCGCCCCCTTCAGGGCCAACCTGGTGCCCGTCCTCGGTCAGAACGTCGATCGAGACACCGGGCAGAGGAACCTGTGCACTGCCGGGTTTTGTGGTGGTGACCCCGGGAAGAGCGGAAATCATGATGGCGCCGGTTTCGGTCTGCCACCAGGTGTCCACGATCGGGGTGGTGTTGCCACCGATGACCTCCCGGTACCACATCCACGCCTCCGGGTTGATGGGTTCCCCGACGGTGCCGAGCACTCGCAGGCTCGAGAGATCGAACTTCTGCGGGATCTCACGCCCCAACTTCATGAAGGTGCGGATCGCTGTTGGGGCCGTATAGAAGATGGTCACGTTGTACTTCTCGATAATTTCCCACCAGCGTCCAGGGTGTGGGGTGTCTGGTGTTCCCTCATAGATGACCTGCGTAGCGCCATTGGCCAGTGGGCCATAGACGACATAGCTGTGCCCGGTAATCCAGCCGATATCGGCTGTGCACCAGTAGACGTCCGTCTCCGGGTGCAGATCAAAGACGTTCCTATGCGTGAAGGCTGCTTGAGTGAGGTATCCCCCAGAGGTGTGCAGGATGCCCTTGGGCTTCCCGGTGGTGCCTGACGTATAGAGGATGAACAGTGGGTTTTCTGCGTCGAAGGGCTTTGCCTCGTGGTCGGCGACCATCGGAGCGATCTCCTCATGCCACCACAGGTCACGACCCTCGACCCAGTCCACGTCGTTACCGCCTCGCTGGACGACGAGGACTTTCTCGACAGTGGTAGCACCGTCCTCAAGAGCCTGATCGACCGCAGTCTTCAGAGCAAAAACAGACCCTTTTCGGTGGCCACCATCGGCGGTGATGACCATGGACGCCTGTGCATCATCAATTCGTGCGCGAAGACTCTCTGCGCTGAACCCACCAAAAACCACCGAGTGAATGGCACCGAGGCGGGCAACCGCCAGCATCGCGATGATGGCTTCGGGGATGAGGGGCATATAGATAATGACCCTGTCACCCTGCCCCAGCCCCAAACTGGTGAGCAGATTGGCGGCTTTCTTGACTTCCGCGGTGAGTTCCGCGTAGGTCAGAGAGCGGGTGTCACCAGGTTCGCCCTCGAAATGCAGGGCAACGCGGTCACCACGCCCCTCAAGGACATGGCGATCAAGACAGTTGTAGGAGACATTGAGGTGACCATCGGCAAACCACTTCGCGAACGGGGGATTCGACCAGTCAAGAACCTCAGTGAAGGGTTTATGCCAGTGCAGGAGTTCCCTCGATTGGGTGGCCCAGAAACCTAGACGGTCAGCACCCGCCTGCTCATAGAGTTCAGCTCCCGCTATGGCATTTCTCTGGAACTCTGGGCTGGGCGGAAAACGACGCTCTTCGCGGAGAAGGCTGTCAATTTTTTGAGATTCGGACATCGTTATCCTTCGTACTTCCGGGTCGCGCTGCCTGGAGGCGCGAGGCGAACACCGACTCGCCCAGTGTAGAACAGGCCAGCCTTTCGGTGCGACGAGGGTTTTCCACAGGGTGCACCCTCCGCACCCAACTGCGCCTGGAGGATGAGGTCTCCCTGCAGGCGCGCTATGCCTCGCTCGGTGGAGACGTGGAGGGGGTTTCCGAAGAGGGCGATCTTCTCTGTGTGGAAGCGCACCACACTCTGGACCGCGGATTGTGGGCACTGGATCCGCTCGAGTTGAGCGCTAGGTCCTGTGCTCTCAACCCCATTCCCCCCTCGCGAGAAGGATGAATCAGCGCGGTAGCGCGACAATGGCGCTTGCTGGTTCCGCCTGCGCCATCGTGATTCTGGGGGGCGTCGCGCTGGGGGTGGGGTCGGGGGTGATTCTTCGGCACCAGATAGGCAATGCGGTAGATGCGGCAGCGCTTGCCGCCGCGGATGTTTCTCGAGGCGTTACCCCTGGAGAGCCCTGTTCACTGGCCCGAGAAATTCTTGTTCAGGCGGGAGCAACCATGGTGTTGTGCGATGAACACGAGCAGTCCGTGGTGGTCCAAGGTCGGCTGAGTAGGGGGATTCACACAGCACTCGCCACAGCGAGGGCTGGAGTCGCGGATAGTGGCGAGAAATAAATTGTTGTGTATCGTGAGCCCCGTTGAGATTTTCCCTCTCATGGGAAACACTGCTCGAGCCTTCTGGCATCAGAGGGTATGAGCGTGGGTGCAAGGAGAAGCGTGGCCACCACTAAGAAACTCGTCATTGTCGAGTCCCCTGCCAAGGCAAAAACCATTGGTAAGTACTTGGGGGATGACTATGAGGTGATGGCCTCTGTGGGTCACGTGCGTGATCTCGCGCATCCTCGCGATCTTCCCCCTGAGGTGAAGAAGAGCCCCGCAGGAAAATTTGCGATTGACATTGAGAATGATTTCGAGCCGTTCTATGTAACAACCGATCGAGGCAAGAAGACGGTCGCAGATCTGAAACGCGCCGCCAAGAACGCTTCCGAGATCCTGCTTGCGACAGATGAGGACCGAGAGGGCGAGGCCATCGCGTGGCACCTCCTGGAGGTCCTGAAGCCCAAGGTTCCTGTCCGCCGCATGGTGTTCCACGAGATCACACCGGAGAGTATTCAGAAGGCCTCAGATTCCACCAGAGACTTGGACGTTGCTCTGGTGGACGCCCAAGAAACTCGCCGAATTCTTGACCGTTTGTATGGTTTCGAAGTGTCGCCCGTTCTGTGGCGTCGTGTCAGCGGAGCCAAATCAGCGGGGCGCGTGCAGTCCCCAGCCCTCAAGCTGATTGTCGATCGCGAACTGGAACGCCGCGCTTTTGTGTCCGCGACCTACGCGGACATTGATGCCACGGGACGCAAAGCGTCGGGCGAGAGCTTTGCCGTCAGTCTCACCAGGTTGGACGACCGTCGAGTAGCTAGTGGCCGAGACTTCAGTGATCTCGGTGTGCTCGAGGGAGATGCTGTGCTCCTCGGCGAAGCAGAGGCCCAGGCTGTTGCCGCCGTGTTGGAATCACCGGAGGCATCCCCCAAGGTCACCAAAGTGGAGCCGAAGCCTTACACGAGACGGCCCGCAGCGCCGTTCACCACCTCCACTCTCCAGCAAGAAGCGGGACGAAAGCTCCGGTACTCCGCGTCACAGACGATGAGTATCGCCCAGGGTCTGTATGAGAACGGTCACATCACGTATATGCGTACCGACTCGGTGTCGCTGTCCGCGCAGGCCATTACCGCGGCCAGGGCCGCGGCACAGGCGCTCTATGGCGCGGGATCGGTCCCGAGCGAACCCCGCCTGTATAAAGGCAAGTCCAAAAACTCTCAAGAAGCTCACGAAGCGGTCCGTCCTGCAGGGGATACTTTCGCCACTCCCAGCGAACTCGCCTCGGTTCTGCGCTCAGATGAACTCAAGCTGTATGACCTGATCTGGAAGCGCACGGTGGCAAGCCAAATGGTGGATGCCAAGGGTGAGACGGTATCGATCACGATTGAAGCTCAGCCACTTCCTTCGATGGAGGGTGTGAGTTTCGAGAAAGCTACTCTGAGCGCATCAGGAACCATCCTGAGTGAACGAGGATTCCTCCAGGCATACCAGGAGAGCAAAGACGACGAGACCGCTGAGCCGGAAAAAGAGGCCGACGCGATTTTGCCTCCGCTCAGCGTGGGGGACCCCATCACCATTTCGGACGTGGAGGCAAAGTCTCACAACACTCAACCTCCCGCTCGATACACCGAAGCGAGTTTGGTGAAGGCGCTCGAAGAGAAAGGCATCGGTCGTCCCTCCACCTATGCCTCGATTATCCAGGTGATTATCGACCGAAACTATGTTGTACGCCGTGGAACGGCTCTTGTGCCCCAGTGGATCGCATTCCCTGTCACGCGTCTCCTCCAGGAGCGCTTCTCCGACCTCGTGGACTACGACTTCACCGCTCAACTGGAAGAAGATCTCGACCGCATCGCCCGCGGTGAAACCCAGCGTGGCGAGTGGTTGCACAAGTTCTACTTTGGCGATGGCGAGCACCGAGGCCTCAAAGAGGTGGCGCTTGCCGCAACAGAAGAGATCGATGCGAGAGCCTTGAACACTCTTGAGATCAGTCCGACTATCAACCTCCGGGTCGGAAAGTACGGTCCATTCCTGGAAGTGACGGATCCGGATACTGGTGAAGTCAAGAACGTCAATTTGCCACTCGAATTAGCCCCCGATGAGCTCACTCCCGAGAAGGCCCAACAAATCGCTGATGAGCCTCCCGTGGTGGACCGTGTGTTGGGAGTTGACCCTGCGACCGGTCTCGACATTGTTGCCAAAAAGGGCCGTTTTGGTCCTTACGTGACCGAGGTTCTGCCCGAGCCAGAGGCTCCCGCCGAGGACGCGCCCAAAAAGAAGAAGGCGGCTGCGCCCAAACCGAAGACAGCATCACTGTTCCAGTCAATGGAGATCGAGACGATCGATCTGGAGACCGCCTTGCGTCTCCTTTCGCTTCCTCGAGAGGTTGGTGTTGACCCAGAATCTGGCGAGATGATTACCGCCCAGAACGGTCGCTACGGTCCCTACCTGAAGAAGGGAACAGACACTCGGTCGCTCGATAGCGAAGAGAAGATTTTTGAGATAGATGTGGAGGGTGCGCTCCAGCGCTACGCCGAGCCCAAATACGGCGGTCGTCGTCAAGCGTCAGCGCTGAAAACATTCGAGGCTGATCCCGTGAGCGGCAAGCCAATTCTTCTCAAGGATGGTCGCTTTGGGCCCTACGTGACCGATGGCGAGATCAACGCCACAGTCCCACGAGGAATGTCTCTCGATGACCTTGATTTCGAGGCGGCCGTTCAGTTGATCGCGGACAAGCGCGCCAAGGGGCCTGCCCCCAAGCGGACAGCAAAGAAGAAAGCCCCCGCCAAGAAGAAGCCTGCGGCGAAGAAGACGACGACCAAAACAGTGGCCAAGAAGAAAGCCCCGGCATCCAAGACAGGGAATCCCTCGTCTAAGACCCCGAAGACGGTCGAGATTCGAGACGAGGACTAACAATGACTGGGCTGTTCATCACCTTTGAGGGGGGAGACGGGTCGGGGAAAACGACCCAGATCAACCTTCTGGCGACGTGGCTCGAAGCTCAAGGCCAGACGGTCGTCTTGACCAGAGAGCCCGGGGGCACCGACCTCGGTGTTGAGCTTCGCAATATTGTGTTGCACCGCAAAGGCTTCATCGCTCCTCGTGCGGAAGCACTGCTGTATGCGGCGGATCGCTCCCACCACATCCACAGTCTTGTTCGCCCAGCACTGGAGCGCGGTGAGGTGGTGGTCCAAGATCGCTACCTGGACTCCTCAGTCGCCTACCAAGGTGCAGGTCGGGTGTTGGACCCAGAGGAAGTTCGTGAACTCTCACTCTGGGCAACGGAGCGCCTCATGCCACATCTCACGGTGTTGCTCGATGTTCCAGCCTCTGTCGCAAAAGCGCGTCAAGCTCAAACCGAGCGAGAGTACGACCGGCTTGAAGCCGAGGCGGAAGATTTTCACACCCGGGTTCGAGAGAGCTACCTCTCGCTAGCCGCAGCAGAGCCCGAGCGTTTCTTGGTGGTCAATGGTGAACTGCCGATCGAAGAGATCCACCAGAGCATCATCACCAAGGTGTCAGACCTCCTTGGATAGCCTTAGGGCATGACGCTCTGGGATGATTTGGTAGGCCAAGAGCCAGCCATCGCCCAAATGAAAGCCGCGGCAGTTCCCGGCTCCCACGCCATGACCCATGCCTGGCTCGTAACTGGTCCTCCCGGCTCGGGTCGCTCGACTCTCGCCCACGCGTTTGCGGCAGAGCTGGTTGGCGCAGGTGAGAGCGAAGCGGCATGGCGCCAGGTCATCGCCGGGGCGCACCCGGATGTCTCCATCCTCTCGACGAACAAAGTCACCATCACGATCGAGGAGGTTCGCGCGCTTGTCGCTTTCTCCTACTTCTCGCCCTCCGCGTCGAACTATCGAGTGGTGGTGATTGAGGACGCCGATCGCATGACCGAACGAACCTCGAATGTTCTCTTGAAAGCTCTCGAGGAGCCACCGCCGCAGACGGTGTGGATATTGTGTGCCCCGTCCACGGCTGATGTATTGCCGACTATTCGCTCCAGAACACGCAGTGTCGTGCTGAAGGTTCCTGGCGCAACCGACGTTGCAAACCTCATTGCCGCACGAGAAGGTCTCGATGCTGATCTCGCTTTGGTGGCGGCCACGGAAGCTCAAAGCCACATTGGAATGGCGACGCGACTAGCGACAGATGAGGCAGCTCGGTCGCGCCGAGCCGCATCTATCGAGCTGGTGCTGGGTGTTGCGAGCGTTTCAGGAGCGGTCGGTGTCGCCGCGTCGTTGCTCGAGATTGCCGGTGAGGATGCGAAGGCTTTGGGTGAGCGCACTGATCAGGACGAGCGAGATGCGTTACTCACGTCCTTGGGTGTTGCTCCGGGGGGAGCGGTGCCCACTGCGCTGCGATCTCAACTCAAGAGTCTTGAGGATGACCAAAAGCGCCGAAAGACTCGCACCCTTCGAGATGCGCTGGATCGCATCATGGTCGATGTTATGTCCGTTCTGCGTGATGTTCTGATGGTTCAGGTTCAGGCCGGAGTAGATCTCATTAATGTGTCCCATGGTCCCGCCATCACGGCAAAGGCCCAGTCCAGCACGCCGGAGATGACCCTGGCAGGTTTGGATGCTGTCCGCGAGGCTCGCGAGAGGATTGCGCACAATTCGCCACCGCTGTTGGTTCTTGAGGCTCTCTTGATTTCGCTATCGCCCGCGGTGAGTGGACGCGTATGAAGCGCTTTCTACCGCTAGCGCTTTCCTCATTAGTTGTCCTCACCGGATGTGCCGTAGAGGGGGAGGCAGAGACTCGTGACCAGTCGGATCCTCTAGCGCCCTATCTGAGTCAGGATGTGGACTGGTCCGATTGTGGAGCAGGTGCCTCGTGTGCCACCGTCGTGGCTCCTCTGGATTGGGATAACCCGGGTGTGGGAGAGGATGTCAAGCTGGCCCTCTCCCGATATGAAGCCACGGGAGAGTCGCAAGGGTCGTTGTTTGTGAACCCCGGTGGCCCGGGAGCAAGCGGGTACGAGTTTGTGCTGGACAGCGTCGATTTTGCGGTGTCGCCAGC
>Ga0255752_10002241_pt1 | contig 21497 bp, 34 predicted proteins | sample 011ome_25_FD_179952 | JGI IMG/M metagenome (GOLD analysis project Ga0255752, IMG submission 179952) | Coastal salt marsh microbial communities from the Groves Creek Marsh, Skidaway Island, Georgia - 011512CT metaG (version 2) | ecosystem: Environmental > Aquatic > Marine > Intertidal zone >... | reverse complement strand
TATTGAATTTTTCTTTTACTGTATCTCCTGACAGAGGAGGGTGATTGCACCAAGTAGGGTTGCAAACTATCTGCTCACCTGTTTGAATAAAAGTAGCAAACCTAAAAGGCATCGCACAATATTTTTTTTCACTCAGACAGGTCTTCCCCATATCTACCTCTGTCACGATTTCCATCACTATTTAATTCAGTAAGGTCCTGCTGTTTTTCTTTATAGTTATACGGACGCTCAAGTGGATTGTCGGATTCGTATTCTGCATCTGCATCTTTCTTACCGAATATCCTCTCCCAATTTTCTTCCCATGTTTTCTTATCCACATTCCGTGGGCGAGGAGCAGATCCTTTTCCTCCGTGCCATTGGCTCATAGTTCGATTTCCTCATCAGGTTCTAAATAGTCTTCATCTATCGTTTCTTCTAAATCCAATTTACTACCGCAAAAAGGACACCACTCTACAGGGTAGAAGTGGTCATCCATGTTATGTTCAACAGAGAAAACGGACTCACATGATATGCAATCCAATGCTCTAGTCTTCATTAAGCCGCCCACACATCCGACCAATCACCAGAGAGTGCGCCTCTTGCGTAGTCAGTTGCCCTATTCTCAAAAAAGTTTGTGTGAGTAGGTGCGTTAATCATTTCTTCTACCCAGGGAAGAGGATTCTTTTTGACTTTGAAAATCCCTTTGAGTCCCAAACTAATCAATCTTCTGTCACAAATATATCGAATGTATTTTTTAACATCCTCACTGGTCAGCCCTTCCATCGGACCCATAGCAAATGCTAGGTCAATAAACTTGTCTTCAAGTTCTACCATCTTTTCAGCAATGGTATAGATTTTACTTTTGAGACTGTCATTCCACAACTCAAGATTTTCTTCGACATAGGTTCTAAACAGTTTAATCATTGACTCGGCATGCATTGTCTCATCAACAATAGACCAAGTAACAATCTGTCCCATACCCTTCATCTTACCGTGTCGCGGCATATTAAGCAACATGATGAAAGAGGAGAACAACTGCATACCCTCAGTGAATGCAGAAAAAGCGGCAATGTTAGTAGCAACAGACTCTTTGGTGCCATTAGAGTTTGCTAAATCCATGAAATATTCGTGCTTGTCTTTCATCGCTTCATACTCTAGGAACTCGTTGTAGGTCGATTCCGGCATTCCTAGAGTCTCTATTAGGTGCGAATAAGCCGCAACATGTAGTGCTTCTCTTGCGGCAAATCCAGCAAGCATCATGCGCACTTCAGGCTGTGGAAAATAGGGGAGATAGTTTGTTACATAGCCGCCTGCAACATCAATATCACCTTGAGTAAAAAATCTAAAAATATTTGTTAGAAATGCTTTCTCTGAATCGGTTAAACGATTCTTCCAGTCTTTCACATCTTCTGCCATTGGTACTTCGGTGTGTAGCCAATGAGACTGTTCGTGCTTCAACCAGGCATCATATGCCCATGGGTAGTTGAAAGGCTTGAAGTAGTCCCTCTCATCTTGAAGGTTTAATTTTTTAGCCATCTGCTATCCTTATCCGTAATTAATTTTTTCTGTTTTCCATACACACCTATTCAACCCTTGGTGTGTATGTATAGTGGGTGTACATCCTAAAGAGTTTGATACTCTTTCGATGTCATCATAATTATATACATCTAATAAAAGGGAGCCCCCTGGATTCAAGTGTTGTGCTACTTTATTCCAATAAGTATCTAGCGGGTAATGCCATGCGTATGACCATGTAGACATAATAAGGTCATACATTTCCCATTCACTGTTTTCATCTAAAAATGTAAATTTGGTTTCATCTGCGTGAATTTTCTTCATGCAGTTTTTAGTTAAATCCCATGAGTTATAATAAACATACTCTTCGTTATAACCATCTAGGTATTCAGGAGATTTCCCTATTTGCCCGTGCCAATCATTGCCATCAAGTAAAGAAATATGTAGAGTAGGGTTGTACTTATGCATCAACAAAGCGTTGACACCCATACCACAACCTATATCCAAAACTTTACTGTGATCCGGTAATTTATAAATCCCTAGATTTTCATTTCTTGTCCATTCATGCTGTCTTTTAGTTTCGTTCTGTTTAAAAAACTCCTGAAACAAAAAAGGAGTAATACCTATTTGACAACAAGAATAATAAGCCAGGTCAAATAGATATTCGGAATCCCACGATAAAGTCATATTACCTTTATCGGACATAACATTCAAATGATATTCTATCCAATATGTATGCTTGGACAGAAACATGTCACCTAATTCTTTGTCTTTAAACATCCATAGCCCATTGTATCAATTCTTGATACCCACCTATAAACTCATCATCTATATAAATCTGAGGCACTCTTCCTTCTGGTTGATGTTCCTCATTGTACTCGATATCCATTCCCTGTAAAAACATTTTCGCTTCCGTGCAAAACCTACAGTCTTCTCTAGATTTAATTAATACCTTCATCTATCTTTCCTATTTTATTAAAAGCCCATGCCCTCTCTTTACACCAAGGACAGTAACCACATCGACCCGCATCTAATTCTGTGCATGAATGTGTTATATGCATAATATCTTGTGCGATTCCTAAGTCAAACCCTAGTTGAACCGTTTCATCTTTAGTCATATCTGAGAAAGGTTGCGGGCAAACATGTTCTGCGTTGTACTTACTTGCGTGTTGCCTTTCGTGATCTGCTTCCATACCCTCATAGTATGAAGTCACGCCACAATAGCAAATGTCTGCATAACCTCCCTTCAATACTTCCATGATCCCACTTGTCACATAGCTAGATGGGTCTTCAGCATCAACAGAACCAACAATGTTTGTTTCTCCTACATAGCCAGACCATTTCAAAACTTCATTAGCCCACCTCTGTGCGCCGTCAAGTTTAGGTACAGTGTAAGGACGACATGACTGTCCTCTTTTCTTACACTCATTATACACTATGTACCACAGTACTGCACTATCCCATCCGCCCGATACTACAACTGCAATTCGTTTGTTGTGTGGAATAGATTCTGCTATTTCCTTAGCCTTCACAGGCAAGACAGGATTCTTCATCAATTAAACTCTGCATGTCAATTTCTTTAATTATTTGTCTCTCAACTCTTCTAGACACCTTGTCTGCCTTTCCAAGTTTCTCTGAGCGACAGTAGTATAGAGTCTTTAGTCCCTGTTTCCATGCAAGATAATGAATCGCATGTAGGTACATAATATTTACATCTGGTCTAAAGAACAGGTTAAGCGACTGAGCCTGATCGATGAATTTTTGTCTGTCAGCGGCATGCTCAATCAACCACCGTTGGTCAATCTCCATAGATGTTTTATACACATCCTTTTCCCAATCACTTAAAAAATTTAGATGCTGTACTGATCCATCGTTTGCAATTATCGAAGACCAAGTTTCGTCATAATCGATCTTACTGCCAGCTTCAATTTTACTTTTAATGAGAGCATCCAAATGTCTATTCTTATTAAGAAACGCTCCACTAAGTGTGTCTTGACGATATGCGTTTGCACGATATGGTTCAATGGACGGCGAAGTGTTTCCCATAATAATACTAGAACTAGCGTTGGGAGCAATAGCCATAATATGACTAAATCTTCTTCCTGTGCCCTTTGCATCAGGTGCTTCACCTCTTTCACTGCCGAGTTGAATATTTGCTTCATCTAACTTACTCCGAATTAATTTAAATATCCTAAGGTTAGTCCCTTTAGCAGTTGCGCTTTCCCATGGGATAGTTTTCTTTTGCAGGTACGCATGAAATCCTAACGCACCTATACCAATACTTCTTTCTTGTTTAGCAGAAAACTTTGCTCTAGCCACATACTCCGGAGCCTCATCAATAAAATATTGTAAAACATTGTCTAGCATTTCTGCAACATCTTTGAGAAACATAGAGTCTTTACTCCATGCATCATAATTTTCTAGGTTTACTGAAGAGAGACAGCACACTGCCGTTCTCTTTTCGTTTGTAGGTAAAATGATTTCAGAGCAGAGGTTAGATTGATTTATTTTCAACCCTTTAGCCTTTTGAAATTCAGGCATTTCACGATTGCTCGTATCAATAAAATGTAAGTAGGGCTCGCCTGTTTCCATTCTCAGTTCTAGAATCTTTTGCCAAAGAGCCTTTGCTGATACAGTTTCTCTAACTTCACCTGAGTGCGGGTCACAAAGATTCCAACCATCATCTGCCTCAGGGTCTTGCATACATCTCTCAATGATCTCCATGAATCTGTCGGTAATGTTAATACCGTGATGAAGATTCAAGCACCGTAGATTCTGATCTCCTGTAGGCTTTCGCATTTCGAGGAACAATAGTATGTCAGGATGGGATACATCAAGATAGGCTGCATAACTTCCTCTTCTCGTTTTTCCTTGACGATAGGCGAGGGAAGAGGCATCGTATGTTTTGAGATGAGGTAAGACACCAGTAGATTTGTCGCCGGCAGCACGGATGCCGAACCCAATACCAACACCGCCACCCAACATAGAGAGCCACGATGTTTCCGAATAGTTCTGAACAAGCCCCTCAGCCGTGTCTTCAATGTAATTGAGAAAGCACGATATCGGCATGCCGCGATTACTGCGCCCGAACGAAAGAATCGGAGTAGAATACGATAACCAGTGTTTACTTGCATAGTCATATAGCCGTTGTGCGTGTTCTGGATTAGAACCAAATTGTTTGCTTACATAGGCAAACCGATGTTGAGGGCTAGTTTCGTCCTCTCGCATGTAACTTTCTTTGAGCCTCTGAATTCCTAGTTTATCAAACAACTCATCTCTGGACAAGTCTATTTGAATACCCATATAATCTTGTTTTGCCATTTTTATTCCTATAAAAAAATCTTGTTAATTACATCTACGGCTTTAGAGCCTCAACAACAGATGGAAAATGCCCCTCTATAATATTCCAACATGTTTTAGCAATAATAGCGTGTTCTTTTTGTGTTCCGTTACCCATGCGCAACTGACAGTAGTGAATCCATGAGCGAAGTGTTCCTGCCATGTAAAGTACTGTAGCCGTGTTGCCTTCTGGTAGTACTGCTCGGGCTTGCTCTTTAGCAATTCCCTGTTGCAGGGCCCATCGATAAACATCACTTGCTTTGTTAATCACTTCTCTTTGCTTCATGTTCCATTCTTCATACAGCCGTTCATGTTGAGTTTTGTTACCGCCTTTGCCGAAGTCTTCTACATCATCTAATTCAACAGAGTTCTGTCTATTTTTAGGATCTTGAAGTCTTGCTTCACGGCTAACAAACTCATCAGCCTCAGCGTATCGTTGACTAAACTCTTGGAAACTAAAACTACGATGGCGCAAAATTTGTTTTGCAATGTCTCTTGTAGTTTTAATTTCCATAGTCATGCTCACCATTTCAAACGGAGACCAGTGACCCTCACGAATGAGATACTTTAAAAGTTTGGGTGCAGTCTCAGCATTATTTTGATTTCTTGGATTGCTAACCCTAGCCGCATATGCAATAAATTCCTCAGCAGAATTGCAATCTGAATATGCGGTAGGGGTAGTCATAGAAACAAGGGTCACATCACTCATAATAAAAAGTTCCTATTAAGTAGTTTTTTTAGCGGGTGCTTTCTTTTTAGCGGGTGTTTTCTTTGGGGGACGACCACGGCGTGGCTTTCCCTTTGCCGCCGCTACAACATCACCTGCTTGTTCTGCAACATCTTTAGCGGCATCAGCAACATCAACAAGTTCTTCTTTGACTCGTCTTGCACGGCGCTTGGCTTCGGTCTTTACTTCAGCGACCTTGTCCTGTGCATCTTTAATAGCGGCTTTGGCGTCTTCTACGCCAACCTTGCCGTCACCGTTGTAGTCAAAGATACCTAAGAATTCTTTAATCTTCGTCCAGAGTTTCATTACATGCTCCTAGCATTTTTTCCAGTTAGTGAATTTAAGTTCCGCAGACAAACCGCGGTGTGTATTATGATTTATAATAGATTGAATTTCTACGGAAGTCATTCCATCTAGTATCATTTCATTTATATCTTTACCCGCAATACCGTCGGGCCAAATACAAATTGAAAAGCCTTGCTTTATATACTTATACATCAATTTACAAAGCTCTTTATTTTTCGGCTGATTATCAAATACAATGGTCGTGTGAGATAGCGGAAGATTGAATTTTTCAATCTGATTAAAAGCTACACCTGCACATGCGATTGCATTATCTAAAAATAAACTGTCTAGAGGACCTTCTACGACTGTTATAGGTTGTGTTTTATCTAGCCACTCAAGCCCGAATACAGTAGGAGCCGACTCATCAATTTTGACAGTTATATACCGAAGAGTCTCATCACGCATTCCTCTCATAGTCAACCCTGTCAATCTACCATGTTCATTGGTAAAAGGAATAACTAACCTAGATTCTTCGGTGATGATACTATTTTTGTATTTACTATTTAGTTGAACAATGTCTTTGATGTTGTTTATATAGTATAATTTTTTTGTTTGCTCAGAAGGTATTTGTCTGCTCTCACAATACTCTACTGCCTCATGGTCATAGGGCAAACTGTACACGCAATCAAAAAGATTTTGCCAAAGAGGAACAATAGGAATGGGCGGCGGCTTATCCTTGTAGAACACCTCAGACTTTAATCTTTCTTCTGTGCCAAACTTTTTAGATTTGCTTCCATCTGCGTATCGTTCTAAAACATATTCTTTGTAAAGCAGACCATCTAATTGTTTCAACATGCTACCGAAATGTGCGCTGTGCTGACAGTTGTGGCACTTGTACATAAGGTCTTCTCCTTTACGAAAGAAGTACCCTCGCATCTTGCTTTTGTTTTTTTGAGAGTCGCCACAAATGGGGCAACGGACATTCCACAAGAAATCATTCTTCTTTTTGAAGAGTTCAAATCTATGTGAAATCTGAGTGAGAAATTTAGTATCGATGTATAAGCTCATAAGTGAGACTATACAGAAACTAGGGTGTTATGTCAAGAAAAAAATCTCATTATGGTATCAATGTTTCCTGCTAGGAAACCGAAAGCTAAGGCAGCTCCCATTACCAACCATTGCTTTTTCTCTAATTGTAGCACTCTTGTCTCTAGCCTGTCAACCTCAGCAACGGAATCTTTAATACCTTTTTCTATGGTAACTTTTAGGCTGTCAATTGCACCCAAAACCTGTTTGTGATCTGCTTTCATCTCAGCAGTGAGTTCACGGTTCAGCGTTGTGATTCTAGAATGAAGCTCCTTTGATGCTTCATCATTTTCTTTTCTTCTTTTTTCTATCAAGTCGAATAACTCCGCCGCGGTCTCGTCTTGTGTGCGAAGTTTCTCTTCATGCACCGCAAGCATTTTATTGACACAATTGGATATGTCCGTAATTTTTTCAATGGCAACATCCATACGATCAAACAAGTGGCTCATTTGTTTGATGTCATGTTCCACAATAGTTATGCGAGATTCTAATGTTTTAGCCGTTTCCATTTTCCTGCCTACGCTTTTTCTTTCGTCTATTCATAGGCATGAAAACTGGGTCTCTTCCAGGCTCTTTTTGATCCGCTGGACCAACTCCTAAGCCTGCTACGGCACCACCGCCAACTCCCATCATTTCATCCATCTGAAAATTTTTAAAAGAAAGTAAATTGCTTTCCAACATGGTTGCTTGTTTCTGCACTGCTTCTTCATCCATGTACATTTCCAAAAGAGTGTCTAACTCTTCTTCGGAAATATCTTCAGTTTGTTCTCTCAGGATAGCAATCGCGGCTGCGAATGTCAATAATCTTTTAGCGCCTCTTTCTGGCGACTTTAAAAGTGCTTTCTGCACCTTAAAGACAAATCGCTGTAAGAGTGAATAGGAGTCCAGCTCTTCAGATGTTTGGGGCTCTTTAATTTTGTTTCCGTCTTTGTCTATAATGCCGTATCGGTAGGCATCACTGCGCTCTATTGGTGTTGCCAACATGCGAAGTATTCTGTATGCTACGACTGCATCTACAAATCTTGACATTAAATTTTCCTTAGTGCTTCCAAAACTTTACCATCTAGTGGTATATAAGGATCACTTCCTCCTATTTGCTCTAGTGGTATTCTATTCATAAACACTAGAAACGATTTTAGTATAGCCCAATACTTTTCTTCTATCTTGTAGAAAAGCAAAGGGGTTGCCGCATGATTAAAGACATTATACAACACAATTAAGTGATTTAAAATAAGTCTTTCACTCAATTTGCCCGATGTCTCATAACGGCGGAAGAGTCTTTTAATGTATTTGAATCGCTTTAAGTCCTCTTCTAAGTCCTCCATGCCTTCAGCGCCTGGATTATTATAATGCTTAATAGCAAATATCAAAAAGTTATCATTATTCAGTTCAATCATATTTCATTCTATGCTACTGTGGCAGTACCGCCTATCATATACCATTTACTATTAGTATATATAAGCGTTGCGGTATCGCCCAATGCAGAGAATGTAATAGTGTCGTGTGCTAGATCAGCATCGTCCAATGTTAAGGTTTGACCACCAGAGTTTGCAATCATTATAATCATTTTCACTTGTCCATCTACTCCGCTACCAATGGTAAGTGTTCCATTAGAGCTAGGATTAGAAAGATATGTGATGTTGGTAGCAGTAGATACCGCACCCGCACCAACCATTGTATCAGAACCTGTAACAGAAACTTTGCCAGAAAAACTAGCAGGTGTAGGCACATCTGAAAACAAGTTTGCAATGGTGAGTCTGTTGTTTCCACCACTGCGGACAATAACCACTTCGTCCGTTGATTCGACCGAAGCGGCTGCCGTTAGCTCACTAATTTTCTGGTCAGCCATGAGTCCTCCTTAAGCAGTAATGGGATTTTCCCAGTCAATGTTCCAATGTTCATCGCAAGGATAAACTTCAGTTCTGACTGAGATGCCATTATCAGCGTTATACTTTACTCTTTCATCAAAAAGATCATTGCGCTGATTAGCAACTGCTGGATACGCCTCAGAGGCTTTGTGTGCAACCATGAGTTCAAGTGACCCCCAACCCGTAGAAAACATCGCACCCTGTGTGCAGAAAAGTTCTGCATTACAATCTCTGTGCGGGTTGTCTGCTTCAGCCGCGAGCCAATCTGCCTGATCCATGTCACCCAGGTCTAAACCATACATCTCTACCACCTCAGAGGAATAATCTTCCCCCTTTCTCCCGTCTGCTTCATATTTTTCCTGAAAAAACGGAACTTCGATGTCTATTTTAGATTCAATAATTACTGTAACTTGCCGATTCATAATTTTACTCCTTATGAGTCAGGGAATTCGTCATCGTCATCATCGGCAGTAGCAACAGCAGTACCAGTTCCTACGCCAGCACCAGTAGCGGTGAAGACTGTGCCTGGATTAGAGTCTGTAGCGCCAACCAATGTGAAGTCGGTGTCACCTGTGGTAAGAATTTTGTACTCTGTACCGTTAACAAGTGCTGTAGCAACAACACCAACTGCGGCTTCATATTCAGCATCAGTAGCGGCATCTGCCATTGCAACAAGAGTTTCATAAACAACTCTGGAACCCTGTACTTTGCGGCGAACCCAACCGGGCTGTGCAATTCCAGGTGTAGCGGCACATTCTGCTTCATCTACCATGTAGATTTCAGAAGCGGGAATACCTGTAACTACAGGCTTTTCTGATTTAGACCATGCGGACATTTTTAATCTCTCCTTTAAGGTTTACTTATCGTTTACATGTTTCATAAAAGAATCGTGACTGTCGTGCGCACCATGCATCTCTTCTTTCTTTGCGGGTTTAGATGACATATACTTCGACAGGAATTTGTGTGCGTGTGCTTTGTTGACGACCTTCGATGAACCGTCTTTAAATTGCACTGGCTTATTTGCTGTGATAGCCTTACGCATCTGAACCACAATGTGTTCTCCATGTGGTTGCTTTTGACCTTTCTTTGGCTCTTTGTGTACTAGGTCTGGCTTATCTTTTTTAGTGGGAGCCATACCTTTCGTTGCGCCGGGTTGTTTTGCATCTCTTGCGGCTTGCTGTGCGGCAGTGATCTCCTCAATCTGCTCTACTTCTTCGCCCAATGCAGGGTTCTTCATATGAGGAGCCATCGTCTTCATATCTTTGACAGCTTTCTCATTGTCTGCCTTTCTCTTGGCAAGAATGTCAGAAGCCTTAGCATTCTTTTTAGAGTTCAACTGCCCTTTAATATCGGACATAAAGTTTTCATTCTTTGCTTTATGCGCCGCATCTACAGAGTTGAAGAAGCCTTTTTTCTCATCGTCTGACATATCAGCAAGTGCCTTGCCTTTCTTCTTCAACATAGCTTGAAACTTATCTTTGTAGGACATTTCAATCAAAGCATCAAACTCTTCGTCCGTGTAGTCAGCAAACTCTTCGTTTGCTTGTCTCAGTGCTTTCTGCGCACCTGGGTGATTGGAAAGACCTTTCTTAATCTTTTCCATTTTCTTGGCGGCGCCAGTCATGTCGCCACCCTTATGTCTTGGGTCGTTGGCAATACCTTTAGCCATTTTTACTTGTTTAGCTGTGATATATTCGTTGACCTGTTCTGCTTCTTCTTTCTTCATCAAAGCCGCTCTGGCTGCTGGATTGCTCATGTTGCTCTTACCAGCGTCTGGACCAAAGCCGCGGAGTTTGATAGGTTTTTTAGCCAACCTATTATCTTCTTTCTTTTTAGTATCCATGTCTTTGTAGTAGCCTTCTTTCATATCTTCCTCCGCACTTAGTTTAGCGGCGATTGCCATTTCTCTTTTCTTTTCTTTAGACTTGCCTTTGAATTGTGGGGCGTCAGACTTTTGGAAGTCTTTGATAACTTCACCCATTGACATGTCTTTTACTTTTTCGTCAATTTCGACTTCTTCTTTGGGACCATATCCTTTGGGAGTAACATCAGTTACTTTTGCATCTGATTTTTTAGCTCCTGGTACTTTCTTAGGATCAATATTTCCTTTCTTATCAAGAATTTTTTTCAAATGATCCGGCAGTTCTTCCTGCACCTGCTCTACTTCTTCTTTTGCTTCTTCTTTGACACAGTTATTCACACGGGTATCACCTTTCATCTTGGTGCCCTTCTTCTTATAACCGTCCCAACATTTAGGATCGAGTCTTTGTTTTTCTTCATCAAACTCGATTTCTTCTTCTGTTAGTTCAACATCTTGTTCTTCAGTCTGATAGCGATTTTTCTGTGTATGCTGTTTAGCTCTTTGAAATACAGTGTCATCACCAGTGACAATATACAACAGAGAATCCATGACTCTAGCAACAGAGGCTCTTTCGTTTGGATTAAGGGTTTTACCCGCTTGCAGTTTTTCTAAGCCTCTGTGTAGCATAGGCAACTGAGCAGGAGACATCATACCTTGCCGAACAAGAAGGTCCAGCTTTCGCATTCTGTCTGTCTTTTCGCCTAACAGCACTCTCTTGATAGCGTCAATATCTGACATTTGGTTGCTCCTAATTGTTTGTTTAATCTTATTTATAAAGATTAGGAAATCACAAGATGAATTCTTGGCTCTCTTCCTGCATTAAATACAAAATGAGGCTTAGTTGTGTCTACTTGATAAAAATAGTTGTTAATAGGCATATGCTCTATCTGAGGATTTTCAAATGTATCTATATTAGATACTGTACCGAAGATACACTTAGAATTTGTTATGAGTGGAAAATGATAACGGACAGTGGGGTCTGTATGTATTGGAAGCCCTAGTCCAGGAAGCAACATCAAGTATCTGGCTCTGTGTACTTTAAAGCCTACATAATCAGACAAAGATTCTATAGACATCTTCGTGTACTCTGGACATGCATCATTCCAAAAAGAATACTTTTCGATAATGGCAGCCAACTCAGAGCGGGAAGGATTATTTAGATTATAGTTTGTAGTGTCAAGCAAATCAGCGCCTCGGAGCTGTATTCCGGTTCCGCTTACAATAACATCCTTGTCCCACTCTGCACTACCAAATGCTTTTTGCACTGTAGAGTAGTAATCTTCAAGCATCTGTCCATGTTCGATAAACATGTCATCAATTATTTCAATCATAATATTATACTTTTAACGAAAAAACATCGTCATTGATTTAGCAAAAAAATTTCTCACTGTACACCAGCTTGCTCCAGTGTCATTTTAACAACACCTTCTCTGATAAGTTTTTTTCTATTCACCATGTGCTTTTCTTGGATCTCTTCTTTAGATCCACCGAAGTAGGCAACACAATGCCCCTCTTCAATCATAACATCAGTTACCATTCGACCATCTTCAGATACAAAGTCTCCTAAGATGCGTCCGAATTTGCCTTTCATGTCTTCGCCGTCTTTGTTGACTTGCGTTTTCAATATAGCAGTTTTACCTAGCAAAGATTTGAGTCTAGACTTTGCCGCTAGACCGAAGACTTTTTCTACCTTGTCTCTCGTTCTGCTTTCAGGAGTATCTATACCCATGATACGGACTCTCTCGTCCCTGAGCCATACTCCAAATCCTAAATCAATATCTACATCAACCGTATCACCGTCTACCACTCTTAATACAATAACTCTGTACTCATACATGTTAGCAGTTCCATCTACGACGGGCGGCTTTACCTCTTTCGCCTGTCCAACTTCTAGAACGGGCACAGAAAGATTTTCTTCTCTTAGCCGCTTTGCTATCAGGGTCAAGTTTACTGGGAGGTGTAGTTACAGCAGTTTGCAGTTTGCTACCAGGGTTCTGTCTGCGGTATTTTTCAACACCTTTTTTGGTTAAGCCAGCACCTTTGCTAACAGGAAGTTTATGACCACCCTTGACGGTCATGCCTTCCATACCTTTTTCTTCATTCAAATATTCTTTAAATGAAATCATTTCTTGCCTGCCTTTTTAATCTTAAACTTCTTAGCTTTATATTTAGAAGCACTGCCGCCCTTTTTAATTTTAAACTTCTTTGAAGCCTGAGGTTTCATTGAGCCTCGTTTTTTCAAACGACCCATTTCTGCTTTACGGACTTGGGGAATCATTCTTTGTGCCATCTTGGTAACAAGAGGTTGAAATCTTTTGAGCAGTGTTTCAATTCTAGCCTTCTCAGCGGGTGGCATAGCACCTATATCTCTGCCTCGGGCTAGTCTCTTTTTCATCAAAACTCTAGCACCTCTAGCCGCTCTCATCTTAATTCGACCAGGGTCAGATGCCATTCTGCTTCTGCGCATTCTAGCAACTTTAAGTTTTTGTCTGTTTCTTCTCGCATGGAATCTGCGCTTCATTCTACCTTGAATCGAAAGCACTTCATCTAGTTGTTCTTCTGTGATATTGATGTCATCATGCACATCAACTTCGACTTCTTCAAGTTCGTCATCATCATAGAGTCCCATATCAACCATGTCATCGAAGGTCAGAGAATCTATTTCATTGTCTATCTCTGCTATATCATTATCTGAAAACCCACTGAGTTCAATTTTATGAAGATATTCCATCCAATCATCATCTTCTTCGCACCCACAATCCTCTTTGATAGGAGTATCAACGGGCTTGATGTCTTCAATCTTTTTCTTTTTCTGACCAGGTGTAAGACTCAAGTAATAATCTCTGCCAGCATCGGTTCCCCATTCATGCTTAACAGGATCGTAGCCTTCTTTTACCATGTTAGCAAGGGTTCTTGCATCAACTTTATCTGAAACTTGTTTTGCCGCTTTAAGTGCATACCATTCAATACCATGTCGGAGTCTTCCTCCGCCCTCTTTCTTTTTTCGGTCAATTATTTGTTTCAACAACTTAGCGGCAGCCCTGTACTGAGTTCTATGAACAGTTTTAGCAAGAGGATCCATCATCCAACGAAACACCTCATCAATTGCATTGTCTTTGATTTTAGCATCGAATGGTTTATTGGACTCTCTTCTCTTTGCTTGTCGTCTTTGCTCAAGAGATTTTGTAGGCTTGAGTTTAGATAGTTTTTGCATTGGGGGTAAACCTAAATCTTCTTTGAGTTTCATCTTAGCAAGAAGTTTTTGCTGTACAGGCTTAGGCAGTTCTTTGAAGTGATACAAGTTCTGACTATCATCGGTGTGTTTTTCACCAGTCATCACTTGACCATCGTGTGCATGTTGAGGTCCTTTCCATTCTTTACCGTCTTTTGTGTAATGACCTTCAGACTTCCAAGAATGTTCTTTTCCTTCTTTTATGCCCCTAGACTTCTTTTGACCCTGAACCCATCTCTTAGCGGCAGGAGATTGTGTGGGTTCTTTCACCCACCGACTTACTCGTCTATACACGGACATAGTAGCTCCTTCCCAATTAGCGCCGTCTGAATTATCAACGATAAACATATATCTACCGAATAAGTTCTGAAACTTACCGATGTTCCTTTGTACATCGTTCCACATTTTAGAGACTGCTTGGGAAGGAAGTGTTCTTGCTCTTGCGGCATTTCTGTTTTGCGCTGTTTCTAAGTCAGTATTGACAAATACCATAGCACATTCGTAGCCGAGTTTTCTCAGTTCTACAACTTGCTTTTGAATCTTAGCAAAGTCTTTGCCAGTACCATCAATGACAAGACCTAGTCTACCATCAATGAATCCTTTTTGTCTAGACTGCGTGAGACTCTTAGCCCTACCACGAATCGTTTGTCCCTTATCTGAGAAAATATTCTCAGGAGTTGCTTCTATGTTTGCTTTACGAAGCAAAGCCTCAAAAGCATCATCAGAGTTTACTAACTTCAGACCGAGTGAAGTGAGTGCAGTTTGTCCAACAATAAAGGACTTACCACTACCTGGACCGCCAGCCAAAAAGACAGCTTTGAAGATGCCAGGATCATTGACACCTTCTTCCAAGGGTATGAAATCTAAAAAAGATTTTTGCATTGTAGATAAGTCCCAGATTTTTTATTATTTATACAGCTTCTAGTCTGGACATCAACCTTTCAGCCCGGTTAGTAACTTGCTTGTACCAACGGCTATCACGACCTTCAACTGCGGCAGTCTTCCAATCGCCAGCCTCGAGTGCTTCATTCATTTTCTTGAATTTGCTGAGTCTCGTTCTACCCATGTTAAACATCATATTAACCAGGATTTGTTGGACTTCATCAGGGAAGTCTCCAAAACACCCTTCTCCGTATAGAGCGTGACACTCTCCGATGGAAGTTTCAAGGTCTCTATCAAATACTTCCCGGACTCTTTCTTCATCAACTGGAGTTCCAACCGGTTTTCCGAATTCCGGGTCACTTTCGATGATAAGGTGACCCACTCCAAAGGTTGGGTATCCGAGGTGATCGTTGTAGATTTCATACTCAACACCTTCATCTATTTTTAATTGTTCGTATACTGCTTCTTTATTCATTGTGTTCTTCCTTTAAAAAATTTGCAAATGTTAAATAACGCACTTGCCCTTCCTTGAGTTGCATACCTTTTCTTACCGCATTGAATAATTTCTTAGCATCGGCATCTCTTGCGCCTGGTGTCAGACCCATTTTGAAAGATTTGAAATCGTTGTTGGAGGCAAATGCTCTCATTTTTGTTCCGCTGATTCCTGCAACACCGTCGGCATCAGGATCTCGTTCACCAGCAGAAATAACTTTGATGGTTTTGAATTTGTAATCTTTACCATTGTATCTATCAGCGAGCCGCTGAAATTCTAATACCCTATCTGAACCAGCAACCATAAACACTTCTTCATATCCTTGCTCATACATTTTTTTCAAATGAGCCATGAAATGAGGATGTTGTTTATCAGATGCATCGAATTTTATATTTCGATGAATGCTTTTTAGATAGGTAATTTTTTGCTGTGCTGTCAGAGGATTTTTATGTTTGTCTTGTGAATGACTGACAATAACCCGATGGTCAGCACGGCGCTTCTGAGCCTCGCTGAATACTTTATCCACGAGTTTACTGTGACCAGATGTGGGAGGATTCAGTCTCCCGAAAGCAAATACTATTGTCTTATTCATCTAAATCAAAGTTCTCCTCTGCTCTTTTTATAATTCTTTTTGATAGTCTGTAAGGAGTTTCTGGAAATAGAAATGGAATAAAGGCATGTATTGTGCCTAGTACAAACACCCCTAGCCAACTAACATTTAGGACCATTGCATGATACCAATGATGCCAGTAATTGCTGTTTACTTTCTTTAAGTGGTTGAAATCAAATATCATCACTTTGCCTTCCTCACCCTGTAATCAAAAGGTGTTATACATTTCATGTGCAATTTGTTTCCGTTTTCTTCTATGCCTTTTAGTTCTTTGTCAGTAATTTTATCAAGTCTTTTTAAGACATAAACAACTTTATCAGTTTTGGGTAATCCTTCAGCAGAGACACTAGCAAACCACAAAGTAACTTCTATGTGTGTTTTAAATAGAGACTTAAACCATTCAATAAACTTCTTCATGGTTACTTGTCCCATGCCTTAATAGCTGTAAAGTTATTGTAACTGAATTCCATTCGATCAACTAACTTGACTGCACTACCAGAAATTCTATCAATTGCAACATAGCCTTCTGGGGTAGTAACTTTAAAGCCGTTTGCAGTTTTAATAAATGTGCCAATGCCTTTAACTTGATCTAGTTTTTTAACTATCATCATTTTTGCTTTGACTACTGAAACTTGAAACTCTGTTACTGCAACTAGCATAGATTTCAGTCTACCAAACTCTTTTAGCATTTCTGCTTTTCTTTGTTCAAGTGCAGACTGTGCTTTTTCTGTTTTGAGTTTTGATATCTCAGCGTCAAATTTTTCTTCAACCCAAGTCATATAACCCTCGACATGTGCCGAAACATTTGTTATTTCCTGTCTAGCACGGACTTTGGAGTTATTGTATGTTTTATACTGCGCTCCTACCATTTTTCCATCTAGGCTTTTTTGTAATGCATTGAAGTTATTCAATTGTGCTGAATTTACTTTTCTCAGATTATTACCAACTACACTCAACAGTGAAGTGATAGCATCTGTTTCTGCTTTAGTGAATGTTGCTGTACCTGATTCATCTCTATAGGTAGCATCATCCATCCAAACAGAAGGTGTCTTTCTCAAGCCTTTTATGTTAGCACCAAAAGATGCTTTCATTTCAGGAAGAGAAGAGCCAGAGTACGATGTATGCCAGACGATACCGATTTTGCTTCGTTTAATAATGGCGTCCAGGGGCGAGCCTACTGGGACTGCATAGACGATTGTATTAGGTTGGAAAGTAGTGTATCGTTGCCCATCTATCGTTTCTGGTTTCAAGTCGCTTGATGTGTACATCAAGTCGCCCTGCAACACATTTTTAATGCCTAACTTACTAAACTCATCCAACGCTATTTTAAACTTAGACTTTAGCGATGCAGGAAGTTTAGTGTCAGCATCAATTTCCTTTGCTGTTTTATATAACAGCGGTGTTTTGTTAAACACAGATTTCTTAGCGACAAAAAATTTGCCATCAGAAGGATCTGTGCCTGCAAATATTGCGGGTGCGCCATCCCATTTTACAGTCATGTTGACAGAGGATCTTGCTGAGCCAGCAAGCATGTCTCGGAGTGAGCGCAAGAAATTGATAGCGGCTCTTGCTCCATCTACGCCAAAGTTAAGAATGTCATCCTCTATGTGTTCGAGGTGTAGATTCTTACCTTGGGCATCTTCTGCAATGTATGTGCGTAGTGACTTCATGAGTATATTTATAATGTTTTCAGTTTATCTATTAAAAGGTCTGCAATATATCTATGACCGGCTTCATTGGGATGGTTATCTCCGGGTATGAAATATTCTCCCTCAAGACTCGGCATACTATTGGTCGTGAAAGGCTTTAGATTGTTTGTCCAACCTTCCTTTCCTAATAGGTGATGTGCCAAACTCTTGTCTTTTGAGAGGAACACATCATCAGAAATCAACTGCTTGAAACAAGGAGCAATCTCTAGCTTACCATAATTGTGTGCTAGGCAAATCTTCATGCCCTTATCTTTTGCTAGATTGACTAGCGTGTAGATAAACAGTGAGTGATGATAGATGTACCACTCAGAAGAATCAAAAATCTCAAGTACCTTTTCCTGTTGCGGGTGCCCGTTGAATATGCTATGCGTTATATAATTCGTACCAATATGATACCATCTAGTATCCGGCGGTGTGATAACAATCATCGTATCACCCTCACGAAAATCTTTAGAGGTCTGCAATATAGTGCTAGTCGTGTGACCTAATGATGAAGCATCTTCTCCTAAATTAGTGACAGGATAAAAATAATCCGAAAATCTTTTTTCACCCTCTTTCAACCCATAGCCGTTCGCCCAACTGTCGCCGAACACCCATATCATTCAGGCGTTTCCGTAAGTTTCTTAGCTTGTCTAGGTGGTTTTTTCTTTCCCTTTTCATACAAACCAAGTTCTCGGTTCAAATGTTTTATTTGAATAGCCATTTCCATCTGTTCAGCGGCGACTGAGTTTGCTCGGTCAATATACTCTTGCTCTTTCTCATTCCACTCTTTTTGTTTTTGTTCTACCAAATTTATAGATTCTGTTAGTTCCGCATTCTTCACTTCTAGTTGTGCCGCAAGTTTTACATAATCAGCATACAACTGATTATGCTCGGCTAAAAGAAACTCCCTTGCCTTTCTCAATCGAATTAAGTCTTTCTCATAGTTATCCAATTATCTTCTCCCATTCAAAATTGACAACACTTTTGGTTGCCCATGTATCTTTGTTTTCGTTTCTGCTACCTATAAAATCATTCAACTTTTTCAGTTCCGAAGCCTTAATAATAGGGTGGTACATGATGTTGTTTTCATTGTCATAGGTAGTAATGTTTACTTTAGCGTTGCTTATGGTTTTTCTTTTCATTCTTTTATCTATTATAATATTAGGTAAAAGTGTTCGCACCATGTAACTATTTAGTCTCTGCAAAAACATCTTGTCGCCATAATGCATACCAGTATATTCTTCATCATAGCCATAAGATTCCCAAAAATCTGATACGCGGAGACAGAGATCATTATAACCTTCTTCACATCTGCCTATGAAGTCTTGTTTGTGACCTCTCCAAAAAGTAAAGTATTGTTTTAGTTGTGAAGATTGTACGGCTTTCCATAAATCATAGGAAGCACCGACATCAGTATGAATATCAATGTCGGTCATATATGCCCACTCAGTTTGCACATGTTGCATTGCTAAGTTGCGGGCGCCGTGTGAATTGAATCCGAGGTCGTCTTTGACCCTGAGTAGAGTCACAGGTAGTTTGTCTTCGTATTTTCTTACGATAGGTTCGGCAGGATGTATTTGTGATGCGTCATCAACAATGATAAGAGCCGAATAAAAATCTGTCAGGAAATTTTCTAAAACAAATTCTAGTAGGTCTGGCTCATTATAGTAAGTTGTGACATATGTTATTTCAGAGTTCCCACTTGATACCATCTTCAATTGCATCCATAGCACACTGAATGTAGTCTCGGTCCTCTTCACTCAGTACTGCCCAAAATTTACTAACACTTTCCAAATGCATTTCAACTAGAAGTTTATTCTCAAGATGTTGGTTAGATTCCATCATCTGCTGTAGTTGATCCATTCTACTGTTAATTTTTTCTTTTAATCGTAGGCTATTCACTGGTTGTTATCCCACCTACTTTTTCGGCTACTCGCTGTACCGTATCACGAATTGCCACAGACTTTCTATCTTTAGGACCGTGGTCGTTTGCTAACTGGCTGTTCGGATTTGCGTGTGCAATTTTAGAAAGCACCTCTTTAAATCCACCATCAGTCTTGGTACGATCTCCTGTACCACCCACAAGCCCAGGTGCCTTTGATATGAATCTCTCAATACTAGGATTCTCTTTGAGATATTCTTCAGCAGAAGAGATAGACATAAGTTGATCCCACTCTTCTCCTGTTTCTTTGTTTCTAAATGAATATATAGGCAACTAATTTCTCCTTTGCTCATTTATATATAACGCTTGTGCTAGAAGATTTTCATCATCATATACCAAAGTTTCTAGGTGTGATAGATCCTTAGGTAGACATTTACCACCAAAGCCAAATTCTCCGTCCGGACCTGGGACATCCCAGTGAGTGTTAGCCAAATCTTTATCGTTTTTCAGAAGAGCAGACAAGTCAGGATAGTTTACACCAGTCACTGCACAAGCCTCAGCGAGTTCATTAGCAAATGCAACTGTCATAGCCAGCGCCGAGTTTCTTGCAACCTTGTACATGCAAGCCAGTTCAGGTGTCAGTACATAGGTAGTAGTTTTTGGATGCTCCATATTTTGAATCAAACTAATAGGCTCTTCATCAGCACCTATAATAAGAGGAATTCTAGGGTTGTCTACATCCTCTTTCCAATGCCTTTCACGCAAAAACTCAGGCATAAAAATCGTACCTTCAGGAAAATCTTCTACTTGATCGGGTCCTACAGTAGAGCGAATAACAGGAACACACCCCAAAGGAAGTTGCTGTGCTTCTTGCACCGCAATGCTCACATCCAATCTTCCAGTCTCTTCACATTCAGGAGTAGGAACACATATGAATGCATAATCGATACCCTGCCAGTAATCAGGGTCAATTGACTTGCCCAATGCAGGGTCGTGTATAAAAAGGTCTATAGCTAAGGAATCCTTCAACAGATATTCTGTAGCCTTACCCACAAAGCCGTACCCAACAATTGCCACATTTGTTTTCATGCTCTTCTCCATAATGCACCATAATGGTAGGACTGGATGGGATTGAACCATCGACCTCCCGCTTATAAGACGGATGCTCTCACCACTGAGCTACAGTCCCTCTTACTTAAAATAGCCCTTCAGGACTAGAAACTGCAACCTACTAATATTATTTCTGCTAAATTAGAAGCAATAATATATACTATTACTGCTAAAAGCACAAACTTTTTCATACAAGGTCCTAGTAAATGGTGCCCAAGGAGGGAATCGAACCCCCAACCTATCGCTTACAAGGCGATTGCTCTACCGTTGAGCCACTCGGGCTTTGCTCACAATCGTACTAACAATAATATCCTCATGATGACCATCGTCAGTAACAATAACAATTTTATCACTTAAAGGATTCATCGGAACTTGAACACCCGTGACTTCTAAAAGAACATCAGGTTTTTTCCAATGTCGATATACAATATGATACTTTTCCATAATTTGGTACGCCCTGCAGGACTCGAACCTGCAACCTACAGCTTAGAAGGCTGTTGCTCTATCCAAATTGAGCTAAGAGCGCAGATAATTTGTTAACCTTTCAAGATCAATTTTTGCGTTTTCTATGTAGCCTATGCTTGTATTGCATGGATGACATAAAATTGCTCTAACATCACCTGTTTCATGATTATGATCTATGTATGCGCTAGTGCTTCTTCTACTACTAAACAATTCAACCTTCTTATCGCACAAAGAACATTTTCCGTCTTGCGATTCGTATAGTTCAATCATCTGAAGTTTATTCAGATTATACCTGTCTACACCATTTTTACAGGTAACACAAGCTAAGCCTCTTCTTTCCTGGGGGAGTTCTTCCCCACAGTGTTTACAGTTTCTACTCTTCATAAGAATCTCCTTTTTTATTTTATTTATAAAAAAGTTGATCTTCACTTAGAGCTACTTAGTTCCACCAAACATCTTTGACAGTATTGTC
>Ga0255752_10002236_pt1 | contig 21516 bp, 19 predicted proteins | sample 011ome_25_FD_179952 | JGI IMG/M metagenome (GOLD analysis project Ga0255752, IMG submission 179952) | Coastal salt marsh microbial communities from the Groves Creek Marsh, Skidaway Island, Georgia - 011512CT metaG (version 2) | ecosystem: Environmental > Aquatic > Marine > Intertidal zone >... | reverse complement strand
CGCCTAATGCTGTACCGTGGATCGCCGCGACGGTGAGCTTTGGGTGGTTGTCCAATTGTGCGAGCAGGTCGGGTAAAAAGGGTGGCTTTGGCGGTTTTCCAAATTCGGTTATATCAGCGCCGGCGATGAAGGTGCGACCCTCACACAAGATGACCACAGCCTCACTGGTATCCTCTGCAGCTGTTGTGAGCGCTTCTGCCATGCCAGATCTGACGCCATGGGAGAGGGCGTTAACAGGTGGGTTGTTTACTCTAATGACTCCGAGGTTGCCTTCAAGGGTGTAAGAGACGGCATCAGTCATAGTTTTTGTTCCTGTTTCCTGACGGGTACTTGGTAGCCCCTAAACGGGGTGCGCTCAAGCTTACCAGAAGGCCGAAAACATTTTAAGCTTAAAGTATCCCTGTCGCCTCCAAGTTTGATGAGGAACTCAATGGCATCTGCGGAATCACAGCATCATGTGTTATCTTGATCGGCCCGCAACTAGCCTGACATAGAATCGATAAGCCGTGACCATGCCTTCAGAGTCACAGATCGCGAAACTGATGTCTCTGCCAGCGGAGTTACCTCTGGCTGTCCTCAATCTCTTCAAATTTAATGTGAGAGCTTGTTACTCCGATGTCGACCCTGAGTTTGGCACCCCAACAGGTGAGGTGACAGGGGCAGAAGCTTTTACTCGGTATAGCGAGGTCGCTGGTAGGTTGCTTGAGGAATGCGGCGGGAGAGTGGTCTTTAGTGAGCCGGTGGCTCAAGTCATGGTTGGTACTGAAGATGTAGCCTGGGATGTCGCCGCGCTGATGTTTTTCCCGACACGCGGTGACTTCACCCTTATGCTTGGAAATCCAGAGTTCGTGGCGGTGTCGCGGCATCGAAAGGCGGCACTCGCCAACCACTATATGCTTCACTTGGCTGGTGACAGCTTTGCTAGCTTGAGCAGCTAACCGATAAGGTGGTCCGCCTGCCGATCTGCCAGCGCCGTGAGGGTAAAGGTGGGATTGACTGCACCTGTGCTGGGAAACAGGCTCGGTCCCGCAACGAATAGGTTGTCTGTGTCATGGACACGCCCAAAACTATCGGTAACTGAGCTCTGTTCATCCCGACCCATGACTGTACCGCCCAAAATGTGCATGGGGACCCGTGGACCTTGCCACACGTCAGTTGCCCCCGCCGCCCGGAAAATAGCCTGTCCCTCAGCCATCCGCTGATCCCATCGATTAATCAGATCTGCTGAAAGATCGTGATAAGTATGGGCGAGCGGTATGCCATCCCGGTCGGTGCTATCGCTCAGCGTAATTCGATTTTCAGATCGGGCAATGTCCTCTATTACGAGCGTCATGTTGCCAATGTGCTTGGCGGCTTTTTCAAGCCATGGCTTGACCTGTGGACCGACAATGTCGGGTCGGCTGGTGCCATAGCCCAAAAGATCATGAGGTTTGATGGCGTTGGCGATGATCCATTGAGAAGATCCAAAGCCGCCTGCTGCCGCTTTATTGTCGTAATCATCGTGGCTAACTAGCTGACCACCGGTGACCCCCAGGTGAGGCTGGGTTTCGCTCTCAAATAAGCCAAAAATGGTCCCGGCGGGATGGCTGGTTAGGTAGCGCCCCAACTGATCGTATCGATTTCCGGGGGCGGGGGTGGTGCCGTCGGCGGAGCTGAGTAGGATCCTAGTGGTTTGCACGGTAAAGGCGGCGATAATGAATCGCGCCGCTCGGAGTGTTTTTTCGCTTCCCCGCTCGAGATACTTAACCTTTGCAATTTTTTCAGGGTTGTTGACGTCGCGCTCCACGCGGATGACCCGCGCATCGTGAACCAGCGTGACGCCGGCTTTCAACGCTCGCGGCAACCAGGTAACAAGAGGATTGGCCAGGGCCCCGATAGGGCACCCCGAGTCGCACCAGCCATCATAAAGGCATGAGGCGCGACCCTTGTAAGGCCTGCTGTTGATGGCGAGAGGGAGCGGCGCGGTACGTTTTCCTTGCGCTGCGAAGCCCTTCTGAATCACCCGTCCCTGGGAGAATATCGGCAGGGGAGACATCGGATAAGCGGCACCTTCTGGGCGCCAAATTTCCTGCTCGGCGTCTCCACTGATGCCTACCTCGGCTTGAATGCGGTCGTAGTAAGGCCTGAGCTCTTCGTAATCAAAAGGCCAGTCCAGCCCGACACCGTGGTCCGACGCCACGGTAAAATCGCCCTTGTGAAGCCGTAGCCAAACACCGTAATGGTGCACCGCTGACCCCCCCGTGCCGCTTCCTGCGTTAAAGGCATGACCCACAGGGTGATTACCGCGCTCTTCTACAGCGGGTCCGCTCCATTTCAGCTTGCGGGCCCATATTTGTGAGCTAATCAGATCTTGAGTGGATCGTTCCGGACCCGCCTCCAAGACAGTCACCCTTTCGCCAGCCTCGGCAAGCCGGGCGGCCAGAAACAGCCCAGCAGCGCCGGCGCCAACGATAACCGTGTCGGTTGTTTCAGCCACTACCAAACCGGCTCGGGGTGAATGTGTGCGGCATAGGGTATATCAAGGGTGGCGAAGCCCTCAGGGGTCCCGTAAGCGACGTCGAGAGCGTCAGCGCGCAATACAAAAAAAGCATAGCTGGCGGGTGGCCCCATCCAGTCGGTCAGGGCATCAGTCGCCATGGCCCCTATCAGTTGTTCTGGGGTGTTCTCAGGGAGGGCCAGTTTGGTGATGAGATTATCGGCTAGCGCAATGTAAAAGCCTTGTTGATCGAGGGGGTCAACGCCCAGGTATTTGGCGATCAATTTAGAGCCGGATCCCAGGGCGAGTTGACTGTCGATAAAGGGGGCGAGGCCTGCCAGGAGAGCTCCCGGCACGAGGGCGTCACCCACGCTTTCGAGGGCACCACACTGGGTGGCGGTCAATACCTGAGGGGTGAAGCCGCGTTCTCGAGCGGCTTTGGGTGTGGCTTTAACCCAGTGTCCACCAATAAAAAAGGTGCCGAGGGCGGTGCCGCCCCCGGCGAGGACCCTGCGCCGGGATAAACTCACCCGGATCAGAACTCCTTGCGGACGCTGAATGAGAAGTAGCGGGGCGCCTTGTATGCCACTTCGTTACAACCACAGAGCGTGGCCAAGTCAAAGCCCTGAATCCCCGGCCTCTCGTCGGTGATGTTTCGCGCTGCGAGTGTGGCCAGCCAACCATCGGTCTCAAAGCTGATCTGTGCATTGACGACGGTGTAGCTGTCAAACTTGTCAGCGTCAAAGTTTCGCAGGTTGTAGAAATACTCGTCGGAGTAGCTTACGTCACCCTGCACGGCCATCCGTCCGCCAAGGGCATCAAAGCCATAGCGTACGAGACCGGTCGCCTGAAACTCAGGTGCATAGGTTGGGTCCACGTCGATGGGTGCCAGTGGCGAGCCGTTACGCAGTGATACGTCCTTGACCGTCGCATCAAAGTAAGAGCCACTCAAGATAATGTCGAGACCGGGCATGGGGTTAGTTTGTACCTCAAGCTCCACGCCGTAGTTGTCCGCGTCTTTATTGATAACAACGCCGCCCACACCTACAAAGAGGAAGGCTTGGTAGTCGGTATAATCGTAGTAGAACGCCGTTCCGTTAATACGCGTTGTGCCGCCACCGAGAGTGGCTTTGAAGCCGCCCTCATAAGAGGTCAGTTCTTCAGAGTCGTAGGGTAAGCCGGCGTCCCCACCCGAGCCAAAATACGCGCCTAGCAACGGTGCGTTGTAACTACCAGCTTTGACGCCCCTGTTCACACCGCCGTAGACCATCAAATCGTCGGTGACGTTGTAAGAAAGCTGCAGTTTGCCGGCCCAAAGGCTTTCTGAGTTTTCGTCTTCGTAGCTAACTCCCACAAAACACTGATCAAGCTGTCCGTTAAAGCAAGGGGACGTGTTGACCACGTAGGACGACTCTGACGGCGCCACACCCAGCACGAGACCAAAATCCTTCTCTTCGCGCATTACCCGCAAACCGGCGATCAACGCAAGGTTGGGCGTGATGTCATATTCATACTGGCCAAAGAGGCTGTAGGAGTCGGTCTCCAGTTGGGCAACAGTACCCACGTCAATGGGTACGCCGCCAAACACGTCGGCGAAGGACCCCACAGGACCTTTTAAGCCGTTGTCAGATTCTGAATCGATATTCAGGTAGTAGAAGCCAGCGACCCATCGACTGCGATCGGTCTCGCCATTGAATCGCAATTCCTGAGTGAAGCTGTCCGCGTCCACGCCTGCATAGTTAGCGAGCTGGTTCACGGGTGCTGAATCGACGTCGATAAACAGTAGTTTTTCGTACTGCTTGAAATCGGTTATGGAGGTGAAGGTAATGTCGTTTGCCAGCTCGTAACTCAGTTTAAAGTTAACGCCGCTGTTCTCGGTGCTGCCCTGATCGGCGAAGGCGAAGTCTCCTGAAAAGGTGAAGTCATCTCCGTCTGGATCAAGATAGCCAAAAAAGTCGGCACCGGGAGCAAGACGGCCGGGCAAACCACCGCCACCACCGGGCAGCCATTGGTCACCGTCTTCTATATCTGCGCCGGCGTCCAGCCCGGTGTCATTGCCGTTGGCATCGACTAGGACCGAGAGACGACTTTCATCGCTGGGTGTGTTGATTACGTTGATGAGTTCGGGATCCGTAGCGGGATTGCCGTCGTGATCCATGGCCACAGCGAGGGTTGATTTGCTTTGATAGGGCCCAGTCGCTACCTCGCTCTCGGAGTAGTTAAAGCTCAGATCCATGCTCAGTCGATCGCTAGGCTGAAACGCAAAGCGCAGGCGGGCCGCCAGCGTATCGTCATCGCCAAGATCAGCGCCTGCACCCGGTCCCGGATCGCCAAGGAAGGGGAGCTGATCCGCGTTGGTGTATAGGTTTTTCAGGTAGGGATCCTGTTTGCTGTAGCGGATAGATCCCCGCGCCGCGACGGTATCGCTCAAGGGTCCGCCAACTGCGGCTTCCACTACATAGCGATTGGCGTTGTTGTCAACATCGTACTGACCCACCTCAAAATCCACATAACCGGAGGTCTCTTCAAAAGAGGGGGCATTTGAGATGAAGTGCACCAATCCGCCTGTGGCGTTTCGGCCAAACAGTGTGCCCTGGGGACCCTTCAGGATTTCCACCCGATCGATATCAAAGACCGCGAAGGTCTGCGCCTGCGCGACGGCGATATAGCCCTCATCCAGATACACCGCATTGGGCGCCTCGATGATGTCGTTGAAGTCGTTCTGGGTCACTCCGCGAATGGAGAACTGTGTGTTCTGTCCGGCGAGGTTGCCTGAAATGTGGACGCCTGGCGAGAAACTTGCGATATCAAAACTTTCGCTGACCCCAAGCGCATCCATCTGCGCCCCGGTAAAGGCCGTAATGGCAATCGGAACGTCTTGCAGGTTTTGCTCCCGTTTCTGAGCGACCACGACCACCTCTTCGAGCACGCTCTGGGCCTGAGTTGTGGTGCCAAGTAGTGCGGTGGTGACGGCCACTGTTACGGCTGATAGGGGGAAATGTAAACGACTCATGGTGAACTCCTCGACGCTTTACGTCTTTTAGGGCACGACTGGTTGGCTGATTGACTGTTTGATAGCGACTCTGTTTTTACCACACTCACACTGGGTTTCTAAGACCTTTTGCTTCTAATCTTGGCAAAACTTCTTGCCGGAAATAAGGAAATTCCTTGGCGTAATCAACGAAAGCGAGGGTTGTGCCGCACACGCCGGTGTCGCTAAGTTGTTCAAGTTGATCGGCAATATGATCGGGCGTGCCCACCAAGGGGAACCCGCCATGTCCGGCGGCAAATCGATCTTTAAAAAGTGTTAGGGCTTCTTTGGTGAAGGATTGCGCATGTAGCCCTTGCAAGGTCATTAGGTTATCAACCGCTTCCCAGTCCGCATTTTCATTGGCGTACCAGTGCAGGTAGTCCTCGGCTTCCTGTTGGGTAGGTCGACAGACCACGGTACAAAAGGTCAGTACGTTTACGGTTCGGTCAACCGAGGCTGCTCGTGTAGCTATATCCTTGACTGTCTCGCGCGCTTGATCAAAGTCAAATACTGGTGTGAACAAGAAGTCGGCATTGCGCATCGCGAATTCCCGGCCTTCTTGTGAAGCGGCGGCATTAATGATGGGCAGTTGGGACTGGACAGGGTGGGGCAGGCTGTAGATTCCCTTGCCTTGATAAAAACGACCGTCCCAGTCGAAGGCCTTGTTCTCCTGCCAGAGTTTTTGCACGTACTCGAACCATTCTTGCGCCATGGCGTAGCGATCGTTGTGATCCCCCGGTAAGTCCACGCCGAAGGCGTCGTATTCGGGCTTATTCCAGCCCGCTACAACATTGAGGCCGATCCGGCCGCCGGAGAGTTGATCGAGCGTAGCTAGCTGTTTGGCAACAACCACAGGATGGTTGAAGGCTGTGTGAACCGTTGCGAAGATCTGGATGCGTGTTGAGTGAGCTGCAAGCCCAGCGGCCCAGGTTACCGTTTCTAAAACATTGCCATGGAAATCGGTCTCTCCGCCGTAGCCAATCCAGCGAGCAATTGGGAGCATGAATTCGATACCCGCTTCATCGCACTGTTGGACGAGGTCAATATTGTTTGTCCAATCGTTACTCCAACGCTCGTCGACCTTGGTTACCGCCATGCCGCTCGAGCAATTCGCGGAGAACGTGCCGAGCTTCAGTTTGTTATCGTTAAACATCGGCGCTGTCATCGACGGGCGTCTCTCTTTTAGGGTGACCGAATTAGCGTGGCCGGACTGTCGTGGCGCCCTTGTACTCATCAATCTCTTTTGACCAGTCAGGTACCCAAGCGCACTCGCGCCGGGTTGCTACCACGATTGATATTTTAAATATAAAATATTGCCTTCCCAAGGATTTGGCAACACTTTTTTAGCCAACTAGGGCAGGCTTGCTCCCAACGACGGAGGTGGATTGGTGCGTTATCTAGAAGACTTTGTGGCTGGCCAGCGGATCGAGCTAGCGCCGATCACGATCCAAGAGCCCGAAATTATTGAATTTGCAAAGCGTTTCGATCCTCAGGCATTTCACGTTGACCCCGAACACCCAACAACCCTGAGCTTAGGGGGGGTGATGGCGAGTGGTTGGCACACGGCAGCGCTTTTTATGCGCATGATTGTGGATGCGTACTTGGCCGACACGGCCGTGCTCACTTCGCCCGGTGTTGATGAGCTGCGCTGGCTTCATCCGGTACGTCCAGGCGATACGCTCTGTGGGGAGGTGATTGTTGAGCAGGTGCGGATCAGCGAATCAAAACCTGATAGGGGGCTCCTGAGCACTCGGGTAGTGCTTCACAACCAATCTGATGAGGCAGTCTTCAGCGTGAAGACCTTGGCATTTGTGTTGCGTAGGCCTGCTAACGAATTGCCGTAACTTCGACCTCAACAAGCGCCTCATCCTCTATCAGCGCTGACACCTCGACGACACTCATCGCCGGAAAATGCTTCCCCATTACCTCACGGTAAGCAGACCCAACTTCCCGCAGATTGTCTAGGTAAGCCTGTTTATCGGTGATGTACCAGGTCATCCTAGTCATGTGTTCCGGCCCAGCCTGTGCCGCAGAGAGGATCGCCCTGACGTTGATTAGGGCCTGACGCAGTTGCCCCACGAAATCTTTCGACTCGAACACCTCGTCAGTGTTCCAGCCAATTTGCCCACCGCAAAAAATATGCTCGGTACCGGTTGCCAAGATGCCGTTGGCGTAGCCCCTGGGACGTGGCCACCCTTCGGGGAGCAGCGTGGTGTGCATATCGAGATCCGTTTGCAATCTGTTGATGCTAGAGTATATTTTAGGTTTAAAATATTCGCTAGTGTCTAACGCCATCGCAAGGCGATAAACTGCGTGTCATCAGCGTCGAGCTGACGCTACAAGGCTTGGGAGGGCCTGCGTTATGAGTAACCCGCTTTTAGAGGTAGCCGCCGATCTGTTATCTGGCGCCATCAAGGTAGTGGATTTGAGTGTGACGTTAAATCCCAATACCCCCATTCTTCAGCTGCCCGAGGAGTTTGGCTGGAAGAACGCTTGGCCCTTTAGCATGGAAGAGATTTCTCGCTATGACGAGCGCGGTCCCGCGTGGTATTGGAACAACATTAAGTGTGGTGAACATACCGGCACACATTTTGATGCGCCGATTCACTGGGTGACGGGTAAAGATCACGAAAATCACGCGACGGATACCTTGCCGCCGGCTACTTTTGTGGCGCCCTGTGTTGTGATTGATGCGTCTGCCGAGACGGCTGCCGATGAGGATTTTCTCCTGACACGAGACTATCTTGAGCAGTGGGAAGCAACCTACGGCCAGATTCCTCAACGGTCTTGGGTGCTATACCGAACCGATTGGTCCAAGCGCAGCGACCCCGACGCCTTTCTGAATAGGCGAGAAGACGGTAACCACAGTCCCGGTTGGGACCCCGCCGCGATTACCTTTCTCGCGGAAGAGCGCGACGTGACTGGCGTTGGCACTGAAACAGTGGGCACGGACGCCGGTCAGGCCGCCGCGCAGGATCCCATGTTCCCCTGTCACAACCTGATGCACGGGGCCAACAAATGCGGACTGGCCAGTCTGTGCAATTTGGATCAATTGCCCCCAACCGGTGCCATTCTCATTGCGGCACCACTGAAAATTCAAAATGGCTCTGGCAGCCCTTGCCGAGTCATTGCGTTGGTGCCGACGGCGGGCTGAGTCAGGTCAACAACGCACAAATTTTGGGGGAAGACAGGGCTTATGGCGGAACGCTCCTTCGTCGAAGAAGTGAAGAAACTCCGGGCGGGTGAGGGTGATGTATTTAAGGGCGAGGGAATTCTCGCCATCACCAAAGCACTGCTGCAGTCGGGGGTATCCTATGTGGGCGGCTACCAGGGGTCGCCGATCAGCCACCTCATGGACGTGCTCAATGATGCGCAAGATATCCTTGGCGAACTGGGCGTGCACTTTGAAGCCAGTGGTTCCGAGGCGACGGCCGCCGCCATGTTATCGGCCTCGATTAATTATCCGCTTCGCGGTGCTGTCACCTGGAAGTCCACCGTCGGGACCAATGTGGCATCCGATGCTCTGTCTAATCTAGCGTCGGCAGGGGTTACAGGCGGTGCGATGGTGATCGTTGGCGAGGACTACGGAGAAGGCTCCAGCATCATGCAGGAGCGGAGCTACGCGTTTGCGATGAAGGCGCAAATGTGGCTGCTCGATCCGCGCCCAAATCTCACCAGCATTGTCGATATGGTGGAAAAAGGCTTCGAGCTTTCAGAGGCGTCCAATACGCCTATCTTCTATATGATGCGGATTCGCGGTTGCCACGTCACCGGTGAATTTGAAGCTAGAGCAAACGTGGCACCTGCGTTCAGCAATAAAACCCCGGTCGTCCCGTTTCGCGAGCCCGAAAAAATCATCTTGCCGCCTTTCGTTTACGCCCAAGAGCAAGAAAAGATCGCTCAGCGCTTGCCCGCTGCAGTTGACTTTATCAAGACGCATCGGTTGAACGAGGTGTTTCCCGGTCGCTATGAGCAGCTGGGCATTATCACCTGCGGAGGGTCCTACAACACCGTTATCCGGGCGCTTGAACGCCAGGGTCTGGCGGATGTTTACGGTACTAGCGAAATTCCAATTTATTGCCTAAATGTTGCCTATCCGTTAATACCCGATGAGTTAGTCGAGTTCTGTGTGGGCAAGCAGCAGGTGCTGGTGCTCGAAGAAGGTCAGCCCGAGTACATTGAGCAGGGGATTCAGACGATTCTTCGACGGCGGGACGTCCAGACACGCGTCTTTGGCAAAGACATTATGCCTATGGCCGGTGAGTACACTGGACAGGTGATGCTCCAGGGCGTCACGACTTTTATTGAGGCGTGCCCGGGCGAGCCGATTCCACTCAGGCTAGGTGCCTCAGCCGTCGCCGCGTTGGAAACCCCGGTGAGCGATGAAGATATAGCGGAGCTCATGGTCTCGCTACCTCCAAGGCCAGCAGGGCTCTGTACGGGGTGCCCAGAACGCCCACTTTTTTCGGCGATTAAACAACTCCAGGCGGAGCTGGGTCCCTTTCATATTTCGTCTGATATTGGTTGTCACTCCTTTGCGACCGCCGCGCCCTTTAATCTGGGTAACACGATTATGGGCTATGGACTGTCTTTGGCGAGTTCTTCGGGGGTCCGACATGCCTTACCGCATAAAGCCATTAGCATCATGGGCGATGGCGGATTTTGGCATAACGGGTTGACCAGCGGAGTTACCAGTGCGGTGTTCAACGGCCACGACGGCTTGCTGATTGTCATCGACAATGGCTATTCGGCAGCGACCGGCGGGCAAGACATTCCCTCTTTGGTTGAACCTAATCTGATCGCGACAACGCTTGATGCAAAGCGTCCAAAAAGAGAGCAATGGCAGCCAATAGAGGACGCTTGTCGCGGAGCCGGCGTGAAGTGGTTGCGCACAGTAAGCACATACAATATCGAGGCAATGAAAGAGACACTGCGGGCTGCGCTGAGCTCTGATGAGCCTGGCTTAAAAGTCATTATTGCAGAGGGCGAGTGCATGCTTAATCGGCAGCGTAGGATCAAGCCGATGATCAAGCAGGCGATTAACAGCGGCAAACGTGTGGAGAAGGCGCGGTTTTACATCGATCCTGAAACCTGTACTGGCGATCACGGATGCATTCGAATTTCGGGCTGCCCATCGCTGACGATAAAGGAAAATCCAGACCCTTTGAGGCTTGATCCGGTTTCCTATGTTGATAACAGCTGTGTCGGCTGTGGCGTATGTGGGACCAATGCGCACTCGGCGGTTTTATGCCCTTCCTTTGCGCGGATCAATGTCCTTCACAACCCTAATGGGTGGGATCGTTTGCTCGATCGAGTTCGCAGAGGCGTTCGCGGCTGGTTTGGTAGGCGAGAACAGCGGCGGCTCGAACGCTCCAGCTTATGAGTGACGCCCCCAAAACAATTAATCTGCTCATCGCAGCGCTGGGCGGTGAGGGTGGTGGCGTACTCACTAATTGGTTGATCGATATCGCCGATGCTTGTGGCTGGCATTGCCAGAGCACCTCCCTCGCTGGGGTCGCACAGCGGACGGGGGCGACGATTTATTATCTGGAATTCATGCGACGTGATGGTGACGACCGTCGTCCGGTGATGAGTCTTTTCCCCGCCCAAGGCGATATCGACATTGCGCTAACCTCTGAGATTGCCGAGGCCGGCCGTATGGTCAGTCGCGGATTCATCTCGCCCGATAGAACGACGTTAATATCCTCGGATCACCGAGTCTTTGGGATTACGGAAAAAACCCACATGGGGGATGGTGCTGCTGACCGTGACCTTATTTTGGCGATGAGTGCACGTTACGCAAAGCGCTTTATTCATTTCGATATGGCAGAGCTGGTCAAGCGCCACGGCACGGTTATTTCTGCGGGTATGCTGGGCGCGCTTGCCGGCTCGGGTGTGCTGCCTTTTGAGCGTCAGGCTTATGAAAAAACGCTACAAAGCGGCGGCGGCGCAACAGCCAATCTCAGCGCCTTTTCAGACGCGTATGAGCGAGCCGCGCGGGGTGGCGTAGGGGTGGTAGATCCGGCGATCACTCCCGAGAAAGAGGCTGGGTTTGTGTTGCCCGAGCCAAGGACAGATGCGGGCCGGGCACTATTGCCAATCATTGCGAGTTTGCCGGCTCCTATTCAGGAAGTGGTTTACTATGGCGCGCAAAAGCTGGTTGATTTTCAGGACACGGCCTATGCGATGACCTATTTGCAAGCTGTCGAGGGGCTGCTCGCCATTGATGCTCCTGAGTCGAGCTATGAATCAACCCGCGAAGCAGCACGATGGCTGGCTTTGTGGATGGCGTTCGAGGATATTCCCCGGGTCGCGCAGCTCAAGCTGCGTCCTTCTAGAGATGACAGTTTGCGTCAAGAAGCGGGTATCGGCGCGGCGGAACCGATGAAAGTCAGTGAGTATTTTCATCCGAGAGTGGAGGAGGTCGCGTCACTTCTGCCCAGAAGGATCGGCGAGGCCTTGTTACGCTCTAGGGTCATGAGGAAACTGGTAAACAATGCCCTCGGTGCACGGCAGCTCCGGACCGACACTATTGTGGTGACGTTGGCACTGCGCGTTATGGCAGCCTTGCGACACGTGCGGCGCCACTCCCTTGGTTATCATCATGAGTGGCGCATGATCACCGCCTGGCTTGACGCCATTCGCAATGCTCCTGATCCTGAAGTTGCCCGCGCTCTAGTTGATTGTGGGGGTATGGTGAAAGGCTACGGATCTACCCGTCACAGAACAACCTCCCGCTTGATGCTCATTGTAGACAAGGTTGCGGCTGGCAAAGCCACAACAGCCGATGCGATACATGACCTTCGCATAGCGGCAATGGCGAGTGAGGAAGAACAACCCTTTCAATCGGCACTTGCGACACTGAGCCCCTGATGGTTCGCCACCCGCTTATGGAGGGCTGGCGGCGGCTCTTTCCCGGAGTCGCTGTAGCGTTTTTAATCATGCTTGCAGCGACGTTTCTTGCGCAGCGCTATGGCGCTCCAGCGATGCTGTTGGGCCTGCTCCTTGGTATGGCGTTTAATTTTCTCAGTGAGACGCCCAAAGTTTTGCCGGGTATCGACTTTTCGTCGACGCAGATTCTTAGATTTGGCGTCGCACTATTGGGGTTGCGACTCACCATTGACGACGTGACTTCGCTCGGGTGGGCCGCTGTTGCCATGGTGGTGTTGGCGGTGATCAGCACCATGCTGATTGGCGTCTTGTTGGCCCGATTGTTAAGCGTCGAATCGAAAATGGGGGTCCTAACAGGCGGAGCTGTTGGTATTTGTGGGGCTTCTGCCGCCATGGCCATCAGCAGTGTGTTACCCCAAGGGCCTGATACAAAACGGCAAACCTTGTTCACCGTCATTGGTGTGACCGCCCTCAGCACCGTGGCAATGGTTTTTTATCCGGTTGTCGGCAGCTCGCTGTCGCTAAGCGATACCGAGATGGGGCTTTTTGTCGGGGCAACCATTCACGACGTGGCGCAAGTGGTCGGTGCCGGCTATTCCGTCTCCGCAGAGGTGGGTGATTTGGGCACCTTTGTGAAGCTACTGCGAGTGGCTATGTTGGTTCCTGTTGTATTGTTTATTGGCATCATTGTCAGGTTACGCCGTGGCGACGCTAGCCAGTCGGGTGTCACGGCCCCCGTTCCCTGGTTTCTCATTGCTTTTATAGGCCTATTTGTCGCCAACAGCGTCGGGGGAATTCCTCGGGCTATCGCATTGCCGCTTGCTGACTCTGCATCCTTATTTCTGTTATTGGCCATATCAGCACTGGGTATTCGCACCTCGCTGAAAGAAGTGCTGACGATCGGCATAAAACCTGTGATCTTACTGGTGGGAGAAACAGTCTTTTTGGCCTTCGCGGTGTTGGCATATCTGATGTGGTTGGCCTGAGTAGACGCTTTACGTTGCATGTTGGTTTTTAAAGTAGTCATTCTCGTAAACGGCTTGTGAAAAGGAGTATTCCATGAGAGCGATTTACTACACAGCCCACGGTGATACGGAGGTGTTGACAGCGGGGGAATTACCGACCCCTCCGATTGAATCCCACCAGGTGCTTGTGCGTGTTGCGGCGGCCGGCGTGAATCCCATCGATCGTCGGCTGCGCGCTGGCGAACTGCAAGAGTACATAAGCCGGACTTTTCCGGTTGTGCCTGGTTGGGATTTTTCCGGCGTGATCGTTGCAGTGGGAGAGGAGGTAGAGGGCTGGAAAGTCGGCGACGAAGTTGTTGGTCTCGCCTTTGCCTGGTCGGTGCAGCACGGGACCTACGCCGAGTTTGTGCCGGTGGACGCGACCGCGATAGCAAAAAAGCCCCCGGGGCTATCATTTTCTGATGGGGCTGCACTCCCCCTTGTGTCACTGACGGCGTGGCAGTCACTAGCCGAGTACGGTCAGTTGCGTGAGGGGCACTCGGTGTTCATTCAGGCTGGCGCAGGGGGTATAGGCAGCGTTGCCATCCCAATGGCGAAACACCTCGGCTGCCGCGTTTATACAACTTGTAGTGCTGGCAATCGAGACTATGTGAAAGCGCTAGGCGCCGACGTTGTGATCGATTACAACATCGCGCCCTACGTCGATGCGCTGAGAGAGCATGAGCCGAACGGCGTTAATTTGGTGCTGGAGACCCTGTATGGCGATGACATTTCTCTGAATGCTATTGGCCTTGCCAAGAATGGTGGCGCGGTGGTGTTTATGAATAACGAGCCGCCGGCGGTCTCCGAGATTGATGAGCGAGGCTTGCGTAGTACGTTTCTTCATCATCGCGCTGATGGCGCCATGCTCGCCGAACTCATGGCAAAGTACCAACATGCAGAGCTCCCCGTTCCCCCGGTAGAGATCATGCCACTAGCAGACGCGCGGGAAGCCCACAGACGTTCGGAAAGCGGACGCACTCGGGGTAAGATCGTGTTGCAGGTTGCAACCGACCTTTAAAGCTTTAATACGATTTTGAGCAAAGAGAGCTTGCCGTCAGGTCGGTGCTCTTTCCGCGAGAATATCGATTTCAAAAGACAGGACTTTGCTGCCGTTCTGGTTAAAAGCCTCGTTGCGGCTTCGGATCACTCCCCACTTATCCCGGATGACCTTATTCGATTTGTCGACTATCTCGTAGGTATAGGTGATGGTGTGTCCCGGTCGCACAGGTTCAAACCACTCCATCGCTTGTACTGAGATCCCGGCGCCATTTCGCCGGCCATCGTTAACTCCCTGAGCATACACTTCCATGTAATCGACCATTTTGCGCATCCACATCGCACACACCTGCCAGGGGGCGGCGACTAGGCCTCCCCATCGAAGTGTTCGGGCGGCATCGGGATCTGTGAATTCAGGTGCCTGCGCATAGCGTCGCGCAAAGGCCACCATCTCGAGTTCGGAGAAGGTGTGGCTTCCAAAGACATGAAACTCGCCTACTGGCAAATCTTCAAACCAGCGATTTCTCAGATAGAGGTTACTCATGCCCCCGACTCCACAGCGAAGATGGCGGTGATTTCGGCTACCAGCGATTCATCGGGGCCAAATACAGAAATCGTTACTGTTTGGCTGTCGCAGCCCGGGACCATCGAGCCCGACTTTCTATCCCCCAGTATAATACCGGTGGATATTGACTGATCGACAAAGGTTGGCTTGCGCCAGGTCAAGCTCGGCACGCCGGTCAGCATGACCGGACACACTCCCTCCGCTGTGAGCGCTTCGGTCACCAGTTGTGTTGCCAGGGCAGCTACTTGCCAGCCGCTGGCGCATAATCCCCCAAAAATGGACGCATCGCCGGCGGCCGAATCAAGATGGTAGGGCTGTGGATCAAAGGCCTGGGCAAACTCAATAATCTCTTGGTGAGACAGGGATCGTGCTTGGCTATTCATTGGGCGGTGACTCTTATTACTTCTATAATTAAGGGTTTGTAGGCGCTAGTTTACATTGAAATGACACCGACGGTGGCGTTAGCCGTACAGCTTCATCCCGATTGATTGGGGTACGAGATCACTGCAGGACTTTGCTCTGCAGTCGGCAGGAATCGAAGTGGGTGATGGGTTGTGCAATAGCACGAGAAGGTGAGGTCGTGAGACACTTGCATGATCGCAGTATTCATCGAAAAAATAGGGAAATCCAATGAGTCTGAGTTTCTATGATTGTAGTGTGGCTAGTTTCCTACAAACTTTAGGCGGGGTTAAAAACGCCATGGAACGCGGCGTCTCGTTTGCTTCCGAGTCGGCCCTGGATTTGGACGCCTTGGTGAATTTCCGTCTTCACGAAGATATGTTGCCCTTTTCCTTTCAGGTCATATCGGTTTGGCATCACTCCCTGGGTGCGATGAAGGGACTTTCGGCGGGGTTATTCGAACCACCGCCCAAGCTCGGCGATCTAAGCTATATGGAGTTAATGGGGCTCGTCGATGAAGCCATCCATTTTTGTTCGGAGTTAGATATGTCGGTGGTGAATGACCTCAGCGGGCGTCCCATGCTTTTTAAGGTGGGTAAGATGGAGCTGCCATTTTCCACGGAAAGCTTTTTGTTGTCTTTCTCTTTACCCAACTTTTATTTCCACGCAACGACAACCTATAGCATCCTTAGGCACCATGGAGTACCGCTGGGCAAGCTGGATTATCTGGGTAATCTCCGAATGAGCACCTGAAATGCGGAGACCGCTTAAGGAGTTCAGTGCGCCTCGTGACTAAGACGGGTCTGGCGGGCGATGATGGTGGTTTGGACCTCGCTGGCGCCCTCATAAATTCGTAGTGCCCGTATATCTCGATATAGAGATTCGACGATATAACCTTTGGTGACCCCTTTCCCGCCGTGTAATTGAACCGCCGTGTCGATGACTTGCTGCGCGGTTTCCGTTGCGTGATATTTCGCCATTGCCGCTTCTCGCGTAACACGATCTGCCGCACAATCTTTGGTCCAAGCAGCGCGGTAAACGAGGAGGGCACTGCCGTCGACGCCCAGCGCCATCTCACCTATCTTGGCCTGCACGAGCTGCAAGTCATCAAGTTTGCCACCAAAAATGTCCCGGGATGCGGTGTAGTTAAGGGTTTCATCGAGAGCTCTTCGCGCCATGCCCAATGCGGCGGCCGCGACCGTGGATCGAAAGACGTCGAGGGTTGCCATGGCGATGCCGAAGCCTCGACCCTCGTCACCGACTCGCTGTGCGTCGCTGATCCGACAATCCTTGAATTGGAGCGTGCCAAGGGGGTGTGGTGCTACCAGGTCAATGCGTTCAGTAACGTCAAATCCTGGGGTGCCGGCCTCGACAATAAAGCAGCTTATGCCCTTGGCGCCGCCACTGTCATTAGTGCGCGCGAACACCGTATAAAAATCAGCGATACCCGCATTGGATATCCAGGTCTTGCAACCGTTCAGCACCCAATGGTCACCATCCTGCGTCGCGCGACATTCCATAGCGGCCACATCAGAGCCAGCGTTTGGTTCTGACAGAGCAAAGGCGCTGATCTTTCTGCCTGCAGCCACCGCCTCGAGATACGCTGATTGCTGTTGAGCAGAGCCAAATAGTGAGATGGGCCCGCTGCCGAGTCCTTGCATGGCAAAAGCGAAGTCTGCAAGCGCATGGTGGCGGGCCAACGTTTCCCGGATGATGCAGAGACTTCTGACGTCCAGTTTTTCGAGATGTCCGCCACCACTTGCGGGCACGGCGTAGCCAGCAAATCCTGCGGCGCCCAATGCGCGGACCAGCTTGACGCAGGTGCCGTCTAAATCTTCGTGTTCTTGCGCGGTCAGCTCCGCCATGTGTTCCGTAGCCCATGCATCCAGCGTCGCTGCCAGCACGCGGTGATGCTCCTCAAAAAATGGCCAATCTAGAAAACTTTTATCGCTCACTGTGCTTCCTCTCAGAGTCTGGTGAGTGCCTACTGTCGGCGCAAGCAACGACCCTCAATTACCCTCGAATATCGGAGACTGTTTATTGACGAACGCCTGGTAGGCGCGATTGAAGTCCTCGGTCTGCATGCAAATCGCCTGCGCTTGCGCCTCGCATTCGATTGCTTGGTCAACCGACATATTCCACTGCTGATGGAGCTGTGTCTTGGTGATGCCATTGGCAAAGGTGGGGCCAGAGACGATGCGCTCGGCGGCGGCCGTAGCGTCGCTTTGTGGGTCCTCGCTAATGCCATTAAAGAAACCCCATCGCTCACCCTCATCAGCGCCCATGGATCGGCCAAAGTAGAGGAGTTCGCTGGCGCGGCCCTGTCCGATAAGACGCGGAAGAATCGAGCATGCGCCCATATCGCAACCGGCTAATCCCACACGATTAAACAGGAAGGCAACTTTGGCAGAGGGCGCCGCATAGCGGAGGTCACTTGCCATAGCGATAATCGCACCTGCGCCGGCGCAGATGCCCTCCACGGCAGCAATGATGGGCTGTGGGCAGGCCCGCATTGCTTTGACCAAATCGCCGGTCATCCGTGTGAACGCCAGTAGCTCGCTCATAGACATGTTAGTTAGAGGGCCGATGATTTCATGAACATCGCCTCCCGAACAAAAGTTGCCGCCGGCACCTTTGATAACGACGGCGTGGATATCTTCGGCATAGCTGAGTGAGCGAAATAAATCCCGTAGCTCGGCGTAGGAGTCAAAGGTCAGCGGATTTTTCCGATCGGGTCGGTTGAGCGTTATCAGCGCAACGCCATCGGCGGCTTCCCATAGAAAGTGAGCGGCCTGATAGTCTGCTAATGTGGTTTTTTGCATAACACTTCCTCGTTAAGACGTTTCTCCACCGTCGAGGGCGATTGCCTGCCCATTAACAGCCCCGGCCGCATCGCTTGCGAGCCATTGTACCGCGGCCGCGACTTCGATGGGCTCAATCAATCGGCCCATGGGGTTGGAGTCGGTGAAGTGTGTCAGGGCCACTGCCTCTGAACGCCCAGTCTTTTCAGCGATGGTTTTGATAGATTGCTGAATAATGTCTGTATTCGTGTAGCCTGGACACACGGCGTTAACCGTAATGCCAGCCTCAGCGACCTCGAGTGCGAGTGATCGGGTAAGCCCCAGTACCGCATGCTTTGATGCGACATAGCCGGCAACATATTTGTAGCCCTTAAGTGAACCTGTGCTCGCAATGTTAATAATCCTGCCCCACTGTTGCTCTCGCATTGTTGGCAGTGCCTGCTGCGAGCAGTGAAACACCCCGTTAAGGTTTAAGTCCAGCGTGGCCTGCCACTGGGAAAATTCAATTTTGTGGAAAGGAGCGGTGGGCGCCATGCCTGCACAGTTCACCAAAATATCTATTGGTCCAAGGGTCTTGCTCGCGTGCTCAAAGGCCGAGACTACCTGCTTCGGATTGGTGACATCGGTCGGTTGCACCAGGCAACGGTCACCCAGGGTGGAGGCCAGCTGATCCAGAGGCTCTTGTCTTCGGCCGAGCAACGTCAGGCTGCAGCCCGATGCGTGCAGGGCTGCAGCGATTGCGGCGCCGATGCCACTACCGGCACCGGTTACAAGAGCGTGTCGGCGCATCAGGATATCTCTCTATCGCGCTCAGCGAGGGTGTGCGCCTGGCGATAACCCAAAAAGTATTGGTGGGGCTCATTTACGCCAGGCCCGTTATACCCTAGCTGTGCTGCCGCATGAAGCGTCCAGTTGGGGTCGGCGAGATGAGGCCGAGCGAGGCACACTAGATCAGCTCGTCCCGCCGCGATGATGCTATTAACGTGGTCAACTTCGTAAATGTTACCAACGGCGATGGTGGGGATATTCCCCTCGTTACGGATGAGATCCGAGAGCGGCGTTTGAAACATTCTGCCTGGCTGGGGTTTTGCCTTGTGAGTCGTTTGACCAGTGGATACGTTGATGATGTCCGCACCCGCCTGTGAGAAAGCTTGCGCGATGGCGAGAGCCTCATCCTCGGTAACCCCGTCATTGCCTACCCAGTCGTGAGCAGAAATTCTGACGGACATGGGTTTCTGTTTGGGCCAGGCTGCACGCATCGCACGGCATACCTCTAGCGGGTAGCGCAGACGATTCTCCAGACTGCCGCCGTAGTTGTCATCTCGATGGTTGAGTACCGGGGTGATAAAGGAGGACAACAGATAGCCGTGTGCTGCATGCATCTCGATCATGTCGAAGCCAGCCGCGTTCGCCCGATGAACGGCGTCTACGTGGAGCTGCAGCACGAGATCCATGTCCTCCCGGGTCATGGCACTTGGTATCGGGCTATAGCTGTCAAAGGGAACTGCGCTCGCCGAGAGCAGCGGCCACTGCTGATCCTTTGGCAGTGGTTCATCCAAAATCTTTGGATCCCACTTCCACGGTTCCAGTGTGGCGCCCTTTGGCCCTGCATGACCTATCTGCATGGCCATTTTTGCATGCGAGTGTTCATGTACAAACGATACGATCCTTTGCCACGCCTGGGTGTGGTCATCGCTCCAAATGCCAGTACACCCGGGCGTAATCCGAGCTTCGGGGCTCACATTGGTCATCTCAGTATAAATCAGTCCGGCCCCTCCCTTGGCTAGGGCACCGTAGTGCACAAGGTGCCAATCATCTGGCAGCCCATCTCGTGCGCTGTACATGCACATGGGTGAGACACAGACTCGATTGACCAATGCCATATCGCGCAATTGGTAGGGCAGGAATAGGGGGGGAACTGGTTCATTGGCCGCTTCGCCAAGGTAGCGTGTGGTTAGGTGTGCCTCCATCGTGGCGAGCCAGCCGGCATCTCGCAGGCGTAAATTTTCATGGCTAACCCGTTGGCTTCGGGTGAGCATGGAGTAATTGAACTGCTTCAAGTCAAACGCGTTGATGTAGCGTGGAACATGTTCAAACCAAATCATGGCATTACGAGCGCTGTTTTGAAGCCTGAGTACGTCGATTTTGCGCTCATCCTGATAGGCCTTCAGCGCCGCGGGCACGGGCATGCCGCTGTTGAGGTGACCGGCGAGTGAGATCGCATCTTCTAGGCCGAGTTTGGTACCTGATCCGATCGAAAAGTGTGCTGTGTGCGCAGCGTCGCCGATGAGAACGATGCGATCATCCTTTATCCAGTTGTCGCAATATACCGCTGGAAAATTGATCCACGCAGATCCTCTGACATGTGCAGAGTTAGTCATCAACTCATGCCCATCGAGGTAGCGTTCGAAAATTTGGCGGCAGGTCTCCGCGCTTTCGCTGTGGGACATTTCTTCGAAACCTAGCGCATCGTAGACATCGGGGGTTGTTTCGACGATGAACGTCGAGGTTGATTCATCAAACTGATAGGCGTGCGCCCACACCCAGCCATGCTTTGTTTTTTCAAAGATAAAGGTGAATGCATCCCTGAAGGTTTGATGGGTTCCCAGCCAGACAAATTTGTTGGGTCGAGATTCGATGGTGCATTGAAAGGTTTCTTGGTGGGCGTTGCGAATTTTGGAGTTGAGTCCGTCACTGGCGACAATCAAATCGGCGTCGGCGAAGCGATCGTTAATGTCACTGAGTTCAAATTCTTGCTCGAAGTAAAGTTCTACGCCGAGTTCCTGCGCACGAGCGTGTAAAAGTTGAAGAAATCGTTTGCGGCCCAGGCCAATGAATCCATGCCCTCCCGAGCGCTCCACTTCGCCGTTCACATGACAGTCGATGAGATCCCAGTGAATAAATTCGTCGACGATGGTCTTCGCGCTGACAGGGTCGTTGGCCGTAATGTTCTCAACTGTCTGATCCGAAAACACAATTCCCCAGCCAAAAGTGTCATCGGGTTTGTTGCGTTCAAAGACCTGAATTTGATGGTCAGGGTTTCGGAGCTTCATGCTGATCCCAAGGTACAACCCCGCTGGACCGCCACCGATGCAGACGACTTTCATATTAGTGTGCCCCTTCCTGAGTGACTTAAACACTGGACGCGGCGCGCAAATTGCTCGCAAACAGTAGGTTGCGATTGGACGCGCGCCAAACGTTTTAAGTTTAAAATATGGGCCTAATGGATTCAAACATTTTATATTTAAAATATGCACCGAGCGCAGTATGATTGAGCGGAGGCGGTATCTGCCGGCGCTAATACTTGGGCTAAAAAGTACATGAGAGGATGGTTATTTCTTGTTGAAAAA
>Ga0255752_10002223_pt1 | contig 21671 bp, 16 predicted proteins | sample 011ome_25_FD_179952 | JGI IMG/M metagenome (GOLD analysis project Ga0255752, IMG submission 179952) | Coastal salt marsh microbial communities from the Groves Creek Marsh, Skidaway Island, Georgia - 011512CT metaG (version 2) | ecosystem: Environmental > Aquatic > Marine > Intertidal zone >... | reverse complement strand
CAACTTTCATCAACTTTGTTTTTCTACGAGTGATGAAATTGTTAAAATTTCAATGATGGCTTACAAGGTCGAAGATCCTAACCAAGACCCAAATTTATATAGCGAAATTGATGTCAGTTCCTGCACTCAGTAAAATATTAGATCAAATCATTTCTTCAAAAAAAAACGGTTACACTATAAAAGTATAACCGTTTTATTGTTTTGGTAGCGAGGGCAGGACTCGAACCTGCGACCTTCGGGTTATGAGCCCGACGAGCTACCACTGCTCTACCTCGCGATTTGAAATGCGAATTTACAACTTTATCCCTTGTTATGCAACTTCATTTTTCTAAGAATTTGATTGTATTGCTTGAGTTGAAAAGAAAGGTTTTAAAATCTTTGGGCATTTGAATCCAAGCCTTGCAAAGAATAAAGTACTTTTGCACTCAAATAATATGTATGAGCAGTATCGTTGCCATAGTCGGAAGGCCTAATGTAGGGAAGTCCACATTTTTTAATCGGATGATACAAAAGCGTGAAGCTATTGTTGATGCGGTTAGTGGTGTTACCCGCGACCGCCATTACGGAAAGTCAGACTGGAACGGTCGAGTTTTTACGTTAATCGACACTGGGGGTTATGTAGAACGAAGCGACGATGTTTTTCAAAAAGAAATTGACAAACAGGTCAATTTGGCGATTGAAGAAGCCGATGCCATTATCTTTATGGTAGACGCTACCGATGGAATAACGGGTATGGACGAAACTATGGCAAAGTTGCTACGACGTTCACAAAAACCGATTTTTCTTGTACTCAATAAGGTGGATAATGCCCTGCGCACGGAAAATACTTTGGAATTTTATGCCCTTGGTTTTGAGCAGCTTTACCCCCTCTCCAGTATCAACGGTAGTGGAAGCGGAGAGCTTCTAGATGACCTGGTAGCGAGTTTACCAAAAGAAGAAGAAAGCGAAACTGCTGCCCTTCCCCGATTTGCTGTAGTGGGGCGGCCCAATGCGGGAAAGTCTTCTTTTATCAATGCGTTGATAGGCGAGGACCGTTATATCGTAACCGATGTAGCAGGCACTACACGCGACAGTATAGACACCCAATACAATCGGTTTGGTTTTGATTTTAAACTCGTGGATACGGCTGGAATTCGAAGAAAATCCAAAGTCAAGGAGGACATTGAATTTTATTCCGTAATGCGCTCTGTACGTGCCATTGAAAATGCAGATGTATGTCTATTGGTTGTTGACGGTACCCGTGGGTTTGACGGTCAGGTGCAAAATATTTTTTGGCTGGCACACCGTAACCATAAAGGAATCGTCATTTTGGTCAACAAATGGGATTTGGTAGAAAAAGATACCAACGCCTCCAAGCAGTTTGAAGCAGCAATTCAAAAAGAAATCGCTCCGTTTATAGATGTCCCGATACTTTTTATTTCTTCCTTAACAAAACAGCGAATTTTTAAAGCGGTAGAAACCGCGGTAGAGGTTTATAAAAATCGCTCTCACCGCATACCTACGAAAGAATTTAACAACCAGATGCTTCCCATCATTGAGAAGTTTCCACCCCCTTCTTACAAAGGAAAATTTGTTAAAATTAAGTTTTGTACGCAACTGCCTACACCTCATCCTCAATTTGCTTTTTTCTGTAACCTTCCCCAATACGTCAAAGATCCCTACCGAAGGTTTTTAGAAAATAAATTGCGTTCTCTTTATAATTTTAAAGGAATTCCAATCCAGATTTTCTTCCGAAAAAAATAGATTACATCTTTTCTTTGAGTTGTATCAAGGAGGCTTTTACCCCTTCTAATCTGGCGAGGAGTTCTTCCTTAGAGCCCGATTTAGCTCTGATCTGCAATTGTTTTTTCGCGCCTTCCAGGGTCATTCCTTTTTCTTTGACCAAATGGTAAATATACTGCAGGGTTACTATGTTTTCCTGAGTGTACTTTCGCGTACCGCTTGTCTTTTTTTTGGGTTGAATTTCTTTGAATTCTTTTTCCCAAAAGCGAAGTAAAGAAGGCTGAACATGAAATGCTTTTGCAACCTCACCGATTGAATAATATCGTTTCTCAGGAAGGTTTATATGCATTTTAATCCATGGATTGATTCTCTTGTCTGGACTGCGTTAGCAAGGCGTCAAATTCCTTTTGCGAAAGATTACCGTAGTAGAAGTTGAGAGGATTAATTTTTTTGTTGTCCTTAAAGATTTCATAGTGCACATGCGGACCTACAGATCTTCCTGTGTTGCCTACATAGCCAATGATGTCCCCCCGTTTTACCTTTTGGCCCCTACGGACATTGTATTTACTCAAATGGGCATACAAACTGATGTAGCCAAACCCGTGGTCTATTCGAATGTGTTTGCCGTATCCAGAAGAGCGATTATCGGCACGTTTTACCACCCCGTTTCCTGTAGCATAAATAGGAGTTCCTTTTCTAGCACTAAAATCCATGCCGTAGTGAAAACGTCTTTTCTTGGTAAAGGGATCCGTTCGGTAGCCGTAGCCTGATGCCATTCGGGTTAAATCCTGATTTTTGATCGGTTGTATGGATGGAATGGCCTCGATTAATTCAGCTTTATTGGCGGCCAAACGTTCAATTTCGTCTAGAGAGCGCGATTGGACTACGGTTTGTTTTGATAGAATGTCTAGTCGTTTCGAAGCATCGATAATTAAGTCAGAGTTGTCATAGCCTTCCAGGTCTTTGTAACGATTCACACCACCAAATCCAGCTCTTCGCTGTTCTTCAGGGATTGGACTAGCTTCAAAATAAACCCTGTAGATATTGTTGTCTCGTTCTTCAATATTTGCTACAACGGCCTCGATCTGATTTAATTTTTTATTTAAAATTTCAAATTGCAGCTCGTAATTTTCAAGCGCTCTTTTTTGACTAATTTCAACGGGAGTATTGATCCAGTCCGAATTTAATAAGAGGAGCAACGCGCCCAAGCCAAAAACAAAAGAAGCTAAAAAGAACAGGACTATATTAGAAATACGCTTTTTATGGGTAATTGTAATGGGCCTGTAGGAAAGCGTCTCTGAATCGTAATAGTATTTAACTTTACTCATAAAGTTTTATAAATTTTCGTTTCTTTTGCAGTATCAATTTATAAGCTCACTCAAAGGTATTAATTTTTGAGTTAGTAAAAACATTTACAAACCGTTGCAAAGATAAGCAACTTTTAATTTTATAGGAGTACAGGCATGAAATCCAACGAAGTTAGGCAGCAATTTTTAGATTTTTTTGCTTCAAAAGCACACACGATTGTTCCTTCTGCACCCATGGTAATTAAAGACGATCCAACTTTAATGTTTACCAATGCAGGGATGAACCCGTTTAAGGAATATTTTCTTGGAAATGCAAAGCCCAGTGCTAAACGAATAGCGGATACCCAAAAATGTTTGCGTGTATCTGGAAAACACAACGATCTGGAGGAGGTAGGTATAGACACTTACCACCATACTTTTTTCGAAATGCTCGGCAATTGGAGCTTTGGAGATTATTTTAAAAAAGAAGCAATAGCATGGGCTTGGGAGCTGCTCACAGAAGTCTATAACATAGACCCTAGCAAATTGTACGTTACCATTTTTGAGGGTTCTCCCGAGGAAAATATTGCCCAGGATACCGAAGCCTTTGAATTTTGGAAAGCCATTGTCCCCGAGGATCGAATCTTGTTGGGAAACAAAAAAGACAATTTTTGGGAAATGGGAGATCAAGGTCCCTGCGGCCCTTGTTCCGAAATCCACGTAGATATTCGCTCAGAGGAAGAGAAAAAAAGTACTCCCGGGGTAGAATTGGTCAACAAAGATCATCCCCATGTGGTTGAAGTATGGAATTTGGTTTTTATAGAATACAACCGAAAGGCAGACGGTAGTCTTGAAAAATTGCCTCAAAAGCATATCGATACCGGTATGGGATTTGAACGTTTGTGTATGGTCTTGCAGGGTAAAAACTCCAATTACGACACCGATGTGTTTAGTCCCCTGATTCGTGAGATAGAAACGTTGACCAAAACCACCTACGGAAAAACCGAAACTACGGATCGAGCAATTCGAGTTATAGCGGATCACCTCAGAACGGTTTATTTTGCTATTGCAGACGGTCAATTGCCCAGTAATAATGGTGCTGGCTATGTGATTCGGAGAATTTTAAGAAGAGCGATTCGGTACGGGTTTACCTTTTTAAATCAAAAAGAACCTTTTATTTATCAATTGGTTGAAACCTTACAAAAACAAATGGGCCCTGCCTTCCTTGAGCTGGTAAAAGAACAGCAATTGGCCTTTAATGTGATCCGTGAGGAGGAAAGTTCCTTTTTGAAAACCTTAGACCAAGGCTTACTTCTATTAGAAAGCATTCTTACCAACACCAACAACAAAACCATACCGGGAGCAAAAGCATTTGAATTGTACGACACCTTTGGATTCCCCTTTGATTTGACCGCACTCATTGCAAGCGAGAGAGGTTTTGAGGTTGATGAAAAGGGCTTTGAAGCTGCAATGGAAACTCAAAAATCACGCTCGAGAGCGGCAGCTGCCTCAAAAGCTGGCGACTGGGTAGTGTTGAGAGAGGACGATGCAGAAGAATTTGTAGGCTATGATCATTTAAAGACTCAAGTAAAAATTACCCGCTACAGAAAAATGAGCTCAGCCAAGGAGGGGGATTTTTATCAGCTGGTTTTCAATTTAACTCCTTTTTATCCCGAAGGAGGGGGGCAAGTAGGAGACAAAGGCTATTTGCAATCGAGTAATGGAGATGTTTTTTATATTCTCAATACCCGAAAAGAAAATAACCTCATCCTCCATCAAACCAAAACCATACCCGATCATCTAGAAGCTGCTTTTACGGCTGTAGTAGATGAAAAACAACGAAAAAGAACCTCTAGTAACCATACGGCAACCCATTTGATGCATCAAGCCCTTCGAGCAATCTTAGGTACTCATGTGGAACAAAAAGGTTCCATGGTACATTCGGGTACTTTCCGTTTTGATTTTTCTCATTTTTCAAAGTTGAGTGCAGAAGAATTAGTAGCGGTAGAACAATTTGTCAATGCGAGAATACAAGAACATATTGACTTGGAAGAGGACCGAAACACCCCTTATGACCAAGCCATTAAAAAAGGAGCCATGGCTCTTTTTGGAGAAAAATATGGAGATACCGTTCGAACCATTCAATTTGGTCAGTCCATAGAATTGTGCGGAGGGACACACGTCAAAAACACTTCAGAAATCTGGCATTTTAAAATTCTTTCGGAAAGTGCAGTAGCTTCGGGGATTCGTCGGATAGAGGCCATTACGGGAGATGCCGTAAAAGCCTATTTCGAAAAGCAGAGTGCCTTGTTGGAAAATGTCAACAATTTGCTAAAACAAAGTCAAGATCCATTAAAGGCAATTGAATCGCTACAAGCTGAAAATGCAGCCCTAAAAAAAGAAATTACAACGCTTTCCAAACTACAGGGTAAATTCGTTCAGGAGGAACTCAAATCGAAGATGCAAGTAGTCGAAGGAGTTTCATTTGTTGCTGCTGAGGTTGATCTCGATGTACAAGGAATGAAAGACCTCTCATTTGAATTTGGGGGAGGTTTAGAGCGTGCAATCATCGTATTGGGTTCCAAAAAATCAGGCAAAGCCTTGTTGAGTTGTTATATTTCCAAATCACTGGTCAGTGAACAAAAGAAAGATGCGGGTGCAATCGTACGTATCTTGGGGAAACACATACAAGGAGGGGGTGGAGGTCAAGCCTTTTTTGCTACAGCAGGAGGCAAAAATCCCGAAGGCATTTCGGCCGCGCTTGCCGATGCTCAAACGGTTTGTTTTTCCTAGAGAGAGCGTGCTGAGCTAGGAGGATAATCCCGAAGAATTTCTTGAACAAAAAAAGCAATTCTTTCGTCTCTGTTTTTGGTGTTTTGCTGAAGCCCACCGCGACCTTTTCCTTGCCAAACCAGTTGTTTGCTTACGCCGTCAATGATATTAATATAGAGAGTACCTTCCGTTTGGGTGCTAAGGGTGTGGTTTGAAGGACCCCAAAACCACGGATTGAAACCCCAGCCCCAACCCCAGCCCCAGTAGCTGATGTTATTGATGTAAATTTTTTCCTTTGCTTGGGTTGCAAATCCGATCAAAATATCGGGGGTTTCAGACTTTGATAATCCCTTTGCACTCAGTCCAAGATCAATGGCTTTTAAAATTCGCCTTTTATCCAAATCCGAGATTTCTACTTTATCAATCTGAGGTTTAAAAAAAGCATAGGTCTTGTATTGAGAAAAATCAACACTGCTGTCAAAATCAGAGTACACTCGTACAGAGGAACAAGAAACGAATAGTATAAGCGAAAAAAGGGAGACTAAATATTTCATGGCAAAATGATTTTTTTTCTGTTGTTTGACCTTCTCAAAAAGTATGCCGAAAAAATTAATTTTTTTTAGGATCTTAACCATAAGGGCAATGCCGGCAGTTGCTTTGACAACAATAGCCCCTTTTTAAATGGTATTGTGTGGTAAACACTTTGTATCCTTCCTCGGAAAGATAGAAGTCTCCTTCTTCTAAAGGGGGGATGCCTTGTGTCATTTTAGTGTATTTTTGAGTATGACTTTTTTTAATGGGTATAAAAATAGTACAAATCAATCGCTTGACTTGCTCGAGAGCATCCGCATTACTATAAAACGGGAAGATTTAATCCACAGCGTGGTGTCAGGGAATAAATTCAGAAAGTTAAAATATAATTTTGAAGAGGTACTGCATCAAACTGAGGGGACAGTTCTCAGTTTTGGAGGCGCTTTTTCTAACCATTTAGCGGCTGTGGCCTATGCAGGAAAAATGCATCACCTTCCTACTGTAGGGGTTGTAAGAGGAGAAGAATGGGAACATAAAGTTGAAAAGAGTAGCACATTGCATTTTTGCAGAAGTCAAGGAATGGACTTGCACTTTGTTTCACGAGCTGAATATAGAGAAAAAGAAAAGGGGATCTTAGTTCGATCCCTGCGCCAAAAAATAAAAAATGTAACCATTTTACCCGAAGGAGGAACCAATGCCTTGGCGGTAAGAGGGTGTGAGGAAATTTTAACTGAAGCGGACCAGCATTTCGATACGATTTGCTGTTGTGTGGGAACGGGGGGAACCTTAGCTGGACTGATACGAAGTGCCAACCAAAAACAATATGTTTTGGGGTTTAATGCACTCAATAATCCAAGTGTAAAGGAATCCATTTCTGCCTTTACTCCCAAACAAAATTGGGAATTACTTTCCGGCTATACCTTTGGGGGGTATGCCAAGGTTACAAAAGAATTAATTGCCTTTATGAATGATTTTTATCAACAATATCAGATTCCTTTGGATCCAATCTACACTGGGAAAATGCTTTTTGGTATTTTTGATCTGATAAAAAGTAAGCAATGGTCATGGGGGAAGAATATACTACTAATCCACAGTGGAGGACTACAGGGAATCGAACCGATGAATCTCCAGCTCCAAAAAAAGGGACTCCCCCTTTTAAACTATGGATAGGAGTTCTTTATTCATTACTTTTTATAGCCCTAAGCTCTTGTGGAAGTTCAAAAAAAGTAATTGAGGAAAGACAAAAGCCCACCATCGAAAAAGAAGTTGTTAAAATCCAACCTAAAAAGAAAGAAAGTCCCCAACCCAGCGCTCCACTAGCGGTTATGACCAATAAAGAAAAAATCATTGCCTATGTAGCGCGTTATGCTCCGATGGCTCAACAAGAAATGAAATCCTATGGAATTCCTGCGAGCATTACCTTGGCTCAAGGTATTTTAGAGTCGGGAATGGGGTTCGGACGCCTTGCCGTTGAGGGGAATAATCATTTTGGAATCAAATGTCATACCGAGTGGAACGGCAAACGAATCTATCACGACGACGATGAAAAAGGAGAATGCTTTAGGGTGTATACCAATGCAGAAGATTCTTTTACCGACCATTCTTTATTTCTAAGAGATCGAAGCCGCTATGCCTTTTTATTTGACCTCAAAAACACCAACTACAAAGCCTGGGCAAAAGGTTTAAAAAAAGCTGGATATGCAACAGATCCAAAGTATCCAGACAAACTGATCAGCTTGATTGAACGCTTTGATTTGACTCGATTTGACAAGAAATATCGAATGGCTGAAAAGCCCCAAAAGAAAACACAACCCCCATACATTCATACCGTACAAAAAGGGGATACCTTGTACTCTGTTTCCAAACAGTATAATATTCCGATGGAACGAATTATTGAGGCAAATAACATTCAAAACCAAACCATTTATTTAGGTCAATCCCTAAACATACCATCCAATCCGTAGACATGCAATATCAGAGAAGTAGTCGTTTATTTAAAGAAGCCCAAGCTGTAATTCCCGGAGGGGTCAACTCTCCCGTCCGTGCTTTTAAGTCGGTAGGCGGAACCCCAATTTTTGTGGAACGTGCCCAAGGAGCCTATCTCTATGATGTGGAGGGAAACAAACTCATCGATTATATTTCAAGTTGGGGACCCCTGATTTTGGGTCATGCATTTGATCCTGTAATTGAAGCAGTCAAAAAAACAGCAGAGAAAGGAACTTCCTTTGGCATGCCAACTGCTTTGGAAACTGAAATTGCAACCTTGGCCCTTGAGATGGTTCCCCATATGGATAAAATACGTTTTGTCAATTCGGGTACGGAAGCTTGTATGAGTGCGGTGCGCTTGGCTAGGGGAGCGAGTGGAAAGGAAAAAATAATCAAATTTGCAGGTTGTTACCACGGTCATTCGGATGCTTTTTTAATTCAAGCAGGCAGTGGTGCAGTGACCTTTGGAAGTCCAAGTAGCCCGGGGGTAACCAAAGGAACGGCCCAAGATACGTTATTGGCGCCTTACAACAATCTAGAGGTAGTAACCCAGCTCTTTCAAGAGTATCCGGAGGAAATTGCAGCTGTGATCATTGAACCTGTGGCGGGTAATATGGGCTGTATCACTCCTCTTGAAGGATTTTTAGAAGGGCTGCGAAGTTTGTGCGATCGTTTCGGGTCCTACTTGATTTTTGATGAGGTAATGACAGGATTTCGTCTGGCTCCAGGGGGAGCTCAAGAGGTCTTAGGAATAAAAGCAGATATCGTTACTTTCGGAAAAGTAATCGGCGGGGGATTACCGGTAGGGGCTTTTGCCGCTAGTGATCTAATTATGCGTCACCTGGCACCCGATGGGCCGGTATATCAGGCGGGAACTTTGAGCGGTAATCCCTTGGCAATGGCAGCAGGCTATGCGATGCTCAATGCCCTAAATCAAGACAAAGAGGTGTTTGACCGCTTGGCAAAAAAAACAGCCTACCTTCATCAAGGACTTGATACAGTATTGAAACGTACAGGCTTAGCTTACCAGATCAACCGTTTTGGATCCATGATTTCTGTCCATTTTACAGCGAACGCTGTCACGGATTTTGAAACGGCTGCATTGGGGAATAATGATCGATTTAAAAAATATTTTCACGGCATGCTCCAACAAGGAGTTTATCTTCCGCCCAGTGCTTTTGAGAGTTACTTCCTCAATGACGCCTTATCCTTTGCAGACATCGACCAAACCGTTGATGCATTGGAGCGGATTGTAACTAAGCTCTAAAAAAAAATTCCGCTCTAAGGCGGCATTTTAAAAACGGCATTATAAAGGACGTCCTTTTCAGCCTCTATGATGAGGACCTCTAGCTCTTTTTCGAGATCGTTGCATTTCTTTCCAAGCTGCAAATTGCGATTCGGTCAGTATGGCTTTGAGTTCATTTTGAATAGCGATCTGATGATCGAGCTTGTTGAGTTGCATTTTATAATGCCCTTTGGAAGAAATGCCTTCCTGTTTTTTTGGAGGTTGAGGAGGTACATTGTTTCTCAAAATTTTGGTTAGTTGCTTGGTTTGTTCTTCGGTAAGATCCAAATCCAATTGCATTTTCTTAACATGAAGGGTTAGACGCTCCTCTTGAGTAAGTTCTTTCTTATGCTGAGGATGTTGTGCTATTCCAATCCAGGGAAGAGCTAAGGCAAAAAGGAAAATTAAATGTTTCATACTATTTAGGTTTTTTTGTTTGAAAGCTTTGATATCCAAACCACCAAATAGTTTAAAGCTTTCACTTTAATTTAACATTTCAATAAAGAGTCCTTCCTCGTTTTTAACCACTTGAACCAGTTTTTTTTGGGTGAGCCCTTTCAGTGAAGTATCCCATTTTTTATTGCTCAAGCCTGCGGCAGTTTTGATGGTTACGAGCTCCTTAGAGTCTGATTTTTTAATGCTGTCTAGTACATATTTTTCCTCTTCACTCAAGGCTACTGGCTTGCGCTCAGGTTTCATTTGTGGGAAAAATAAAACCTCTTGTATCGAGCTGTTGTTTGTCATCAACATGGCCAACCGGTCAATGCCGATTCCTATACCTGAGGTAGGAGGCATACCGTATTCTAGGGCTCTGATAAAATCGTGGTCGATAAACATAGCCTCATCGTCTCCTTTTTCGCTTAAAGCCAATTGAGCTTCAAAGCGCTCTTTTTGTTCTATAGGGTCGTTGAGCTCAGAATACGCATTGGCAAGCTCTTTTCCATTGACCATCAATTCAAAACGCTCCGTTAGTTTGGGGTTCGTTCGGTGCTCTTTGGTTAACGGACTCATGGACTTAGGGTAATCTGTAATGAAAGTAGGCTGAATGTAGTGGTGTTCACATTTTTCTCCAAAAATTTCATCGATCAATTTTCCCTCGCCCATGGTTTCATCGACTTCAAGGCCAAGGTCTGTTGCAGTCTGGCGCAATTCATCCTCATTCATATTCGACACATCGATGCCCGTATGGGTCTGAATTGCTTCGAGTATGGGTACTCTAGGATAGGGAGCTTTAAAATCAATGGTGTGATCTCCAACCTGGACTTGGGTAGTGTGGTTTAAATCAAGTGCAATTTGTTCCAATAACCGTTCGGTCGTATCCATCATCCAGAAATAGTCCTTGTAGGCCACATACAATTCCATAACAGTAAATTCAGGATTGTGGGTACGGTCCATTCCCTCATTTCTAAAATCTTTGGCAAATTCAAACACACCTTCAAAGCCTCCTACGATGAGTCGCTTGAGGTATAATTCGTTTGCAATACGCAAATAGAGTGGGATGTTGAGTGCGTTGTGATGTGTTACAAAAGGGCGAGCCGCAGCTCCCCCGGGTATGGGTTGTAAAATGGGTGTTTCAACTTCCAAATATCCTTTTTCCGTTAAAAAGTTTCGTATGGTTGTCGTGATTTGAGAACGTTGTATAAACGTATTTTTTACCTGCGGATTGACAATCAAATCCACATAGCGTTGTCGGTATCTCAATTCGGGATCATTGAATTGATCATAGCTATTTCCGTCTGCATCTGTTTTTGGTAGAGGCAAGGGACGTAAGGTTTTATTGAGCAGGGTAAATTTTGTGACATTCACCGTTTGCTCTCCGACCCTAGTAGTAAAAAGGGTCCCTTCAATTCCAATAATATCGCCTATATCGAGTAATTTTTTATAGACCTCGTTGTAGAGCGTCTTGTCTTCTGTAGGGCAAATTTCATCTCGATTAAAATAGACCTGAATCTTCCCTTGGCTGTCTTGTAATTCTGCAAAACTTGCTTTACCCTGAATTCTTCTGGACATGAGTCGTCCAGCCAAGATTACTTTTTTGTCTTCTTGATACTGCTCAGGGAGCTGATTTGCATAAAAATTGACAGGGAAAAGTGCTGCGGGATAGGGATTGATTCCGAGTTTTTTGAGTTCTTCCAGTTTTTCTCTTCGAATAAGTTCCTGTTCGGAAAGCTTTGCCATATCGTCGGTATTTGTCGCAAAGATAAGCAGACTAAAAAAATCTAAGGAGCCAAATTTTATATCTTTGTGCCTAGAGCGTTTTGTATGAGTTTTTTTCGCGTATTGTTATCAATTCTGTTTCCCCCTCTTGCCGTCCTTGACCAAGGATGCGGTTCGATTTTTATCGTATTCATCTTAACTTTGTGTGGCTGGGTTCCTGGAGTTATTGCTGCATTAGTCATTTTGAATAATCCCGAACGTTGGAACCCCAACCGTTAACCACGTTTATGGGAATAAATAAAACCATAAAAATCATCGATTTGGGCTTTATGTCCTATAGCGAAAGCCTTGAAAAACAAGAGACCTATTTCGATGAAATCATTGCCCTAAAACGGTTGAACAGAAACAAGGCCAATCCCGTGCCTACACACAATTATCTTCTTTGGGTAGAACACCCTCCAGTTTTTACTTTAGGGAAAAGCGGAAAAATGGAACATTTGCTGGTAGGTAAGGAGGCTTTAGCTGAAAAAGGAATCGAATTTTTTCAAACCAATAGAGGGGGGGACATAACCTTTCACGGTCCCGGGCAATTGGTTGCATATCCCATTTTTGATTTGGATAATTTTTTTACAGACATTCATAAATACCTGCGGTTTTTAGAAGAAGCAGTCATATTAACCCTAAAAGAATACGAACTACATGCCACCAGAAGCCAGGGGGAAACAGGAGTTTGGCTAGAGGTAGGAACTCCTTTTGCAAGAAAAATTTGCGCCATGGGGGTACGTGCAAGCCGTTGGGTGACCATGCATGGTTTGGCCTTGAACGTAACCACTGATTTGAGCTATTTTGACCACATAGTGCCTTGCGGAATTCAAGGAAAAGGGGTCACATCACTCTCAAAGGAAGTAGGACGAGAAATTAGTTTAGAGGAGGTTAAAGAAAAATTAAAAATCCATTTGGGAAATTTATTTGAAGCCAATTGGGTTGGGGCTTAGTTCAGTTCGTAGATAATAAACCCATTGCTTTCGGACTGTACGACCATTTCTATGGCGCCGTCAGAGTCTGCATTGTTCAAATCAGCGGTAGCGGTTCCATACACAGGAAAACCTCCTACGAGATTTCCATTACTCAAATATACATACACTTTTTGGGTATCTAATTCCGTTAAGGCCACGTAAATGGTGTTTTTAATGTAGTGAATTTTAGGACGGGTATAGCGACCAAAAGGAAGGCTAACGGGAATTCCTTTGATGACGAGATTGTTGTCGTCCAAGCTGACTAAAGATTTCGCACTCATATCAATTTGATGATCTTCTCCCAATCCCAAACTACTTCTAAGCACGTTACCATTAGCATCTATTTGATACATATCCCCGGTATTGGTTGTACCTGCAAAAGTATTTCGGTATTCAAAAACGGGATTTTCAGAAGTTTTGACTACTTCTTTGAGTTTGATTCGATCCGTACCCTGACGGTTAAGTATCCTAATACTTCCATTCTTGGATTGGAGTACGATATAATCTTTAGCACCAAATCGAATGTGGGAAGGTGGATACAGCAATTCGCTATCCAGTGTTTTTAAACGAAAGCCACTGACTGTTTTCCCTCGGTTGTCCAGCATTTGGATTTTTTTGCCGTCAACGAGCAGAAAACGGTAATTTCTGTTGAGGTCGTAATCAAATACCGCCAGATGATTTGGGTCTTGCCCAGATAATTTGATGTCAAAGGGAGCTACTATTTTGCCATTCCGATCTAAAATTTGAAAACGATCAGCTGTTCTAAATGCCATTTGGAGTCGTCTGTTTTTATACAAATCGACTTGTTCAATGGAACCTACTATTTGCCCTGTAAGTTGTTTTTTCCAATACAATTTACCCGTATTTGAAAACAAATAGAGGACGTTATTTTGATCTTGAACCACCACATCCATAGTCTTATTTCTGTGGTTTTTTATCCATTGGGGTGCTCTGGAAGCAGGTGCATCGAGTGAAAAGCTGTACTGGCTTTGCGCGCTATTTTTTTCGGGTGTACTGTTCTTTTTTTGAGCCGTTAAGCGGGTTTGAATAAAATTTTGTTCTGCGACTCCTTGGAGTACCAGCAGGGGGAAATCTTCTAGATCGATTTTGTCCCAAGCCTCCTTGCGCTCCTCTGAAAGAGCTCCCCATTTCTTGAGGAGGTTGGGAGTCTTGCCCAACCAGAGAAAAGTGCTGTTATCGGCTAAGTCTTCTCGGAGGGTGGTAAAATTCAAGTCATTCGCCAAGGTCTGATTGTCTAAATAATTTCCAATAATTTGTTTCAGGTGGGTGTCAGAGTTCGAATAGAAAAGGAAATCATCCAGTTGTAGGGACCATTGGGCTCCTTTGTAGGTTCCAAGGGTATTCAAAAGGGAGTCAACGGCTTCTGGAAAGGCATGGCGGTATAAGGACACCCCCCGATAGCTTCCCTGAGGATCGGCGGTTGAGAACAACTCTGGAGTAATGACTTCAGTGTTGTTTAAGTGAAAAAGTACCGTTTGATTGTCTTCCAACTGGATCCAGCCTATTTCATCCACAGCACTTAATAAGGTAAAGTCGATCTGGTTTAACGCAATGTTCAGGTGGCGGCTGTATTTTTTAAACTGGTCCTCCAAAGCTTTGTAGTCTGCTATGGAGAGCCCTAGGTATCCATCAAAATTTTGGGGAACCACCTGAGGGCCTAAAAGCCGTTGAGGATTCTGGCCTTTGAGTAGGGTAATTTTATCAGGAATGGAATCGTTTATAAAACTTACCCCATCCAGGACAAAAGGTTCTTTTTTGGTGCTGAAATCAAAAGAATACCAACTGGAACCTAAAAAGGGAAACAAGGGGGTTTCAGGGAAATATTGAGTTAAAGCTTGGTCAAATCCTTTTCGAATAAAGAGGTTGGAAGCCGCATTTTCATCACTGATTTTGGCTAAATCGTAGAGTATGCCCTCTTGTATTCCCAAACGGTTGTTTTGAATGTTTCGAATGCTGTTTTCTATAATGAGCCTGGAACTGCTGCTGATTGAAATGCCCTTGAGTAAGGCCTGATAAATTTTAGTTTGGTTGACCTCGCGCAGGGCTACGGTTACTTTTTCGTACTCAAAGGTTTCTCCTTCTAGAAGTTGGAGGCTGTCTTGCGGTTGTAAGGTGTAAAGAAAGCTAACCCCTATACTTGATTTTCCCTCAGGAGTAAAACACAACAATGCTTTTGAGGGAAATTGGTCTGGCAGTAGACTGAGGGTTTCAGCGTATAAGGTAGGATCAAGGGCCATGATTTGGGTTAAAAATGAAGCACTTGATAGGGCGCTTTTCAGCATGTTTTGGTCGTTGAGCTGAACCACAGCCAGCGTATTTTGAGGCACACAACTCATTAAATCTGGCGCCTTTTTTTCCGCAGTACTGCAAGAAATAAAAAGCGCAATAAAAGCTAACTTGAATACAAATCGCATAGGTTTCAAAATTAAAAAACTCCCGATTGCTATTTAATTTTTTTACGAAATGTTATCAACGACTTTCCGCAGGGGGTGAACTTAAAATTCAAACTTGAGTTGGGCAGGCATTAATTGAAATGATCTTCTGTGATGTTCTGTAATACCATGCTTGAGAATACCCGCTCTATGGGCAGAGGTTGGATAGCCCTTGTTTTTTTTCCAAACGTATTGCGGATGTTTTTCGTCTAATTCCTTCATAAAGTCATCTCGGTAGGTTTTTGCTAAGACGGAAGCGGCAGCAATATTTAAGTATTTTCCATCTCCCTTGATCACGCATTGGTGAGGAACATTAGGGTAAGCTTTAAACCGATTTCCATCTACCGCAATAAAGGCGGGTCTAGGGTGGAGTTTGTCTAGAGCGAGATGCATGGCTTTAATCGAAGCATTAAGGATGTTGATTTCGTCAATTTCCTCGGGGAATACATGAGCAACACCAAAACTAAGAGCTTGCTTTTCGATCAAAGGGCGTAATGTGTATCGTTGGCTTTCCGTTAGTTTTTTGGAGTCGTTGAGGTAGGGAAGTTCAAATTTCTCTGGAAGAATGACTGCGGCAGCCGTCACCGGTCCTGCCAAACAACCCCTACCGGCTTCGTCTGTACCTGCCTCTAGGAATTCAGAAACTTGTCTTTGCAATCTTTTCAAACGTTCCAATTTAAGTTTGAGTTCACGTACAACAAATTACTCACAATTATCATAACTTCGCAAACAAATAACTTAGGCATGCGCATAGGCCTTACGCTGAGCTTTTTTTTGATACATGTATTGGTGTACAGCCAAGAGTTACCTGTGGAACCCCAACATAGTCTACCTCCCTCAGCAGCTTTGGATACTGTAGTAAAGGACAGCCTCTCGGTGAATCTTCCTACTGAAGAAAAAACAATCGATTCTTTAGCCCTGTCGGACAAGTTGAAACAAAAAGAAAAAGCCGCTCCAAAAAAACCAAAAAAGAAACGGTATATCCCCTACATTAAATCCATGGATGAAATTACCGTTTCAGATTACAAAATTCTTTATTTGGACGAAACGGAAAAATCGGTTGATACCTCCCTTTCCATTGAAGGAGAATACAGTTTTAATTTTTTAAGAACGGATTATTTCGAATACCTCCCCTTACCCAATATGGGAGAAGGATTCAACAAAATGGGGTATGATTTTCACCAACAAGCATTCACCCCTCAAATGGGAGCCCGAGTGAAACACTTTGGCTATTTTGAAAAAGAGGACGTACCGTATTATGAAATGCCTTCTGCTTTTACCGAACTGTTTTTTAAAACAACCTTTCAACAAGGACAGCATTTAGATGCTACTTTGGCAATCAATACTTCTCCCAAATTCAATATTGCGGTTTCCTTTAAAGGGTTTCGATCGGAAGGAAAATATAACTCTTCCTTGAGCAGGTCGCGTCAGTTTAGGCTGAGCAGCCAATACAAAACGTACAATCACCGATACAGGCTGAGGTTGCATCAAACCACGCAATCCTTAGAAAATGATTTCAATGGAGGGCTTACAAACGATGCGGTTTACTTTTTTGAAAATGCCCCCAATTATGTCGTAGCAGATGAATCAGGACAAGCAGTTTTGAATGAGAATGGAGAAGAAGAATACATTTTTTACGATGGTTTTTTGGATCGTTCGCAATTATCCGTTCAGGCAAACGGCACTAATATACTTGAGGGGAAACGCTATTTTATGGACCACCAATACCGGTTGTTTCCATTGGCAAAAGACACTACGGCTTATGCGATGACCCTGGGCTATCGGGCTCATTACGAAAACAAAAATTATCTACTTAGTCAGACAAGAGCAAATAAATATTTTTTTGAATCGTATACTGACAACGCCATTGCCGATACCACTTACCATACTACCCTTGAGAATTCGGTCTATGCTAAATTTGAAAACCGCCTCTTAGGAAAATTAAAGGTGGACCTGCATCAGATACAATGGAAATACTCCTTTGCGGAGAATGAATACGAAAAAGACACCCTATTGCCGAATCGGATTGATGCCAGTCAATTGGCAGCAGAGGCCCAGTGGTCCAAAACCATTTTAGGGGTAAAAGCAACGGCAGGGTTTTACAACTCGTTTAAAGAAGCTTATGGAACCAAGGCCTGGCAGGTGTCCGCAAGCAGACCCTTGATCAAAGAGGTGCATCTAGAGGCGAGCTATAGGGATCGGTCGCAGCCCCTGAATTTTAACTATTATTTATACCGCAGCGACTACCGAGAATACGATTGGCACAACCCCGATTTGTTGAATCAAAAATTTAAGACAAAAAGCCTGGTACTTTCTCATCCAAAATGGGGGCGCCTGACGGGAGAACAAACGGCCATTGACAACTATACCTTTTTTAACAATACGACTCCTCTTCGAAACTTAAATGAGAAATTTAAAGTAGCGGTTCTTCAACTCGACAAAAAAATCGATTACCTCAAGTTGCGTTTTGACCAACGGTTAAATTTTAGAAAATTTTCTTGGATCAATACGGTACAATATCAAAAGACAACCCAAGAGGAAGATCCCGATCAACTCCTATCGGGTCCTTTGGCATTGAATGTGCCTGAGTGGTTGGTAAGAAGTACGTTCATGCTGACTTCCTCCCTGTTTAACAAGGCATTATTTTTTCAATCTGGAGCAACATTTGTCTTTTTTACGGATTACTATGCAGACCAATACAACCCGCTTATTGCAGAATTTGTGACGCAGAACAACACCAAAATCGGAGAGTATCCTCGCGTGGATTTTTTCTTTAATGCTAAAATCAAAAGTTCCCGCCTCTTTGTCAAGCTTGAAAATGTCAATGCTCCGGTAGAACATTTGCTTTTTCCTGACACTCCCTACGATTATTACGCAGCTCCTTTCACCCCCTACCGAGATTTTTCACTTCGGGTAGGATTAATTTGGAATTTTTTCGAATAAATTTTGATAGTTAAGTTACTGATTAGGTAGAGTTTTGTGGTAATTATTAAATTAATTTAAAAAACAATTAAGAAACTACTTGTAAGAACAAAAAAGGGTTTTATATTTGCATCCGCTAAAACGCCTAAGGGCTGATTTTAGTTTTAAGTTCATTGAAAAGACAAGAAAATAAGAATGACAGCGCGTATCGAGAGATACAAGTGAATAGAACCATTTTGACCGAGTCAATTTTAGGGGTTGTTACTTTTAGTAAAGAGACAACAACGAAGAGTTTGATCCTGGCTCAGGATGAACGCTAGCGGCAGGCTTAACACATGCAAGTCGAGGGGTAACAGGGATTGCTTGCAATCCGCTGACGACCGGCGCACGGGTGCGTAACGCGTATGCAACCTACCTTCTACAGGGGGATAGTCAATAGAAATGTTGAATAATACCCCATACGATCATGAATTGGCATCAATTTATGAGGAAAGTTCCGGCGGTAGAAGATGGGCATGCGTCCTATTAGTTAGTTGGTAAGGTAACGGCTTACCAAGACATCGATAGGTAGGGGTCCTGAGAGGGAGATCCCCCACACTGGTACTGAGACACGGACCAGACTCCTACGGGAGGCAGCAGTGAGGAATATTGGACAATGGAGGCAACTCTGATCCAGCCATGCCGCGTGCAGGAAGACGGCCCTATGGGTTGTAAACTGCTTTTATACAGGAAGAAACGCCTCCTCGTGAGGGGGTTTGACGGTACTGTACGAATAAGGATCGGCTAACTCCGTGCCAGCAGCCGCGGTAATACGGAGGATCCAAGCGTTATCCGGAATCATTGGGTTTAAAGGGTCCGTAGGCGGTTTAATAAGTCAGAGGTGAAATCCTACAGCTCAACTGTAGAATTGCCTTTGATACTGTTAGACTTGAGTTATTGTGAAGTAGTTAGAATGTGTAGTGTAGCGGTGAAATGCATAGATATTACACAGAATACCGATTGCGAAAGCAGATTACTAACAATACACTGACGCTGAGGGACGAAAGCGTGGGTAGCGAACAGGATTAGATACCCTGGTAGTCCACGCCGTAAACGATGGATACTAGCTGTTCGACCAACATTGGTTGGTTGAGTGGCTAAGCGAAAGTGATAAGTATCCCACCTGGGGAGTACGCTCGCAAGAGTGAAACTCAAAGGAATTGACGGGGGCCCGCACAAGCGGTGGAGCATGTGGTTTAATTCGATGATACGCGAGGAACCTTACCAGGGCTTAAATGTAAGTTGCATAGATCAGAGATGGTCTTTTCTTCGGACTACTTACAAGGTGCTGCATGGTTGTCGTCAGCTCGTGCCGTGAGGTGTCAGGTTAAGTCCTATAACGAGCGCAACCCCTGTCGTTAGTTGCCATCAAGTAATGTTGGGTACTCTAGCGAGACTGCCGGTGCAAACCGTGAGGAAGGTGGGGATGACGTCAAATCATCACGGCCCTTACGTCCTGGGCTACACACGTGCTACAATGGCCGGTACAGAGAGCAGCCACTACGCGAGTAGGAGCGAATCTATAAAACCGGTCTCAGTTCGGATCGCAGTCTGCAACTCGACTGCGTGAAGCTGGAATCGCTAGTAATCGGATATCAGCCATGATCCGGTGAATACGTTCCCGGGCCTTGTACACACCGCCCGTCAAGCCATGGAAGCTGGGGGTACCTGAAGTCGGTGACCGCAAGGAGCTGCCTAGGGTAAAACTAGTAACTGGGGCTAAGTCGTAACAAGGTAGCCGTACCGGAAGGTGCGGCTGGAACACCTCCTTTCTAGAGAAGATGTTGGATTATGATCCGGCATATTTAAGAAGAAGTGCTACCCTTAGATTATGGACTTGAGGCAAGAGTTATATTCACAGCTGTCATTTTTTTATTTATACTATAAGTACCAAGCACCCAAAAGTAGAGTCTCGTAGCTCAGCTGGTTAGAGCGCTACACTGATAATGTAGAGGTCGGCAGTTCGAGTCTGCCCGAGACTACTTTTTTGTTGTTGGGGTTATTTATAGGCAACGGAAATTCTAGGGGCTAGATGTAATTACGAATTAGGTAGATTACTAATTGCTAATTACTGTTTGCTAGTTGTTAGTAAGGGGGGATTAGCTCAGCTGGCTAGAGCGCTTGATTTGCATTCAAGAGGTCATCGGTTCGACTCCGATATTCTCCACGATTCTATAGACTGGATTAGGTTTAAGGGGGTATTTGTTATCCAACAGAGTGTACTTTTTTAGATTTAGTTTAGTTGTTTGAATAGAAAGACGTTCATTGACATATTGAAAAGATACAAAGAGTATCAATTTATTTTTTTTACTGATAATTTATTATTGGTATAGAGAATAGGTTTATACGAGCAAATAGAAATAAAGTAGTAAATTTTTTAGATACAATTTTTTAAGAGAAAGAGTAAAAAAGTTACGATAGGCTAATTAAGGGCGTATGGGGAATGCCTAGGCTCTCAGAGGCGAAGAAGGACGTGATAAGCTGCGAAAAGCTGCGGGGATCAGCACATATGATATGATCCGCAGATATCCGAATGGGGCAACCCACTATATTGAAGATATAGTACCTATTTATAGGGGCAAACCCGGGGAACTGAAACATCTAAGTACCCGGAGGAGAAGAAAACAACAGTGATTCCGTTAGTAGTGGCGAGCGAACGCGGAGTAGCCCAAACCCAATTTGTTACGGCAAGTTGGGGGTAATAGGACCACGACATTTGATGCTTAATGAACTAGAATCTACTGGAAAGTAGGACCATAGAGGGTGATAGTCCTGTATAGGTAAGTTAAGTTATTGATAGTGGTATCCTGAGTAGTGCGGGGCACGTGAAACCTTGCATGAATTTGCCGGGACCATCCGGTAAGGCTAAATACTCCTGAGAGACCGATAGTGAACCAGTACCGTGAGGGAAAGGTGAAAAGAACCCTGAATAAGGGAGTGAAATAGAACCTGAAACCATGCGCTTACAAGCGGTCGGAGCCAGATTTATCTGGTGACGGCGTGCCTTTTGCATAATGAGCCTACGAGTTACCGTTGCTAGCATGGTTAATCGATTCAGTCGAGGATCCGTAGCGAAAGCGAGTCTGAATAGGGCGCTAAAGTTAGTAGTGGTAGACGCGAAACCGTGTGATCTACCCATGAGCAGGTTGAAGCTTTGTTAACCCAAAGTGGAGGACCGAACCCGTTGACGTTGAAAAGTCTTGGGATGACTTGTGGGTAGGGGTGAAAGGCCAATCAAACTCGGAAATAGCTCGTACTCCCCGAAATGCATTTAGGTGCAGCGTATTATTAGTTTTATAGAGGTAGAGCTACTGATTGGATGCGGGGGCTTCACCGCCTACCAATTCCTGACAAACTCCGAATGCTATAAAATGATGTAATGCAGTGAGGGCATGGGTGCTAAGGTCCATGTCCGAGAGGGAAAGAACCCGGACCATCAGCTAAGGTCCCCCAGTGTATACTAAGTTGAATAAACGAGGTTTGACTGCCCAGACAGCTAGGA
>Ga0255752_10002219_pt1 | contig 21682 bp, 36 predicted proteins | sample 011ome_25_FD_179952 | JGI IMG/M metagenome (GOLD analysis project Ga0255752, IMG submission 179952) | Coastal salt marsh microbial communities from the Groves Creek Marsh, Skidaway Island, Georgia - 011512CT metaG (version 2) | ecosystem: Environmental > Aquatic > Marine > Intertidal zone >... | reverse complement strand
AGATAGCACAACTTTCGGTAAAGTTGATGCAAAAAAACTTCCTTTATTTGATATAGAATATTTGTTTTTACAAATAAGAACTAAATCAGTTGGAGAAACTACAAAGGTTAGATACTTATGTGAAGTGACTGATTGTGAAGGTAGTGGAGAAGCAACTATAGATTTAAATAGTGTTGAACTCACAAAAAATGATAGTGACAATAAGTTAATGTTAACTGATACATTAGGTGTAATATTAGATTACCCAAGTATAAGTGAATTATCTAAAATCGAAGAGATTGAAGATGCACAAGACCGTTTAATTGCAACTATAATGTATGGATTAAATACAATTTTCGATGAAAACGAAGTGTATGAATCTAAAGATATCAAAGATTCTGATTTAAAAGAGTTTGTTGAAAGTCTAACACTAGAACAATTAGATAAAATAGAAAGATATTACATTAACACACCGTCATTAGAAAAAACGATAGAGTATTCATGCGAAGTGTGTGGAACTCAACAAGAAAGAATTTTAAGGGGTCTAAACTCTTTTTTTTAGTAGCTCTTTCTCATGAAAGTTTAGTTGGTTATTATCAATCTAACTTTCAGTTAATGCAGGAACACAAGTACTCATTAACAGAATTGGAAGATATGATGCCATGGGAGAGAGAGATATATGTTCAACTCTTAGTACAACACTTAGAGGAAGAAAGAGAAAGGATTAGACAACAGAATAGTTAACTTTCGTTATGTTTACGTGATTCATAATATAGAGGACACAAATTATGAGTGATGAAAAGAAAGTAAGTACTGGTAATGTCGAGATAGACGTTGCAAAGTATACAGAAATGGTCTTGAAGTTAGACGAAGCTCAAGACAAAATTAAAGAGATGGAGAAGTTATCTAAGGAATTGCAGATTGCAACTGCAGCTGCAAAACCTAAAGAGAAGTTTTCTATAGGTTCGTTGTTTAGAGATGAAAATGATATCAATGAGAAATCAATTATCGGTTTTATTTCATTCTTTTTAATGGTAGTGTTCGGAGTGTGTGATTTAATCACTGCATTTTGGGGACAAGACCTACTAATATCTGATACAATTTACACTTCATTTGTCGTAGTGACACTTGGTGCATTCGGTATATCAGAAGCTGGTAAAGCATTCGGTAAACAATAAGGTAAAATATGGCAGACGATAGCATATATCTTCAACAAAGACAAAAAGAACAAGAGATTCTTAAGACAACTGAACAATTCAGTAAGAAATTTAAGAATGTCATAGGTAATTTACAAGAAGTAAACACCCCTCTTGCAAAAACTATTGCAGATTTGAGGGAAACTACCAAAGGTTCTTTTAAAGCAGCTGCGAATGCCAAAGAATTACAACAATTTACCACAAAAATTGCAAAAGCAACTTCCGATAGTGCAGATACAACCACTAAATCATATCAAAAACTATCAGAAGGGTTAGATAGACTCAGTGGAACTAGTGGTTTTCTCGACCAACTCAAGCTTGCACAAGATAATTACAGTCTTAATCAATCAAAAGTGATGCAACTTGAACAAGATATCGCAGATACAGAGTTTAAAAACCGTAAATCAATTCAAGACTTCAGAGATAAGATTGCAAAATTAGAATTAGACCGTATTCGTGCAGAAGGTTTAGGTCAAGAAGAGAATCTTAAAAAGATTACTACAGAAAAAGAGAAACAAGAGAAAGCACTTACCAAATTTGAAACTCAAATCTTTGATACAAAGAGAGAAGAACTTGAAATTCAAAAAAATCTTTTAGATACTTCTAAATCTAACCTAGAAAAACTCAACGAAACAGTAGACAAACAAGCAAAAGAGATAGCAGACCAAGATACTAAGTTCACTATGTTCGGTCAAGGACTAAAAGAACTTACTGGTTTTGATTTGTTAGGAACACTTGACACTGTAGTTGATAAAGTAGATGCAGTTGGTAAGATATTTGGTAATAAAGATTTATCGGGAACGATTGCAAGTGCATTTTCTTTTGGTGGAAATGACGATGTCATACCTTCAATCGCAGGTGAATCTCAAGAAATAGACCCTGCAATTAAAATTGCAAAGAAAGAACTAAAAGAAACTGAAGAGATGGGTGATGATGTCGGTGATATAAAAAGATTATTACAGGCGGGTTTTGCAAAAGATAGAGTAGTTCCTAATAATGAAGGAGGTGGGTTTGGTTTTAACTTTATTGGAGGAGACATATTAAAGAAAATAGGTGGACTCACAATTGGTGGTTATACCTTAAAACAAATTTTTAGTAAAGATAGTGCTAAAAAAGGTGGTAAAGGACTTTTAGGTGCTGTTATTGCAACTGCAGTTATTTCTGCATTGAACGATAGTTTTAAAGACCTTGGTGATATGGGTAATAGAGGAACAGACGACCCAGCAGTCGACCCTGATTCAACTGGTGCAAATACAACAACAAATGTAGGTTCATATTTAGGTGCTCAAGAAAAGACCACTTCTAAATTTAATAAAATTGATGCTTTAGCGAAAGTTGAAGAATTAAGATTTAAGGATGATGGAACACTTGATAGAAGAACTGGAGGATATAAGGACTTAGTAAAAGGACTAAAAACTGCAGAAAATCCACCAAAATATATGAGGAATAAACAAGTACCAAATAAAAGATTATTACAAGAACTCTATAAAATCACTGGAACAAAAAATTTAGATGATTTACTAGATAGTCCAAAACTTAATGCTACTAATATAGAAAAAGCATTTGCAAGAGCTCCAAGAAGTGCATTAGCACTTTCATTAAAACTAGATAAAGCTTTAAAAGCAGCTCCTGCAATAACTGGTGTTGTAGATGGAGTCTTAGACTTAAATGCCCAAAAAGACCAACAATCTTTTATCAGTAGTGTATTCGATATTGATACTATGGATGGTGAAACAACATTTGATGAAGAGACAACTAAATTAATAAACGATGTTTTTACAAAAAATCAACAAGGTTCAGTTGGAAGAGGTATTGGTTCTACAGTAGGTGCATCTACAGGTATCTATTTAACTGGTAAAGGTATCGAAAAATCAGCAAGCTTCATTCCAGCTGGAACTATACCATCTGCAATAGCTAAGGGTGCTACACTGATAGCTGGTATAGGAATATCATCTATAGGTGCAGCTCTTGGTGGTAATGTTGGAGATGAACTTGCAACATTTGATAAAAATGCACAAAAACTTCAAACCGAATTAGCAAATATTGCTTATCATTACCAACAAAATCCTCTTTCTGACATATATCAAAATGATAAATTAATGCAGAAAGCAGTCGATGCTGCAGTAATGAGATATAGAAATAATGTTCCAGTTGATAATGGTCAAGGTAGTGATATTGGTGGAAAGTTGCAAGAAAATAAGAATAATGAATTAGAACAGAAACATTCAAATGATAAGTACTTAAGAAATAAAAATGGTATTATAGATAAAGAAGTTTCTTCATTGAATAACTTTAAAAGTAATATTACAACCAATCATAATCATTACGGTAGGTCATCATTTCAAAATCCCGATGCATCTGCAAGGATTTTAGACGTTAAATATTCTTAAGTTTCTTACGATTGTATTTTGTTTTGTCCGAGTGGACTTGAGTTGCACCTTGACTAGGTGTCTTTTTTCTTACCTTTAATTCGGGTTCTTTCTTACCAAAGATTTTTTCCCAGTTATCTGCATAGAGTTTTTCATCAGAGTTCCTTCTCTTAGAACCCTTACCACCGTGCCAATTACTCATCTTACTTTTCTATAAGATGCAGACTGAGACCTTTTTAAATTGAGTTTCTTTCTACGTTTCAAATCTTGATTTTTTTGATTACGTGTATCGTTAGGTTTCTCATGATACTTTCTATCCCTGCACTCTTGCACGATACCTGCACGGTCACATTCCTTTTTAAAACGTCTTAACATTCTATCGAATGGTTCTTCGTTTCTAGTTTTTCTATCAATTCTTGGTTTTACTTCTGGCATAATATTCTCTTAATAATAAGTGTTAAGTCGCCCCGTCACTTTACAGCATTCCCGCTCTTAACCGATACTTCCGCTTTGACCCCAAGTACCTTTCCCTTACTGATTGACCCCATTCCTACGTCACCAGTTTGATATTGACTACACGGACACATAATGTAATATCAATATCCCCTCAAAAGAAACTAGTCTTGTGCTAGTTTCTTAAAGTAATCCATCGCATCCTCATCCTCAGATGGTGAGGTTGATTCTGCTGATGAGATTACAGGTTCGTCTGCAACAGACTCAGTGTTGACATTAGACCATGGCACTTCTTCCAAGTCTTCTGCAACAGATTCTGCTGTAGATGTACTTACTGAACCAGTTAATCCAAGTACTCTATCGAGTTTCTCTTTGAGTTCCTCGTAAGTTTTGAATTCACTTGGTGCAATAATGTCTGTTAAAGAATAAGCAGAACTAAATGTTTCGTTCAACTTATCTTCGTCTTCAAACAACGGTGCGACACTATCGAACTCTGACTTGTCATAGTTCCAGTATCCATCAACCTTTCTGATTTTGATTTTGAAGTTTGCACCTTCTCTCAAATCGAAAGGATTGATTGCAGCTTCATCTTCAAATGCAGGTGAGATTGCTTCTTTGAGTTGTTCAAAGATTTTCTTACCATATTTATAAAGGAAGACCTTTCCTTCATTATCAGGATTTTTAGGGTCTGAAACAACGTAGACGTTAGAAACATAGTGGAGTCTTCTCTTCTGTTTTCTAGCAATCTCTTTGTTTGCTTCTATACCAGTATTCCATAACTGAGTATTATATTCAGACACTGGGTCTTTCTTGTTAAGAGTAGTCAAAGACTTCTCTATATACCATCCACCTGGCCCTTGGAACCCGTGGTCAAAATAACTGACCCAAGGCATTTCTTCGTTTTGTGGGGTTGGTAGAAAACGAACAACTGCAAATCCATTCCCAGTTTTATCTAGTTCAGGTTTCCAGTATCTATCGTCACTGTAGGACTTTTTTGCACCTTCTGTAGGTGATGCAGATTCCATAGCTGCACGTAATTTATCTAATGATGACATTGTATTCTCCTATTGTATTACATTGTATCGCATTATATCAAGACTCCGAAGAGTCCACCACTCACTATTTTCATAATAAGAACATTCATTATACTCTATTTTTACTCTCTATGTCTAGAGGGTTTTTTAAAATAAATGAATATTTTGTAATAGTATTTATGTCTACTGACATAACTCTATTGTTTTATTTTTATACTTTTTAAAATCAAAATCTATAAATGATTTATACTTTTGAATCTTAATATGTATATCGGGATACACTATCTTTTCAGATATAAGTCTCTCCCAATCGGAACTGAATCCGATAATGGAATCCATGATACATAGTGTTTCAAGTGAAACATTTTTTGCCATGTATTCCTTCAAGAGTATTGGATGTTGTCCATTTTTTACTTCCAATACTTTTTGAATATTTCTTTTAAGTAGGATATCAGAGACTTCTGTTTCATACAGATATGACAATTTTTGTTGTCTCTTCTTCCAGTCTTTATAAACTCGTTCACATTCATTGTCTAACAAGTCTCCTGCCCAACTATCTTTAAGACTTAGATTTGCAATGTAGAAATCTTGTAAGTCTTGTTTGTATATTTTAAATAATTTACCGAAATGAAATTTATCTTTTCTTTTTAAGAAAGAGTTGATGTCACTCTTCACCTTACCATTGTATTTTATAAAGTCGTAATCCTTTGTATAGAAGTGCAACTTTATTCCAAGATAAAGAGTGTATGCATCATATCCTTCTCTACTCGTCATTAAGTTGTGACGATAGTAGGTGTTTTGGATGGAGTGACAATTGAACCAGTTGCTTCTTGGTAGTGACCTGCAATTTTTTCATTTGTTGGTACCACAAAAATATAATTACTGAATGTGACTGAAGTAGGATTCTCTTCTCCAGTGACTGCAATACCTCTTGCAAATCCCATACCACCATCGTCTGCTCTTAGAATCATTCTAGGGTCTTCTAGTGTAAGACCACCCTCTGATGATTTGAACTTACCAACGTATTCACCACTTTGTGCAATGACCGTGACTATATCATTTACTTCCATAATTAATCCTCATAAAATCGTGTGATTGTCCCTTGACTAGTCCTACCACGATTGATTAGGTTTAGTCCTTGTGCTTCTGCTTCTAACTTTTCCTTTAGAGGTGGTGTTAAAAGTCTCTTTGCACTTTCGGGTTCTAAATTGTTATTCTCACATACTTTAATAATTGCAGACATTACATCTACACCTTTACCACGTGATAGAATTTTTTCAACTTGTTCAGTAAATTCTTTTCTACTTATCATTATATTAAATTTATTGGAGCGTGTTCTACTTCCTCACCATCATCAAAGTTTTCAATCCAATCCATCATGACTCTATAGTATGCATAGTATGTTGGACTATGTCCATTCATATCCATACCTTGTCCATCTTCTGAATAAGGTGTTTCTAAGTAATCAATAAGTGCTTGACATTCGTCTAAGTGAACTTGAGTAAGTTCGTCTTCACTTCCTATTTCAAGATACTCTAACATATTGTCATATGCACTATCGTATGCTTGTTGATGAATCCAATCATCTGATTTATGAAATATCTTACCCCAATTCCAATCTTGTTTTAGAGTAAACTTCTCTTCGTTATAAAAATTTGCCATATTAAAACCTCAAGTTATATCTGTTATCAGGGTCAACTTCATCTACTTGCAATGGTAAACCAAAGAAGTGTTCTGCATCCCATGAGTCATAATTATTTTCCCAAAACCAGTCGTGTCCTTCTTCACTAACACCTTCTAGAATTGCATCTTCGTCTGCTTCACTACCTTCTGCAAGGTGAACATAAACATCACGTCCACACTCATCATAGGATTCTATGAATTCATTCTCTTCGAATTCACATGGTTCCATGTCGCCAGTTGCATCTTCTGACATATAGTTTTCTAACATTTCTTTTTCTTCTTCGTTAGTAATCTTTATGATATATGCACCACTTCTCCAAAGTGCTTCAATGACAACTCTATCTTCACTATCGTTATCTTTGAACACTTCACGTTCTGTATACGACTTTTTAAATTTAGGATATATCGTATACTCTTTTCCTATTTCTATTTCCATATTATACTCCGTAAAGGTTTCTATATTGTTGACGAAGTTGATTCAAATCATCAACATGATTTACTGGGTCACTTCCAAACACTTGGACACCACCACCGTCTACAGCAACAACTGCTATAATCTGTTCCACAGGCACTCCAGTTAGTTCCTCAACCATGATTGCATATGCAGTCATCTGAGTCATCCATCCTTGTGCCATGTGTTCTTCTTTATACTTACTACTGGTCTTGAAGTCTACGATTGTTAACATATCATCTACGATACCAATACAATCGACACGACCTGCCATTTCTAAATGATGTGACCACAAAGGTGCTTCTAAAGCAATAGGTGTAATCTCATCTAAGTAAGGTTGCACTGCAAGAAACATGGATTGGTCTAGAACATTTTCAAACTCTACATCTTCTTCTGCTCGAAGATATTGTTCAAATAAATTATGCATTCTAGTTCCACGTCTTGCAGCCTGACTTGAAATTCTGTTTGCTGTTTCTTCACCAACACGTTTTCTCCATAGTTTGATATGGTCACGTGATAGTAGACCTGTTACAGTTGTAACACTTGGATACTTTTCTCCAGTTGGGGTTGTGTAGATTCTCTTCCCGTCTACTTGTTCGGACTTACAATCCAGTCCTTCTAATTCACCTAATTCATACATGATATATCCAGTATACTACTTAATGTTCTGTAAGTCAACATGCTTTTTGATGACTTCTCTAGTCTTCACTTCCTTTGCAGACTTCCTATGATATCGTTCACCCATAGGTGTGTCGGGTTGTGTTGCGGCAATCTTTTGTAGAACATCATTGAAACCACCATCTGTTTTGACTCGGTCTCCAGTTCCACCCACAATATTCATTGCACTGATTTGTTGTTTGAGGTGTGGGTTGTTTTGTTTGAATTCATCTAATACTTTCCACGACATTGTATGTTCTTCAATCTCGTTAGTATCAGTGTTTAAAAAATCGTATCTAGGCATAATTCATAAATGTAGGAACTGGTCTATCAGTCCACTTCGCAAATCCTTTCTTGTAAACTGCATAGTATTTATGGTATGCAGATAAAGAGTCATTCTTGACTTTGACATCATCAGGCATACACTGAGGTGGTTCTGACCATTCACCAAGTGTAATGTTCTTAGGTAATTGATTGAGTAAGTCCCTGAGTTTAGTATCAGTCATATGAACCTTACCATATCGATAAGTGTATTCGTCACATAGATTTGCAAACATGTCATATGCATATTGATATTGAATTGCATTTTCTCTGACCCATTGTGTAGATGGGTGATTGATATGTGATGCCTTGTATAGAACACCATCCATGTTTGAGTTAGGTAATCTCCACCTTTGAATTCTACGTCCACTGGATGCATCGGTGTATTGAGTTCCGTCCAACATCCTATGAGCAGTCGACAACATCTGAGCATACTCGATAATCATCTTAACAACATGTTTGTCACAATGAAGTGTTGCAGATATTTTAGGTTCTTCGTGTAAGTAAAATAAATTCATAGTTCCATTATCTCCTGTAGATAGTTTTCTACATTTTTCCACGATAGATATCCAAGGACATCACCAGTTATATCTGTATTATAATCTAAAGCACCTTCTCTGTCAAGGTCAAAATTGAGAACTGCAAGTTCCCATAATCCGTCCTTACCACCATAACTGTAATCGTGTTTGATTACACTCGCACCGTATCCATTCGGAAACTCATAAACATGTTGCACCCCATCATGAGGGTAGTTAGTCTCTTTTAAAAATTCTCTCATATTATTTGTAAAAAATGTGGTCTGTTATTTGAACCGTTTCGTTTAATGTATCTGCCCAGTAAGGGTAGACGTATAGATTGTGATAATGTGTAGCACCCTCAGTAATGTCGGGATACATACCCATCATAACATCTTGTGCAACTTTATATGACTCATAGAATGTATCAGTGTCTAAAGGTTCATCAGACTTACCGTCACAAAACCAACTGAACTGACACATGTTTCTTACTGGAACTTCTTCACCTTTCCAGTTAGTTCTCCATTTTGTTTGATAGACTACACCACAAACGTTTGATGGATATGAACTATGTTCCATCCTATTCAGAACAACTTGTGCAACTGCAACCTTACCAGCAAGTGGTTGATTACCTGCTTCAAAGTAAATGTTTTTTGCCATACAAACGACATCACCATTCTCATCAAATGCTTTGACTTGTTGAGGTAACATCAATAAAAACATTAAGAAGGCACCAAATCCCATTCCATATAAGAATGCCTTGAATGCATCTTTCTCAGTATGTTTATACATCATTACACTCCACTAGACATATGAACGTAAGCATCGTTACACTCATCTATCTTGTCTCCACAAATACAATACTCTTCCTCTTCACGAGTTGGAGCACCCACCATAGACCTCACTTGGTCTTCGGTCAAGGTTTGTTCACCGTTAACAATTGATTGTTCGGCGAGTAGTTTTGTATATAAATCTTTCATATCATTCTCCTAAAAATATTGATTACACAAATCGTAGGAACTATTCCCACTCTCATAGTATACTAAATTGTTAGACCCATTGTCAACTACAAAACACGATGGAGTTCCATTATACTCAAAAGTAATTTCGTAATCTGTAGTTTGTTTATATAAGTTTAATGTGTCACCAGTGTAGAGATATGATATCAGTGAATCAATCTCTGCCCATGACAATGGTAATGAATCTATAATGTCGTAGAGGTCTTCAGCACCGAAGACATCTTCGTTCAAGACTATTTGATTTACATCATAAGGAAATAATGTATTGTTACTATTTATTTCTACCATGAATCTAATCGAATCATTATCAAATTTATAAACCAATCTACCATTTTGTATTTCATTAATTTGTTCAGTTAGATACAAAATATAGTTTGATGATTCTACGTCTCTCTCAGAACCATTTCTAATTGAAACTGTTTGTTGTATCAGTTCCATATTCTCGTGTTTGAATACGTCTTGTTCTGCATACATACTCGTAGCAAGTTTGATGTTATCGATATTCATAATAACTGGTATGCCATCGATGAGTAAGTTGTTAGTATCGTTCACAATCAAATCATTGAAATGATATCTACTTCTACCTTCTTCCACATTCATGTCAAACGTGAGTGTTGAGAAATATGGATTAGAAATTATTTCATTCAATACATCACCACCAATATAGTGTGCAAGTGTATCAAGTGTGTAATGATTTTTGATTGTATCCTCTATACTTTGAACACTTACAAGATGGTCTACAATTTTTTCTGCTTGTTTGATTTTAGTTTCATCACCACTTGCAATGAAATCTTCGTAAAAGAAATTTGGATTCAAATCTAAGTTTCTCTCTAAATCAAAAATTAGATTTTCAATTTGATTAATAATAGAATTGATTTCATCAAACCATGTAGATGAACAAGCACTACTCTGAACAACAGAAGTTTCTACTGCATTTAAAATCAGAGAACTGAAAGGTGTGATATTAACAAATCCTAACGTATCCATTGAGTTGTTCAATGCATAATACATTTTGTATGGTTCGGATACAACTCCTCTCTCACTATCGTATGCACCTACAGGCACATCTGCAATCTTAATTGATTGACTGAAACAACTTAGACTAAAGTTGTCAATACCGTCATCAACAAAATCAACTCCATCAGGAAACTCTTGGTCAATCCATTGTTGTTCAGTTAATCCCAATTCTGATAACTCTTCAGAAGAAGGTATAACACCTCTATCCACAAAGTAATAATAATTATCAGGTGGGTCTAAAGTTTGTTCCTGAGTGCAAACTCCATCCGTATATGTAATACAAGTTTGATACGGGTCGGTCACACCCATCCATAAAGCAGATACTTCTCCACTATCCTGTATTCCGTTATTATTCCAATCGACAAAAACATTTGCACCTTCGACATACCCATCGATGGTTTGAAATTTGTCCACGTTCTCCCACACCTTTATAATCGGTGGTGAAGATGTCACTCCAGTTGGTGGTGTTGCAGAATCAAGTTCTAAGAACCCAACACTGGAACCACCGCCTCCACAACCTACTAACAATAGTAGTAGTGGAAGACTAAGATGCTTTTTCATACTCCCTTTCTCCATTGTGATTGACTCCATTCTGATTATAATTATCAAGTATCATGTCAACCACATCTGTAGACCATATGGATTTACCACCCACATGCCATTGATACTCTTCGGTAGGAATCCTACCATCCTTCCAATTGTATATGGTGACGGTTTCATATTCCCAGTCATCATAATCTATTTCTTCGACACAATTTGCATCGTAATATTTTGCATCGATGACCCACTCACAATTTACTTTATCGTAAGGGTCAGCACTAGTGAATGTTGGAGGCCCCAACACTTCGCACAACCTCGCATAGGTTGTAGTTTTATATCCCTGAAGGGATGTTCCACCTGATGTCATATCAGGTGAACAAACTTCGTAATCTTTAATTATCATATCAGTCTCCTATCTTAAATAATCTGGCCCGTATATTCTCATCGAATTGGGATTAATATCATATCCATTAAAAAGGTTTCCTCTTGGTGCATTCAAGGCAGGAGTATTCCAACCAGCACACTTGAGAACGTCACCACTTTTGAAAGTGATTCCAGCAAGTCCTTTTTTGAATTCTTTTTTGTTTATGAAACCCCATGCAGAAGAAGGTCTTCCATCCTCTATAGAATAGATACGTATATATTTTCTTCCTTCAGAATAACCATGGGTTGTTCTACCACGAGTGTGTTCCCATCTTTCATGCATAGCATTTGTTAAGTCATCACATAGTTTATTGACCAAAAACATTAAGTCTTGTTCTTGGTTTACTTCGTTTACTAACTCACTTAATTTCATAATGTCTCCTTAATTTTCTATACTATTAGTATACAAAAAAGTGATACCCATTGTCAAGTTTTTACTTATCTTTTTTTTCCCACGGGAATGGTTTATTGATATGAACACCCACGAATGCCATACCTAGCATTACGATAGTCATTATAATTCCACCTATCATTCCTATTTCCATATTATTCTCCTTAAAAATATTGTGCAATGTAAGCCACCCACAATGGTAGTGTGACTATTATTGTAATCTTTATAAGATTATCATTTATAAATTTTTCCATAATTCTCCTTAAAAATTTGGCGGGGAGAGTCGCACACATCAATCGTAATAATGCTTGTGGATTTTGTGATACTTGACTCTTTATCCCCTGCCCGAGTTTTACACCCCTATTATAAATCACGAGATTGTATTTCTTTTTCCACAATCTCTTTAACTTTCTTTTCCGAATACCATATACCACTGAACAATTGTTTATGTCCATTGTCCCATTCGACATGATATCTCTTATATCCAAAAGGTCTATCGTAGAATATCCTTATGTCACCATAACTCTCTAGTAACACTCTCATGCTTTACCCTCTAAGAACATACGTAATGCAGTCCTTTCTAGTTTAGTTAAATCTTCTAGTGATTTGAAATTAGACCAAGTAGTGTTATATGATATAAGTTTATTCGCACATGTGACTGCGGCATTCCACAATCGTAATGTATTCTCTTCGTCCTTTGCGAATATCTCATTGTTCTCACACTTGGTGATTATCTTTCTTCCTAGTTGAACGTATTGTCGTTCTATGTTATCCATAATATTTCCTTGAAACATATATACAAAAATCGATTTTTGTATATGTATTAAATTGGCAGCGCATAGGAGAATCGAACTCCTGTTGCATGGATGAAAACCATGTGTCCTAACCACTAGACGAATGCGCCGTGTTTTATCTTCAGTTATTAGTATAGGGAAAAGTGTGACCTATTGTCAACTAGTTTTTGATATTTTCTTGAATTAGATTTAATTCTTCGATTTTCTTTTGTAGAATCTCTGTTCGATTGGGCCAGTAGATATATTCCTTGTCTGAATCTTTCATAAGATTCTCAAGTAATGGTCGGATAAAGTTATCCATCTTTTCGATTACTTCCGTTGCAGAAGTAGTCTTCTCCACTATCTTTGTATCTACAGAGGCAAGTTCCTCTGCATCCATAGCGGTAAATCCAAAATCGTTATATTCTACTGACATACTATTATTTATACTTCTTGATTAGGATATCTGACATATCTTTCTAAATCTTTTAGTGTCTCTTTATCATCTTGCACTTCCATATAATTTGCACGATGTTGCATTGTAATCTCAGGAAACTCGATGGAAGGATATGCAGTGACTAATTTATACACTAAGTGTGCAATGTCATTGTTCTTTAGACTTGGTAGTTCGTCATGTTCAATCAATCCTAAATTGATTGTAGTCATCTTGTATTTCTTTTTAGAGTTGTAAGTAAGATTGTTTGCAAGGTGATTCAGTTGTGCCTTCTCACTTGCATACTTGTATCCTTTAGATATGTTTGGTTGACTTGCACGACTAGAGAAGTTGATAATCATTTTACTTCCTTCGTTAATCCATGCCTCATGTGCAATAGATAGAATCTCTGCTTGGTCTTGATGTGCAAAGTTCAATAATACATCACACGGAGTGTGACCATTAAATATCCAACAGTTGGTTCCGTTAGAGGTTATATCTTCACATCGAATTGGTGTGACCTCGAATGTTTTACCAGCATGTGGTGTTGATTCAAACACATCTTTAATTGTCTTTGCAAGACCACTACTTCCTGTTATTGCTATTCTCATAATACTCTCTCACTATATCAAACGATGGTTTTCCAAACAGTGAACCATCAACACTACACTTGTTACACGGAGACATACTTCTGTCTCCCTTCATTAATTTCTTACGAATCTTTGTCATAGGTTTACTGAACCAAACGTCATGTAAACTCTGTTGCATCAGATTACCTACTACATGTTCACGACCCCAGTCGTTTGAGCAGAATAAAACATCACCATTCCAATCAACAAACATTTTATAGAAAGGGTAATGACACGGTTTACCCTGTAACGATTTGATATCAGTTTCTTCGATTCCGACCCAATCAATTGTTCCACTCCTATTGTTTAATATTAATCCATGTTTCTCAAAGTCACCCCAATGCATTCTGAATTTGTATTGGTCTTCTCTTATTCTTGCTTCTGCCATCATAGTGTCGAAGTGTTCCATCTGATGTATACCATCATACAGATTTACATACAACAAATCTAAACCATTCCGAAACAATTTTTTTACATAATCGACATCTAACTTATCACCGTTAGTGTTACACTCAAGTGTTGCTTGTTGTAAACTAAATCTAAACTCTTTTACAATTTCAGGAAAATTAGGATTCAATAAGTTCTCACCAAATCCACTAAAAGATATTTTACCTTGAAAATTATTGTCACCTAACTCTTCTGCAATCGTGTTTGCACCCTTGACAGTCATGTGTAGGTTTCTATTTGGAAATACTTTAGGGTCATGTCTAGGGCAAAAGACACAAGTTCGATTACAGAGTTCAGTAGTGTTTACTTCAACCGTAAGAATAGAGTCAAGAGGTTTACCATCATTCTTTAACCAATGTTTCTTTTCCTGTTCTCTACGGTGTTCTAGGAAGTCGTATTGGTCGACTGCTGTAATTGGAATGTTTCTATTGTCGTTCACAAGTGACATGACGTTCTATGTCGTTCTCCTCTTTGATGTATTTATAGACAATCTTGTCACCACTTTCAAAGGGAACAAAATACTTTGGAATCAAAAAGAATTGTTGGTCATCATACTCACTCAACATAGTAGACTTTGGAAAACCTTTATGTTTATAGAGATAAGGTTCTAGTTTAATCTCTTCTTCTAGTCCTGTTTCAAAAGCAGAGAAGATAAGTTTATCTTCAGACCTTGCACAATATACACAATCGATATCGTGTAGTAAACCTAATCTTATAGAATACTCTTCGGGAAAATTAAATCTAAGGACATCTTCAGTGATATCCTTAAATGCCTTTATGTAAACTGGACTTACTTGATTTAATTCTAACGGTCTTACTACTTCGTTCTTAGAAGTATCCACCGTCTCTGACAGTCTCATCCTCATCGTCATTCCCATCTGAAGCACTAATGAAATCTCCACTCTCTTTAAGACCATCGATGAATGACTCTGTATCTTTTACAAAGTTTTCAATCATTACATCTTTAGTCTGAGTAGTAGAGACACTTTCGAATCCTAATCCTTCTGCAACTTCAGAGATTTTACCCTTAGTCATTGCCTTTAGTTCTGATTCATTTGGGATTGTGACTTCTTCGAACTCTTCTTCTTGTTGTTGATTCTTCTCATCAACAGCGGCCTGCAAATCTTCTACACTATCATACGTTTTGATTTCTTTTGTGACTGGTGCTTCTACTGAGTCACCACTTGATAATGCCTGTCTAACGTTAGGTGCATTACCACCTGTAATAGGGAATGTAGGTGTAGTTGTTGTATCTTCTTCTGCAACCTTTAACTCTTCTTCAACTTCTTCCTCAACTGATTCAGCAACATCCTCTACTTCTTCAAAGAACTCTTCGATACCTTTTGCATCTTCAGGAACTTCTAGGACTACGTCTTCTCTCTCTTCGATTTCGTTGACTGTCTCTTCTTCCCATTCTTTGAATGACTTCTTAGTCTCTTCGACTTTCTTTACTAACTCTTTATCTTCAGAGATAGGGAGTTCTATTTGTTTTTCTTCTTCTTGAACTTCTTCTTCTTTGACTGGATTCAATGCACGTGCAACTGCAAATGCTGGTGATGTTTTTCCAGGCACCTTAGGTTTAGGTTGTAAGTCGGGAGTATCACTTGAAGTAACACTTGGTGCATTCCCACCTGTAACTGGAGTTGTTGGTGCAGAGGTTACGTTACCTTGCACATTTGATAATGCATTGAGTTGTGCTTGAACGATTGCAAGTTCTTGTTCTGCTTTCTTTCTTGCAATTCTTTCTTCTGCAATTTTACCTGACATTGCAGACTCACGTTCTTCACGTTCTTTTGCGAGTCTCTCCTGTTCTTCCATTTGGAGTTGACCCATACGTTGTTGTGCATTCTGTAATACTGTATTGTATTCAATCAATCCTTTAGTAGTCTCTTCTCTCAGAGATACTAATGCATCCAAGTCTGCAAGTTTGTAATTACCTTTAGCAAGACCTGCTTCCATAATCGAAGTTACAGTTTGTGCATTTGTTGGTGATATTGCGATTGTAAAATCGTTGACTCTTTTAGTGAGACGTTCCAGTTCTGATGGTTCTCTCTCTACCTGTTCTTCTGCGAAGGTTTTCGTTTCATCTGCCATAATAAATTTATCCTATAAAATAACCCATGGGGGAGTGTGCGACTAGAAAGGTTCTAACATCGGAAAGTGTATATACCTTCCTCACAAATAATATGTATAGTCTCGAACTCCTACAAGTATTTAGTTAAAATTGAACATCAGGAAACGCATTTTCACATATTTCCTTAGTGATGTTTTTAAACGGATTTGTTCCGTCTTTAATTAAATCTAACATTTCTGCTTCCTTAGCAGGAATACTTTCTAGTAACTGAATCCACATAGTTTCTCTTCTCATGGGAGAAACTTCTTCAGTGCAAAAATACTTTAACTGTTTAAATTCAAATCTCAAAGATGTTTCTGCAAGGTCTGAAGCAGGTGCATCATTTTCACCGTATGGTGTTTTACCTTCAGGTAGTGTTGACTTGATGTTGTCGTTGAACAACCATTGTAACACATATCTTACAGCACCGTTTCTATCGTTGAACACTCTGAGTCCTTGACTTGCAAGGTCGGGTTCCTTTTCTGCAACGATATTTGCTTGACACAAAATCTCGTATACATCTGCATCGTTAGTCAACTCTTGTCTTTTGGTGACCAACTCCATCTTTGGTTTGTTAGGAGCACCCTTAGGTCTTCCTCTTCCTCTTTTCTTTTCCGTCATAATGTAAAATCCTCTACATGATTTAGTAACTCATTTAATCTATGAGTTCTTAGATAGTCAAAGACTTTGCCTCTGACCACGTTAGTTTTATCATACTCTTGTAAAATCTTATTCTCGATATCTTCGGGAATGAACTCTAAGTCAATTAGAGTTTGATTTCTTAAGTAGTTACGATAGTATTTATCGTCCTTTTCAATAGTCATTCTCATGTAACTATTGAGTATAGGTTTTCTCAAAGGAGTCTGGCGGATACCCAAATCAAACACATCATCATTTGATAGAATGTTTGGGATACCGTCTGACTTATCTCCCCTAAGAATATGTTCTTTAAGGAAAGACTGAGGGTCATCACACTGAATCATCTTATTCAGATTAGGAGACCACTGTCTTACGTTATCATATTTATGTAACTGTTGAAAGTCTTTATCACCACTGACAATCAATATGTCTTCAGTTGGTGCATACTTCTTAACTAAGATTGCAATGATATCATCTGCTTCACAATTATCAACATACATGTATCTGTATGGGAAGTTATCACGAATCTCTTCTTTAACTTTCTGTAGGGTATCGAACAACATACCCCAATCCATATCGGATGCCTCACGTGCTTTCTTTCTACCTGCTTTATAGAGAGGGTAGTAGTCACGTCTCCATGGATGTGCTGCATCCGTGCAAAGAACTATCTCACCGTAATCAGGTGCATATCTCTTTTGGTAATTTCTAACTGAGTTGATAATCATGTGTCTCAACATATCTTCTGAGACATCACCATCATTTATTTTCAATTGTGCCATCAAACCAGCAATTATGGTTTGAGTAAAATCTATTAGTATCATTTAATCACTTTTATTAATAATGTATTTTTGGTCAATAAATCGTTTCCGTCTTTTAACTTGGAGCGAGGAATCTCATCCATGAAATTCTTCGCAATTATATTACCACCTCTATACAGTCTATCAAGTAACTTCTCATCTGTCAAGGTCTTTTCTTGACAAACATCATAGTCAATGATTCGTGAACCTTTGACTGATAGACCACCGAATGTTTCAAACTTAGTTAACTTCTTAGATGAAGTGTTATAAGTGAATAACGTTCTTGAACGTATAATCTCTTCAGGGTCAGCAGATTGAAATCCTTTATACTTTTCTAAGTATGGTAATTTCTTGACTAACTGTTTGGGTGTTTTGATTCTAGGTTTTCTGACGGGTTTATATTCTTCACAATACTTGTCCACGTCTGCCTGTATGGTTTGAAGAAACTTGATGAATCGTTTCTTCTGAGATTTGTTAAGGTGTGAGAAACCTTCTTCCAGTTGTTCACATCCTTCTTTGTTTTCTAATTCATAAAGTTCATTATCACTAAGACCTTTCATGTAGTTCACAACCTTACCACTGTATCCCAATTGTTTGAGATACTTATACATGTTAAAGTTTGTTTTGTAATCGTTGTCGACAAACTTATCAATCTGATGTTCTACCTCTTGGTAGGCATCGATTGCTTTGTTTCTCATTCGTTCCTGTATCGATATTTTTTGTGTCATGATAAAGAGTATATATAAAAAGTTATATCATTGTCAAGTTATTTTTTTTCGATATCGTGTAATTCTTTTGTTTCAACAAAATCAGTCACCACAAAATTCCTTGCTGGGTTGACCATTACATTTGCTCTCTTCATAAATCTCTGATTCATTAAACACTTAGTGGTCTTCTCAGTTCTATCGTCTAAGATAAACTCTGCATCCTCATAGTCATTACCATTAAACGAAACTCTGAAGTGTATCATAGGTCTCTCAAAGACTTTAGCGTTAACTGCTCCTCTTTCAAACTTAATCATCTTAACTAGGTCATGAACAAATTTATGTCCGTTCACTTCCCAATGAACTTTCTTACCTTTGACTTCAAACTTATCTGCATGTAAAGAACACTTAGCACTATTACCTGTATCAAAGTTTGCAAGTGTTCTCCCTACACCTTCGATGTATATCTGTTCGAACTTACCAATTTGGGTTGGAGTCCTTCTCCAGTTTGCACGGTCTTCATAATATTCTATAACAGTCTTTGCAACATTGATACCTGTTGCATCTTCAAATCCATCCGTGCCAGGTGAACTGTTTACTTCTAAACAATAGGGTGTTCCATCTTTATCTAAAATAAAATCTACTGCAGTCCAGTCTCCGTTGACTGACTTATGAGCATCTAAACATAGTTTGATTTCTTCTTCACTTAACTTATAAGGTTTGCCTTCTGCACCTTGTGATATGTTAGAACGAAAGTCTCCCTTAATCTGCATACGTTTCATTGCACCAATAATCTCACCACCAAGAACTTGGACACGAACATCACCATCTGATTCAATGAACTGTTGAACGATAAACTCAACATCGGGGTCTAACTTATATAACATAGCAACTAATGCCTTAAGAGACCTTTCGGATTCTATGAACATCACACCGACACCCTTAGACCCTCTAAGGGTTTTTAGTATAAAGGGATACTCTAGGTCAATACTTTCAATAGACTCTTGTAGAGTCTCCTTAGAACGCACCAATGCACTTCTAGGTTGAGTCACCCCGACTTCTCTAAGTTTAATTGAACTCCAGTATTTGTCTGCACACATCATAACCGTCTCACGGTTATTGACACATGGAACATTCATCTTCTCTAATTGAGAAACTAAATCCAAGTATGAATCTTTACTGGCAGCAGAACCACGAATAATTGCAATTACGTTTTCGTCTATTACCCACTCTTTATCTGAACCATGATTAGAAATAGTAGTAATGTCTTTATCTTTATTAATAATTGCTTCTTCGATGTGAGCAATAAAACAGTCGAGTCCTTTCTTCTTACACTCGTCTCTCAATCTTCCAGCAGTAATAAAAGGTTTCTTACCCTTATGGTCATTCTTTGCAGACACAACAAGTAACCGTATTGGTTTTTGTGGTTTTCTTGCTTCTGTTATTACTTCTGTTATTTCATTAAATGATTTCATTTCTTTTGCAACTCTACAAAATGTTCTGCATCGACAACCACCAAGGGTTTATGTCGATTACGTTTAATTACTACAAGTGGTTCGTATCCTTTACAGTTCTCTGATGCTTGTTCGTATGCTTTCCATACATTGACTGCTTCTTGATTTTTACACTCAACACTATAAGGGAAAATATCTCGGGACTGTTTACCCATGATAATATCTTCACCTTGTGAACCCATAGGTCTAGACTCTAGGTCATCACGGTCAAGTCCTAGTCCTTCGACTAGAACATTTGCAAACCACTGTTGTAGTTTACGACCCTTCGCTTTCGCTGACGATGTCTTCATTCTCTACCTTTCCGAAATAATCTTCGTAATTAATTTTTTCGGGTTCTTGTATATTTAACGATTTTACATTGTCAAAGGAGTGTTCTACTCCACATCCACATACATCCGTATTGCACGGTGCGGCGAAATCAAATCTTTCTTGTAACCCATCTTTTCTATAATCGATAAACATACCGTTGATTTCTTCCATGTGTTCGTGATGAACAAGGACACCAAAATCTTGAAAGTCCAATCTCACATCACCATCGACACTACCGTCTTCACAAAAGATATATCTGAATCCCAAATAATCTTCTCTCATGTCATCAGGTATGATACCCAATCTAACAGTAGGTTTATTAGTTCCGTCTTCCTGTTCGTTCTCTTTACGTGGAAGATGGTCTTTTAGTTCTTCGATAATTTTTTCACAAGCATCGTTACTGATTTGTATCATGATTTTTAATCCTCAATAATTCATAGGGTATGTGTAACTCTTGGTCTTCAGGAATATACAACTGATTGATTTCAGAGTTCTGACATGTTTCAATCGCATCGTATATAGTTTGCACGAGTGCCTCACCACCTAGATTGAAAGAGGTGTTGAAGATAATCGGAACTCCTGTTCTCTCGTAGAAACCTTTGATGAGATTGTAATAGTTTGGATTCTGTTCTTCGGTAACTGTTTGTATTCTACATGTTCCGTCTGTATGGACAAGACTGGGAATGTCTTCGTATGCTTTCTCTTTTGCTTTGATTGCAAAGGACATCCATGGACTTTCTTTGAGTTGTAACATTTCAAAATACTCATCTGCATGTTCTAACATTATCGAACCAGCAAAAGGTCGATAGTCTTCTCTTCTTTTAATAGAGTTGACGATTTGTTTTGCTTCAGGATGTCTTGGGTCAAACAGTATACTACGATTACCCAATGCACGAGGCCCCCACTCAGAACCGTTTTGAAAGATTGCAACAATCTGTTCGTGGTCAATCAATAAATCTAGACACTCGTCTAAGTCTCTTACAATATTAGTTCTCATTTTTTATTTCCTTTATTTCTTCCCTTAACTTTTTTATCTCTGCAAGAAGTTCATCAATTGCATTCTTAATCTGACTGTTCGTTGGATGTCCCATTCTCTTCTCCTTGCAATCTCTCGTGTAACCATAGTGCAGCTCCCAATGCAGTTCCACCATCATGTGGGACTGGGTCGACAAAGAAGTCGTGTTCAGGGAATGCAGATAGATACTTATAGTTGTTCGTGCAATTCAATGAGAACCCGCCTGAGAGGATTATATTCTTGACGTTAGGGTTCATATCA
>Ga0255752_10002195_pt1 | contig 21805 bp, 22 predicted proteins | sample 011ome_25_FD_179952 | JGI IMG/M metagenome (GOLD analysis project Ga0255752, IMG submission 179952) | Coastal salt marsh microbial communities from the Groves Creek Marsh, Skidaway Island, Georgia - 011512CT metaG (version 2) | ecosystem: Environmental > Aquatic > Marine > Intertidal zone >... | reverse complement strand
AACCTAACAAGTATGAATAGTCGGAAAAATAAGTACAAGGATATGGCTAAACCTAGAATCGATAATGAATCCCAACGTTTAGTGCTGAATACAAATTAAAAGTATCTCCTCCTCTTCTCTCTACCAAATGCTCCTTGAAGAGTTCTGATTTGTAAAAATAATTTTCTTTTACAATAAGTTGCAATTCACTAGCAAGAGTCAAAAATGAGGTGAAATAAAACTGCTGTGAAATATTAAGCTTGAAACCCAACCTCAGATTTACACCTCCAGTTACGTAATCAAAAACAGTATTGAGTTCATTTAAATTCTCCCATGGATTTTCATTGTTCACTGCACCAAAATCAAAATAAGTGAATCCATTTTCTTGCATCGTGTCGATTCCAGCTTCGATGATGTTTTGGTATGTCTCATATCTTCTGTGACCTACTGTGGCATCTATTCCCCAAATCAAGTTTAATTTCCAAACAGAAAAAGACTTTTCCACTCCTATCTCTAACTTCTGATAGTTTCCGAATCCGCCTCCATTTCTAGAAATACCAATCATTGGAAATGTCGTGTCATTGGTTTTAAAAAACTTATAATCATTTGATCCATAATACCAGTATTTTTCCGTTTCGCCCAGGTTAAAATTTACCCGTAGATTATACTTAGAATCTTGTGAGAATTTTCGATAAGTAATACCAAAATTTGGATTTCCACCCTGCAATCCTAAATCCAATCCAATTGAATTTTTTTTATAGTTTTCATCTACCTGAGAATATCCCAATTGAAAAATAATAAAAACTAGGGCAAACACAATTATTTTTTTCATTTTTAGCTACATTTAAAGAGTTAAGGTCATATAACTACTTTTTGTAAAAGTTATTACACAAAACAAAATTAAATGAAAACAGTTCTATTTTATCTCTCAACCGTACTTATTCTCGCCTCTTGCGCTTCTTCTCGATTTATAGAGCCACTTGCAAAAGGAGAGCAAGTGATTGGATTAGATATCGGTGGACCCACCATAGAATTTGGTGGAGCAATAATCCCTATACCGCTAAGTTCAGTAGTATATGCTCGAGGAATTGACACGAATATCACTGTTTTTGGAAGCCTTCACATCACCTCTCTCTTATTCGGAAACATTCAGACAGATCTTGGAGCAACCTATCGATTTTTTGAATCTAAAAATTCATTCTTACCGTCTTTGAGTTCATCTGTAAACGCAAATGCAATTTATGATATGAATGATTCCAAATTTAAATTTTGGCCGCAGCTCGACTTAAATGCTTATTGGAAATTTGGAGAAAAAGACCATTATGTTTATGCAGGAATTTCAAATTGGTGGGAACTGGCTAAATTTCGTTCTCAAGAAAGGCCACAGCTTGACAGATGGTTAGTGAATCCACAAATTGGACTAATACTGAAATCAAAAAAATGGTGGTACAGTATAGAAACTAAATTCCTAGCACCCAGTCACAACAACGTGAATCTTTTTGTGCCCTATTTTTCCTTTTTGGGAGAAAATGGTGCAAGTGGCATTTACTTCGGTATTGGCAGAAAATTTTAATCATACTAAGAATTACACTTATGAAATACTTTATCTACGCTCTTGCCTTAACATGGCTTACCTCCTGTTTCAAAATGGATGATCTTCCGTTTCTTGGAGAAAAAATTTCGGACTATCAATTTGAAAACTACCAAGGAGAAAAGGAAATTGAATTACCAGATTCGTACAACATCCCAGACAGTAATATTCATCTATTTACCGTAAACTCCAAACTACCAAACGAAACGGAGGGAGAGACGATTTACGCAGTGTATATTGGAAACCTGAACACTATTCAGCTAGATACGGTGATAGTATATTGCCATGGCCAATCAAAACACATGGATGCTTATTGGGAGCGTGCCAAACTTCTGGCAAATACGGGAGAAAAAAATAGGTTTGGAGTTCTTATGATGGATTACAGAGGTTACGGACTATCAACTGGCAAATCCACTGAAGAAAGTCTGTACCAAGATGTGAGAAGTTGCATAGATTGGCTTGACTCAGAGGGTGTTTCTAGCGAAAGGGTTGTTATGTACGGGTACAGTTTGGGAACCATTCCGGCCGTTGATTTGTCCGCATTCTATACAGTTGCTTCGCCAAACAAACTAATCTTGGAGGCTCCTATGGCCTCAGTAGAAAACCTCACAGAGGAAGCTCTCTTGCTAGACATTTCGTCTACTTTTTTTACTAGTTTGAAATTTGACAACGTAGAAAAAATAAAATCAGTTTCTCAACCGCTATTGTGGCTTCACGGAATCGAAGATGATTACTTATCTATTTCCAATGGAGAGGCAATTTTCGAACAGTACGGAGGAGTCTATAAAGAAGCACATCGGGTTGCCAGAGCTAACCATACGGATATTCCTTTGATACTCGGATTTGGGCAGTATAGTAGCACTATTCTTAATTTCATAACAAATTAAAAATTAGCAAGATAAAACCAATATTTCCTGTAACTGAATAATTCATCGCACGATTGTAACAACCGATTTGTTTTTTATCTAATTTCGCCCACTTTTATTTAAAATAACAAATGATACATCCTAAAACAGAATTGCGCTACATTAGCAAAGAAGTAGGATACGGAGTGGTCGCCACCGAGTTTATTCCTGCCGGAACTATTACTTGGATTCAAGACAAATTGGATAGAGAATTTAGTCTTTCTGACATTCAAGCCATGAAACCAATTTACCAAGAAATACTCGATTTTTTTACTTTCAGAAACAACAAAGGCAACTTTGTATTGTGCTGGGATAATGGACGATATGTCAATCATAGTTTTAATTCTAATTGCTTATCAACCGCTTACGATTTTGAAATCGCCATTCGCGACATTCAGCCAGGAGAGCAATTAACAGATGACTATGGCTACCTCAACATTTCATACCCATTTAGGGGCATAGATGAAGGAACGAAAAGAAAAGTAGTATATCCTGATGACTTGGTGAAATATTACAAAGTGTGGGATAAAAAAATAGAAAAAGTATTCCCTCACATTATTGAGCTTAACCAACCCCTCGTTTCTTTGATTGAGGAAGAAAAATGGGAAAGAATTAACAACATCATTGAGAATAAACTACCGATAGATTCAATCCTGAACATTTATTATCCACAGAACAAACAACAAAGTTAACTATGGTTCTATCTATTCCTTTTGAAGAGTTTTCGGGTGATCAAATTGAAGATTTTGCGAATAATGAATACCTCATTATTGATGACTTTTTGCCTCAAGATATGGCGGAAAAACTATTAAAAGAATTGAAATTTTGGCGAAAGAAAAACAAATTCAAAAAGGGTGGTATTGGAAAATCCTTGTCTCACAAAGTAGCAGAAGAGGTAAGACGAGATGAAATAAAATGGATACAAAAAGATTCTTGCTTGCCACATACGGCAGCTTATATGGAGTATTTGGACAAATTGAGTGCTACCCTCAACAGAAATTTTTTTTTAAGCCTCAAAGACATGGAAGCGATGTATGCAATTTATGAAAAAGGGGCTTTTTACAAAACACACCGCGACCGTTTTCATTCTCAACCTCATCGGGTAATTTCTGTGGTTTTGTACCTAAACCCAAACTGGAAACCTACGCATGGAGGCGAACTTGTTATTCATAAAGAAGGAACAAAAAAAACAGGTTCAATTTCAATTGAACCTGTTTATAATAGATTAGCTTTATTCAGAAGTGAATTGCTGCATGAAGTTGTTCCATGCCACAAAACAAGATATAGTGTAACCACTTGGCTAAAAGATCAGCTAAATGAAGTTACGTTCTTAGCTATCTAATAGCCTGCAACAAAACTAGAGTCGGTTAAGGTGAGCAGAAACGCTTTCAAATCTGCCTTTTCCTGTGGGGTAAGTTGAACACCTCCATCACTCACTTTTTTTAGTAATGGCGAAACTGTCGGAGAAGCTTTTAGCCCCGTACTGTAATGATCTATCACCTCATCCAGAGTTTGAAATCTTCCATCATGCATGTAGGGAGCCGTAAAAGCCAAGTTTCTTAAAGTAGGTGTTTTAAACTTTCCATTATCTGCAGGATTTCCGGTGATATCACCCAGTCCATTGTCAGTAAACGAAGCATCTAGTCCGTTGTTGTGAAATAAATTGTCAGTCCAGAGCGGATTTGTTATGTCTCCGTGGCAATGGAAACAATCTGCCCCAGATTCACTCATGAACAAGTTATACCCTGATAATTCTGATGGTGTCAATGGAATTAGTCTCTGGGTATATTTATCAAATCTTGAATTTCCAGAAATTAAGGTTCTCTCATACTGCGCAATAGCTTTTACTGCCAACAAAGAGTCTATCGTAGAGGTTCCAAAAGCCGCACGAAACATACTTGGATAAGTTGGATCGGCTTGCAATTTTGCCACTACATTAGACCACGTATCATGCATTTCTATTGGGTTCGTAACAGGCTCTAGCGCTTGCTCTTCGAGTCCTTGTGCTCGTCCATCCCAAAAAAAATTTTTATTGAAATTCCAAGCTAAATTGAAAATGGGCATCGCGTTTCTGGTCCCTGCTATTCCGTCAATACCTACACTAAATCGATTCGTATCATCAAAAGACTGAGAGGGTAAATGACAATTTGCACAGGCTTGCGTGAGATCATTGGATAAGGTTTTGTCAAAAAAAAGTTTCTTGCCCAACCGCACCCCTTCTACCGTAGTGGGATTATCTTCAGGGATCGATGGCGGAGGCAAAAACCTACTGAAAGTGGCAGGAATATTTAATGCCAAAGGAGTAGGTCCTGAACTTGAAGAAGTGTATTCGCAAGTTCCATCATCTACTTTGGCTTTCGCATCGAAATTATCCGCCAATTCATCTGTACAACCTTCTCTTCGGCAAGAAGACAAACAAAGTGCCAGTCCAATAAATACACCAAGTATTTTTATTCCTTTCATTCTATTAACAATTCTTAGAGTTCGGGGGCAATAGTTCCTAATGCAAAAACAGATTTTCCGTTATTATTCATTATTTTTTGAGCAGTATAGTTCGGCATTAACATCATGTGATATTGGTTCAAATCCCACAATACTGGATTCTTAAACCACTCCTCAATATTCATATCGATATCAATATTTAATCTCTCACCAGATTTTACTTCAAATCCACCATTGTAATCCCACAATCTCACTCTAAAATGATTTGCTTCATGAACTCGTGATCCATTTTCCATTTTGGATGCTGTTCCGTTATGGTAAGCAAATCCCTTCATTGACCCTGTATTATCTTGAAACATTCCTTCAAATTTAAGAAAGTGATAACCTCCTCCAATCATCATTGGCCAAGACCAAGATACAGCATTAAGATCAGTGTAAGCACCATCTCTGTTATCTTCTTCATCGAAACCAAAGGTCATCGATATTCCAGAGTATTTACCCTCAGGAACTCGAACACTAGGAGTGTAGAATCTTGTCAGTGGTTGGTCTATATCCACAAAGTTGTATCCGCCTAAATCAACTTCACTGCCATCTGTCCTGTGCAAAGTGATGTTCGATACTAGGTATTGTAGTTTAGAAATAGTATGGATATTTCCTTTTTCGTTGGTATATTGTGTTGTAGCTAAATCCGAAGTCAATACTTCAGATCCGTTATATTTTTGCTTAAAAATAAAGCTTACTTCTGTTTCAGCTTCAACTTGTTTTGGTTCTATTGGTTCTTCTTCTTTACAAGAAAATAGAAAAGTCGATATTGCTAAAAGGTAAATCGAAAATTTTAATGTTGTTTTCATTTGTTATCGGTTAAATTGGTTATTAAATATAGTTTAATTATTTCTGTGTTTTTAAATTTATTTCATTGAACACCTTCTTTTCTTCATAAAGTATTCTATCTGATTAGGTTTTGAGATTAATTAAATAAATAATGAATCCCGAATTGAATCCTGTTTTTGGTATCCAATTGAAGTGTACCGTTTAACTGGTTTACGAGTGTTTTCTGAAATAGAAGTTCTAGTTGTATTCTGTTTATAAACAACTGAGAACCAATCGTGCCAAATACTAACGATCCGCCCGTATTTTTCTCGTATTTTCCATGTTCTATATCTGTGGATCCATGCTCATAATAGGTTCCCAAATAAGGGAGGAAAGTTAGGTTCTTCAACTTTAAGGCATAAAATAGATTCAACGTAGTGTTCATGGTATTTCCAAACATATAATCCACTTGTTCATTGTACGTGTTTAGTTTATAGTTGGAAGAAAGGAGTAATCCCACTTTTTTATACTTTATAAGGTAATCCATGGCAAACAAGAAGTCAAAGGTTCCTGTACCTGCCTGAATGTCGTGTTGAACTCGAGTTCCTTGATACTCAAAATCAAACCTACCAAGTGGTAATTTTACTCCACCCCCAATGGTCCATCTGTGATTCACTTCATTCGCTTCTACTTTATTGGTTCGTACAATGTTGTACTTAGCCATTACAAATGGATCTCCTACACCGGCAATTACAAATTGTCTCTGGTCATTAATAATTCTTTCATTCCGTATGAAAGGAAATGAACCAATTACTCTCCAGCGATCAGAAAAATTGTAAACCCCCCTTACCTCCATCACCGAGTAGGTTTCCGTGTGTTCCTGGCTTTCCATTTCTGGGAGTAAAATCAATCCACTGTGCCTATTTCCACTTATGGCAGTAGTTGCCTTGTAGGTCAAAGACGAGAGAGTCTTAGTAGCATACCGATTTCGATATAAAAGTGAAATTCTATTTTTAGTGTCATCTGGAGTTAGACTCACTGTCATGTTACAGATATCGCATGACAGTCCATTGAACGCTAACAAAAGCATCCAAACACCAACTGATTTTTTCATGTTGACTATGAATTTTATCTTAATAAAATAGAACCATTGATTTTCAATGGCTAGCTCGAAATATTAAGACAAAATGGGGGGGCTGAAAAGAGAAGGATAAAATCCGTCACTACTTATTCGAATCAATTGATTATTATGTTCTTCGGGTTCTTGACAATGAGAAAAACATAAGATTTCAATTGACTCGAGGTAAATACTTGTAATATGAGATTCAATCGTTAGTTTAAAATTTTCCTTTTGTGGTTTAGTTACTTCAACAACGGCCAGTGATTTCTTTAGTTGACATTTTCCTTTACAAGTTGATTCTTCTATCTCTTTCTCAACACATAAATTGGCAGCAATGAACTCTTGATTGATTTTGAAATGCGTAAAAATAAGGGAGGGCATAAGAATGTTGACAACAAATAGAACACCAATAAACAGTTCTAATAGTTTATGTGCAATCCTATTATTCATTCTTACTTGTTTACGACAAACCTAATAGTTTTTGGGGAAGAAAAATATGACCTCAGACATAAAAGATAAACACCTTCCTCAATTTCTGTATGGAGAGACATACTCAATAGCTGACTCTCTTCCGAGATCATGAAACTTGAAGATTTAATTAATTTTCCCTCTATACTATAAATCTCTAATGCATATTCCCCTCTTTCAAACCCCGTAATTCTTAAGTGTAAATTTCCACTTGTTGGGTTTGGAAACAATTCTAATTGGCTATCATCCTCTTCCAACTTAGGTAAGGAAGTAAGACTGCAAGCTCCAGAAGTTCTTATTTCATATCCTGCCTTTCTCACATTCAATCGATTACCAGAGACGGTAATACCTTGAAGCGAAAGCAAAGAGTCGCCAAAATCCATCAATGTTTTCTTTATTACCAGCGCCATTGAATCTGGTTTTGCCTTGTATTCGTATGCAAAATTGGCACATCCAATAGAATGCATAAGTGCAATTGCTCCTGCCACTTGTGGAGTAGACATTGAAGTTCCACTTCTATTTCCGTAGGAATTGCCTGGCAACGTAGAATAAATGCTTGTTCCAGGAGCACCAATATCTATATGAGTAGCTCCAAATCCTGCCGTTACTTTCGTGTCGTTTCTGTCTGTGTTTGTGACTGAGATCAAATAATCACTTGAACAGGTCGTTGGGATATCACCACTAGCATCAACATTTATATTGCTATTAGAAGTTGCGCCACAATTCAAAATTCCATAGGAACCTAGTGAGTCATAAAAAGCACACCATAGTGGAAAACTAGCAGCATTTGCGTAATCTATACCAAAACTTGAATTCGTAGCAACTACAAAAGCCCCTTTGGATCCGGAGGTTTCATCGTACAATTTTCTCATATTAAGTACATAATCGTAGGCTTTGAGTACTACCGATTCTAGTGCTACTCCGCTCTGAACAGGTAATATTTTTACCCCCCAATTCACTCCCACTCCGCCTAATCCGTTGTTTGCTTTAGCTCCTGAAATTCCTGAAACATGTGTGCCGTGAGAATTGGACGAAACAGCTCCTGAATCTATGTAGGCATTCCACCCTTGAACATCGTCTATGAATCCGTTTCCGTCATCGTCAATTTGATTATTTGGAATTTCTTGATAGTTCTTGAAGAAATTAATGTCATTGTGTCCTAAGAAGAACCCATCGTCAATCACTGCTACCACTAATGTGTCTCCCAAAGCGGACAAATTACTATGAGAGATTCCCCATGCCTCTGTTGAGGACATATCTGCCCCTACCTGACCTCCAAACTGGCCAATATTATTATGATGCCATTGGTTTCCAAAACCAGGATCTGTGGGTGTTGTGTCTCCTCTTAGCGCCACATTGTTATGATTTGGTTGCGCAACTAAAACTTGTGGATAATTAAGAGCTAGCTCTTGAAAATTGGCTACTTCGATATTGGAAAAAGAAACCAACCAAACATTTAATTCCTTAGAAATCGATTCTTTTACTTGTGTGTTGTAGGAAGGATAATCTTGAGTAAGCTCTTCTATAAAGTGAGAAATATTTGCCTCTTTATTCAGCATAACCAATAACTCACCACTCTCATAAGTTGTTTCCTGAGATAACACCAAGAAGGAATTAATCAAAAGGAGAAAGGGTAATATTTTGGTTAACATATTCATCATAAGTCGTAATCGTCTATATTTTCAAAGCTTCCAAATTCGTCTTCTCTGTCTCCGTATAAGTCCTCGTCATCTTCCATCATAAAGTCCATATCATCCACCATTTCTATTTGTTTTGAGTCTTCAGCTGGGGCATCACCATACACAAGCTCGGTTAATGGATACTTTTTAGAGGTATCAAGTGGATTGATTTCCACTAATTCAACAAAAAAACACCACATAGATAAAAAGTCATACACATAGAGTAGTTTTTGATTTACTAAATCTACTTTCTCTGCGATAGGTGTAGATTCCATTTCAACGAAGTCGTCACTTTCTCCGGTCATGTCCATCAGTCCGATTTCTTGTCCTTTGTCCCAATCTTCGTTACTTAAGTAAAAAGAGGCTACTTGATCTCCTTTGAAATCAAAAGCCTCATTTATTGCCTCATGCAGTTTATCAAATGTAAAGGAACTATCTATTGCTATGTCTCTAAAAGCGTTCTCTTCTTCTAAAGTATCAATTAAAACTCTGAATTTGTATTCTTTCATTGTTAAGATTCTCAAATTATATACGTGTCTATGTCAAAATAGTTGTGAAAATTATTGACTAATTGCTGACGCTACTTTCTCCACAATTCCAATGGTTACTTCCGCCATTTTATTCTTCTTTTCATCTAAAGTTGGATTTACTTCTACCGTTTCAAAACAAACTAATTTGACACTCGCACAAAGTGTTTGAAGGAGTTCAGTGACGTGATCTACTTTTAGCCCATTTGGCACTGGAGTTCCAGTTCCGTGCGAAGTTTCAATAGGATCCATACTATCCACATCAAAAGATACGTAAAGTAAATCACACTCAGATAATCTTTCCAAAATTTCTTCTCCCACTCTTTTCCCTCCTTTCTCTTCTACTTCCGCTACTTCAAAATTTTTTATTCCTTTTTCCTTTATTAAAAAATCCTCAGGTTGTTCGGTATCTCTAACACCCACAAACACCAAATCGTCTGTGTGCAATGCTTTGCTAGACATGCTTTTTATCTTTTCCCAATATTGAAAAGCTTTGGGAGAGATGTCTCTCACTTTACATTCTTCGTTATCAATATTGCAAGCCATGGCCAATGGCATTCCATGAACATTTCCCGTGGGAGAAGTATAGGGCGAATGTAAATCTCCATGAGCATCTACCCAAACAACTCCCAGTCTTTTTTTGGGGTGGGCTTGCTGAATACCCGCAATGGTTGCAGCAGCAGTTGAATGATCTCCTGCCAATACAAATGGAAACTCTCCTCGCTCTATCGTAGATTTTATTTGATTGACTATCAATTCAAACTGCTTTACAATAAACTCAATTCGGATAGCGCCAGGCGTATCGCTTAGAGAAAAAATATGTTCGTTAAAATTAGGGACAGATTCAGAGCTGTAAGTCGTGAAAAATTTAGAATTCTTATTATAAGCTGCTGTTTTCAGTGCACCGACCCCCAAACTGGCCCCTCTGGTTCCAGCTCCAAGTTCGGATGTTACTTCTACTAATTTGATGTTTTTTTTCATAATTTGTTATTCAAAAACCCTATTAAAGCGAATGTTACAAGTGTAACTGTTAAAATCAATAAAAGAATCTTAATGGTGGGATTACTGAAGAATGGTTTTCTGAACTTGGACCAAGTCTCAATATATAATTCCATACTTTTGGTTCGATTACTTTGAAGAACTGCAAAATGATAAAGCGTCTTTTGTTGTTTATTCACATCAGTATCCGTTTGGTAGTTGATCGATGCTTCTTTTAACTTCTCCTCAAAATAAGTCGCCATATCCTTTCTTCTCAATGTATAAATGAGATAATTAGGATCTGTGGGATGCTCGTAATAGTGATAACTTGGAAAAATATGGTACATAGCTTACTTCCATTTAGTTACATATTCAATAGGCTTCCTTTGGCCTTTTGGCCAGTCAATTGCGGGATATCCCATGTAAAAAAGTCCCAAACATTTCTCTCCTTCTTTCAACTCAAGAAAACTGTTCATCTCTTGGGTATACATCAATTTAGGAGTAGACCAAAACCCGCCAATTCCATAGGCTGTGCAGGTAAGATACATGTTCTGGATAGCACAAGCAACCGCTTCAACCTCTTCTATTTCACTAATTTTTTTGTTTACATCGGGAGTCATAGTAACCGCGATTACGACTGGAGATTCCAATGGGCGATTTTTTAATTTATTGAACTTTACTTTGTTGAAAGCCTCACCTTGGTATTGCTTTGAGTACAAGCCCGAAAGAAACGAAGACAATTCATTTCTCGACTCGTTCATAAAAACCTGAAATCTCCATGGTTGAGTTTTCCCGTGTGTAGGAGCCCAAATTGCATTATTTAAGACATCCTCCACTATTTCTTTATGAATCTTTCTTTCGGTATATTGCTCAGGATAGATGGTTCTTCTATTCTTAATTACTTCCGTAATTTCGCTCAAGTTATATTTCACTGTTCTTAGTTCTGAGATTGTAGAGCAAAATTACGGAAATGGGAAGGATTTGTCAAAAGGAATCGAAACTATTCCATTAGTTCCATAATAATCGAAGATAAGCCCCAAAACTTGGTACAAATTTCTTTGCTTTTTCTATGTTTTCAGATAAATACAGAGTTCCTTCTGTCAGGTTCTCCAAGTACTGACGGTTCTTTGTAAGTAGACCTTCTATTCCGAGGGCAATAGTAAATTTCTCGTTCAACAAGAATGTTAGTCCATTGTCAAAGAAAAATCCGTATCCAAATCCATCTACTCGCTGTGATGAAAATCCCGAATTTTGTACACGTGTAATGTCATAACTTGCAGAACGAATTACCAATTCTTGTCTTTCTAATTGAATGTAATTGAATCCTAGTCCTGAAGCTAGGTAATAAGTTAGTTTTGGTTGAATTTCTATGTTCTTTTGAACCCCTAATTTATACCCAAATCTTCTCTCCCTCGCATTTACTTGGGCTCTTTCAAATTCACCCGTAAAATTTCTTGGGTTATCCAATTCGATAATCAACGGAGTTGAGAAACGAATAATTGAAAGGTTAAACTTCATGATTACGGACCAAGAAGGTGAAACATCAAAACCTAAATATACCCCCGAAAAAAAAGAAGATGGATACTGATTATTTCCCGAATACTCCCAACCTTTGATGGGATAACCAAACTGATTTTGGAGTTTTTGACTAGTCTGAGGATTTGTTAAAATTCGAGAAACACCAGATGGATGAGAACCATCCAAAAATTGAGCGTATTGATTATTGGGAAGGTCCATTCCTAAATCAATGGCAAATCTCAATTTCTTTAACTCTGTCTCTTCTTGACTAAAAACAAAGGAAAAACAAGCCGAAAACAAAAGAAAAAGTGTCGTTCTTAGTGTGTTCATAACTCCTAAAATTACAAAATCTATTGCTTTGTAACACGCTTTTTTTTATTAAGTTTGTTAAGTAACCGAAATCTATTTACTATGAAAAAACTATTCCCCATTTTACTGCTAGCCGTGTCATTCACGAGTTGCGCAACAATTTTGCGAAAAGATAAACTTCAAGAAGTGAACTTTATCACCAATCCGCCCAATGCAGATATTTTTGTGGATGGTAAAAAAATTGGGACCTCTCCTATTGCCATTCCACTTAAAACCACAGAAGAACACTCAATTGAATATCTATTAAACGGGTACCCCACAACTTCCTACACCATCAAAGGAGATGTTTTGCCAAAATACGTTTTAGGAGATATATTTCTTGGTGGAGGTGCTTTAGGCTGGATCCCGGTGTTAGTTGACAACCACACAAATAAATGGAGAGGATTTGACCAATATAAAATTGATCAATACACCAATTTTGGTGATAAACTCCCTATCAAAGACAAAGATGGTGATGGTATTGCTGATGACAAAGACGATTGTCCAACTGTGATGGGACTTGCCGCATTTAATGGATGCCCAGACTCCGATGGTGATGGCATAAAAGACAGTGAAGACGTTTGTCCGTCAACTCCAGGGCTTGCCAAATATAAGGGATGTGCTGATACTGATGGAGATGGCGTTCCCGACAACTTGGACAAGTGTCCTGAAGAAGCAGGAACTGTGGAGGGATGCCCCAAGAAGGCCGATGACAAAGATGGTGATGGCGCAAGATAGCAAAGATGAGTGTCCAGAAATGGCTGGTTTAGCCAAATATAACGGATGTCAAGATACGGATGGAGATGGAATATCTGATTACAAAGACAAATGTCCGGAAGTAGTAGGAATTTCGAAAACAACGGGTGCTCAGAAAAAAATGAAGAAGATTAAAAATTACTGACCGAAGCAATAGAAAGACTATTCTTTAAATCTAGCTCTTTCATTATTGAAAGAAAATCATACCCAATACTAGATAATGTTGCCATAATAATGTTTGCTCACCCCGAGTACAAATTAGAAATTAGTGGATACACCGACAATACAGGTAAAGCATCTAGCAATTTAAAACTATCAAAAGCTAGAGCGGCAGCCGCAAAAGCTTACTTAATCAAAGATGGCGTGGACGGTTCACGAATGACTCCTGAGAGTTACGGAATCGAAAATACTAGTGCAACAAACAAAACAGCCGAAGGAAGGGCTCTAAACAGCAGAGTTGAGTTCAAAGTGAACTTTTAACAAAACAATTCATACTAACCAAAAGCCTTTCGATGTATCGAAAGGCTTTTTTATTGGATAAATAATTTACCTTCTTCCACTCTTATGTTCCAGATTTTGTTGGATTCATCTACTTTAAATTTCTTTTTTAACATAGATATATACACATCCAACGAGCGTCCAACCTAATTTGAAAAGGATATTAGATATTTCTTTTGGGCCATTTTTATTTCCTTTACAAAAACATCACTTCCGGACTACTGCGTTTCATTGTTTCAATATTCTGTTTCTCTGCTCATAAATCGAAATCAAGAAAAATTCTACGGAAACAAGCAAAAAAAAACTCCTTATAAAAATAAGGAGTTTGAACATAACTTAATTTTGGGGATCCTTTAGGCAGTCACTGCATCGGCTTTTGGTGCAGCAGCCATTATTTCTTCGTTTGCTGCTGACTCAAACTTTTTAAAGTTGTCTACAAATTTACTTGCTAAGCTACTCGCTTTGGCATCGTAGGCTGCTTTATCAGCCCATGTGTTTTTTGGGTGTAGCATTTCAGTTGGCACATTCTCGCATTCGTTAGGCATTGCCAAACCAAATACTTCATGAGTTGTGTACTCTACTGAATCTAATTTCCCTTCCAGTGCAGCAGTAATCATTGCTCTCGTATACTTCAATTTAATTCTACTTCCTACTCCGTATTCTCCACCAGACCATCCAGTGTTGATTAACCAAACTTTTACGTTTGATTCGGCTATTTTTTCACCAAGCATTTCTGCATACTTCGTTGGGTGTAAAGGTAAGAAAGGAGCTCCAAAACATGCTGAAAACACAGTTTGAGGTTCAGTAACCCCTGCTTCTGTTCCTGCTACCTTTGCCGTATATCCAGAGATAAAATGATACATGGCTTGTCCTGGTGTTAACTTTGAGATTGGAGGTAATACTCCAAATGCATCTGCCGTTAAGAAAAATATATTTTTTGGTATTCCTCCTTTGGAAGGCACCATGATGTTATCGATATGGTGAATTGGGTAAGATACTCTTGTATTTTGAGTAATACTCGTATCGCTATAATCTGGTGTAGATGTTCCCTCTTTGAAACCAATATTTTCGAGAATCGCACCAAATTTAATCGCGTTGTAAATTTGTGGTTCTTGCTCTTCTGTCAAGTCAATGGTTTTGGCATAGCAACCTCCTTCAAAGTTAAAAACACTGTCTTTTGACCAACCGTGCTCATCATCTCCAATTAATCTTCTGTTTGGATCCGAAGAAAGAGTTGTTTTCCCTGTTCCAGATAATCCGAAAAAAACAGAGGTATCTCCGTCTTTCCCAACATTCGCTGAACAATGCATTGATAACGTATTTTTTTCGTGAGGAAGTACATAATTCAAAACAGAAAATATTCCTTTTTTTATTTCACCCGTGTATCCAGTTCCACCAATGATGATTCTCTTTTTGGTAAAGTTAATCACTGCAAAATTGTGTTGTCTTGTGCCATCTTCTTCCGCCACGGCCATAAATCCTGGTGCACACACTACGTGCCATTCAGGAGTAAAGTTTTCTAATTCAGACTTCTCTGGTCTCAAAAACATGTTGCTTGCGAACATATTTGACCAAGGAAATTCGGTGATTACTCTCAAGTTTAATCTGTAATCTTCATCCGCACAAGCATAAGCATCTCTTACATACACGTCTCTTCCTGTGAGGTAAGCCGCAATTTTACCATATAGCTTGTCGAAGTTTTCAGGAGTAAACTTGATATTGATATCACCCCACCATACAGAGTTTTCAGTATTTTCATCACACACAACAAATCTGTCTTTTGGTGATCTTCCAGTAAACTCTCCTGTGTTGATAACAAGTGCTCCAGTGTCTGACAACACCCCTTGTCCACGGAGGATGGTTTCTTCAGTTAAATCGGCAGGAGTTAGATTCCAGAATGCGGTATCTATATTTCCAAGTCCAAGTTCTTTTAAATTTGATGTCTTAGGTACTAATCCTAATTGGTCCATGAGTATTTTTTATAATGATAAGTACAAAATTAAGTCTATTTCTTGGAACTAACCATTTTTCAAGTATTGTTTTTCCACAAATATTGCTAGTTTTCCACTTTTGATAAAAAGCCTAAATCTATCCTTGGTGAGTCTTTAGAAGTTTAAATACAAAGAGAATTAGTGCCACAATCATGAGAGTTCCTCCTACTGGTGTTATGGGTCCGAGGACACGTGTGAAGGATGAATCAGGAAATAAATTCAATAGGTAAATAGAAAAACTAAACAAGCATCCACCAATGAAGAATATGTTTCCGACTCGCTTTATTGGAAAATTAAATTTTGATTTATTCAAACCTAAAATCAGTAAAAAGAAACCTGAGTAAAATTGGTATTTCACTCCTGTTTCAAATGACTTCATTTGATCAGGGGTAAAAGAATCTCGTAAAGTATGTGCCAAAAAAGCTCCAAGCACTATGGCAAATGTGATGAGCAATACTCCTCGAATGACAATTGTCTTTTGCATACATTTCTAGGCTTGAGTAGTTGGTCCTCCAAAATTCATTGGAATGCCTCCACCTTGATTTCCGTTTTCAATGTCTTTGATTGCACCGTGTTGGCTTTCGTATTTTCCGATATTATCTACCAAAGCTTTCATCAATCTTTTGGCATGTTGGGGAGTTAGTAAAATCCTAGATTTTACTTTTGCTTTAGGAGTACCAGGCATCATGCGCACAAAGTCCACGACAAATTCGGCTGGCGAATGAGTAATAATAGCTAGATTGGAATATATTCCATCAGCAATCTCCTCTGATAATTCGATATTAATTTGGTTAGGGTCTTGATTTTGTTCTTCCATAATTTGATTTTCTTGAGATAAAGGTAAAAAAAATGCCTTCCCGAATCATCGAGAAGGCATTAAAATTTAAGTTGGTTGCAATTAAGCTTCGGTAGTTGATTCTTCTACTACTTCTTCAGCTGTTTCTGAAGACTCATTGAGCGCAGAAGAAACTACTTCCATGTTGTCGTATTTTCTCATACCTGTTCCTGCTGGTATTAAGTGTCCTACGATTACATTTTCTTTCAATCCTTTTAGGTAATCTACTTTTCCTTTTACAGCTGCTTCATTCAATACCTTTGTAGTTTCCTGGAAGGAAGCTGCAGACATAAAACTATCAGTTTGTAATGAAGATCGAGTAATACCTTGAAGCATTGGTCGAGAAGTTGCAGCAACTGCATCTCTAGCAGTAACCAATTGAGCATCTTTCCTTTTTAGGTTAGAATTCTCATCTCTTAGCTTTCTTGCTGTAATTATTTGACCTGGTTTCAATACTTCCGAATCTCCTGCATCTTCCACTACCTTCATTCCCCAAATTCTGTCGTTTTCTTCTAGGAACTTAATTTTATCAGCAGCTTGTTTTTCTAAGAATTTCGTATCTCCAGCATCAATGATTTCAACTTTTCTCATCATTTGTCTTACGATAACCTCAAAGTGCTTATCATTAATTTTCACCCCTTGCAATCTATATACTTCCTGAACTTCGTTCACAATATACTCTTGCACGGCAGTAGGCCCCTTAATCTCAAGGATACTCTTTGGTGTAATCGCTCCATCCGATAATTGCATTCCTGCTCTTACGAAGTCATTTTCTTGTACTAAGATGTGCTTAGATAATGAAACTGCATACTTCTTCACGATACCAGTTCTTGATTCAATAATGATTTCTCTTTTTCCTCTCTTTATTTTACCAAATGAGACGATTCCATCAATTTCAGAAACAACAGCTGGATTGGAAGGGTTACGTGCTTCAAACAATTCCGTAATTCTTGGTAGACCTCCTGTAATATCTCCTGTTTTACCAGAAACTCTAGGGATTTTTACAAGAATACGTCCTGCATCTATTTTTTCATTGTCATCAACATTAATAATCGCTCCTACTGGAATGTTGTAACTCTTGATGATGTTTTTCTTTGAATCCATGATTCTAATCACAGGAATTTTCTTCTTGTCTTTAGAGTCCGTAATTACTTTATCAGCAAATCCAGTTTGCTCATCTACTTCCTCACGGTAAGTAATACCTTCTTCAATGTTTTCAAAAGAAATAGAACCTTTAGATTCCGAAACGATAACCGCGTTGTATGGATCCCAAGTACAAATAACATCACCTTTCTGAACTGTACTTCCATTGGCAGTTTTCAGGAATGATCCGTAAGGAATGTTGTTAGTAGCTAACGTCACACCTGTTTTAGGATCTACAATTTTCATCTCTGCCGAACGTCCGATTACAACCGTCACATCATTTCCGTCTTTGTCTTTGGTGTCAATGGTCTTCAATTCATCAATATCAAGTTTCCCTTCATATTTCGCCTGAAGACTATTCTCATCCGCAATGTTTGAGGCTGTACCCCCAACGTGGAATGTTCTTAATGTCAGCTGTGTTCCTGGTTCTCCAATAGACTGCGCAGCAATTACTCCTACTGTTTCACCTACTTTTACCATTCGAGAGGTAGATAGGTTTCGTCCATAACATTTTGCACAAACTCCTCTTTTGAGTTCACAAGTAAGTACCGATCTTACTTCTACTTCATCAATATCTGCTTCTACAATGGCTGTTGCAATTTCTTCGGTAATTTCATCACCTTCTACTACAAGAACCTCTTCAGTTTTTGGATGTTTCAATGTAAATACACTTACTCTACCAACAATCCGGTTGTACAACGATTCTATTTCTTCGTCATTCTTTTTCAACGAAGTAACGGTAATCCCTCTCAATGTTCCGCAATCTTCATCATTGATGATTACATCTTGCGATACATCTACAAGTCTTCTTGTCAAGTATCCTGCATCGGCAGTTTTCAATGCAGTATCCGCAAGACCTTTACGTGCTCCGTGAGTGGAAATAAAGTACTCAAGTACTGAAAGCCCTTCTTTAAAGTTCGACAAAATTGGGTTCTCAATAATTTGCTGACTCGTGGCACCAGATTTTTGTGGTTTTGCCATCAATCCCCTCATTCCTGATAATTGACGTATTTGCTCTTTAGACCCCCTTGCTCCAGAATCAAACATCATGTAAATAGAGTTGAATCCTTGCATGTCGTTCTTTAATTGATCCATTAGGATATGAGTCAATCTTGAGTTTGTATGCGTCCAAATATCAATAATTTGGTTATATCGCTCATTATTCGTGATAAGTCCCATGTTGTAATTTTCCATTACATCGGTTACTTCATCTTGAGCTTTGTTTACTAATATATCTTTTTCTACTGGAATGATAATATCATCAAGGTTAAAGGACAATCCACCTTTGAAGGCATTGGTGTATCCCATTTCTTTGATGTCGTCCAAGAATTCTGCAGTTTTGGAAACTCCACAAATCTTAAGAACTCTTCCAATTATATCTCTCAACGACTTTTTTGTTAATACATCATTGATGTATCCTACTTCTTTTGGAACTAAGTCATTGAACAATACTCTACCACAAGTAGTTTCAATTAGTTTGGTAACCGCCTGACCTTTTTCCATGTCATGAGTTCTAACCTTAATTGTTGCGTGCAAGTCTAATTTCTTTTCGTTGTAAGCAATTACTACTTCTTCTGGCGAATAAAAGATCTTGTCCTCACCTTTTACTATTTCCTCTTCAGTCGATCGTTTTTGTTTTGTAATGTAGTACAATCCTAACACCATATCCTGAGAAGGTACAGTAATTGGCGCTCCGTTTGCAGGGTTCAAAATGTTGTGAGAAGCAAGCATTAATAATTGCGCTTCTAGAATTGCTGCATTAGAAAGCGGTAAGTGTACCGCCATTTGATCTCCATCAAAATCGGCATTAAATGCTGTACAAACCAGTGGGTGTAATCTAATTGCCTTTCCTTCAATCAATTTTGGTTGGAAGGCTTGGATACCCAATCGGTGAAGAGTTGGGGCCCTGTTTAGTAGCACAGGATGGTTCTTCAATACATTTTCCAAAATATCCCAAACTACAGGATCTTTTGCATCTACAATTTTCTTAGCCGACTTTACTGTTTTTACAATTCCTCTTTCAATCATTTTTCTGATAACAAAAGGCTTGTAAAGCTCTGCAGCCATATCTTTCGGTATACCACATTCGTGCAACTTCAAGTTAGGTCCTACCACAATTACCGATCTTGCAGAATAATCTACCCTTTTACCAAGTAGGTTTTGTCTGAATCGACCTGATTTTCCTTTTAATGAATCTGAAAGTGACTTTAAGGGTCTGTTTCCGTCTGCTTTTACCGCACTTGATTTTCTAGAGTTGTCAAACAAAGAATCAACAGATTCTTGTAGCATTCTCTTTTCGTTTCTCAAAATTACCTCTGGTGCTTTGATTTCAATTAATCTCTTCAGACGGTTGTTTCTGATAATTACTCTTCTGTACAAGTCATTTAAATCAGAAGTAGCAAATCTACCTCCATCCAATGGCACAAGTGGTCTCAATTCTGGTGGAATTACAGGAACAACTTTTACAATCATCCATTCAGGTCGGTTTTCCACCGCTCTGTTTACAGAGTTTCTCATCCCTTCCACTACTTGCAATCTCTTTAGCGCCTCTGCCTTTCTTTGTTGAGATGTTTCTGTGTTTGCTTGATGTCTTAGGTTATAAGATAATTCATCCAGATCTAACCCTTTCAATAAATCATAAAGAGCTTCAGCTCCCATCTTAGCGATGAATTTATTTGGGTCAGAATCATCTAAATACAAACTTTCTTTTGGTTGTTTTTCGAGAATATCTAAATATTCCTCTTCCGTAAGGAAGTCCATGAATTGAACTGGCTCACCTTCAGCGTTTATAGTTCCGGCAGCCTGAATCACTACGTATCTTTCGTAGTAGATAATTTGGTTCAATTTTTTTGTTGGCAATCCTAAAAGGTATCCAATTTTATTGGGTAACGATTTAAAATACCAAATATGAGCAACCGGCACAACTAATTGGATGTGCCCAGTTCTTGTTCTTCTAACTTTCTTTTCTGTTACTTCTACTCCACATCTATCACATACAATTCCTTTGTATCTGATTCTTTTGTATTTTCCACAGTAACATTCGTAATCCTTTACTGGACCAAAAATTCTCTCACAAAACAATCCATCCCTTTCTGGTTTGTAGGTTCTATAATTGATAGTTTCTGGCTTCAGTACTTCACCATGAGAACTCTCCAAAATAGTTTCTGGAGAAGATAGACTAATGGTTATTTTATTGAACTTTTGAGGTTCTTGTTGGTTATTTTTCCTGTATGACATAGGTTACAGTTATTTTAAAATGTGTAATAAAAATTAATCTAAAGTAAGGGTCAATCCTAAACCTTTCAACTCATGCATAAGTACATTGAATGATTCTGGGATTCCTGGCTCAGGTATGTTGTCACCTTTTACAATGGCTTCATACGTTTTCATTCTTCCGTAAACATCATCAGATTTTACTGTTAATATTTCTCTCAAAATGTGAGCTGCTCCAAATGCTTCAAGAGCCCATACCTCCATTTCTCCAAATCTTTGACCTCCAAACTGCGCCTTACCTCCAAGCGGTTGTTGCGTAATTAATGAGTATGGTCCAATAGATCTTGCATGCATCTTATCGTCAACCATGTGACTTAACTTCAGCATGTAGATAATTCCGACAGTGGCTGGTTGGTCAAATCTCTCACCAGATCCTCCATCATACAAATAAGTTTTTCCAAATCTTGGAACACCTGCTTCGTCCGTGTAGCTATTAATCTGGTCAATTGTTGCTCCGTCAAAAATAGGAGTTGCGAATTTTTTACCAAGTTTTTCACCTGCCCATCCTAGTACAGTTTCATAAATCTGTCCGAGGTTCATCCTTGAAGGTACACCCAATGGGTTAAGTACAATATCTACTGGAGTTCCGTCATCCAAGAATGGCATATCTTCGTCTCTTACAATTCTAGATACAATCCCCTTGTTTCCGTGACGTCCTGCCATCTTATCTCCAACTTTCAGTTTTCTCTTTTTTGCAATATATACCTTAGCAAGCTTTACAATTCCATTTGGAAGTTCATCCCCAACGGTTACTTTAAATTGTTTTCTCTTGTAAGCTCCAAGTAAATCATTTGCTTTGATACTAAAGTTGTGTAATAATTTAGCAATGTTTGCATTGATCTCCTCATCGGTAGTCCAATTTTCTGAACTAATGATTGTGAAGTCGATTTTTTCAAGATTCTTTGCAGTAATCTTAATTCCTTTTTTGATTACTTCCTCTTTGT
>Ga0255752_10002191_pt1 | contig 21838 bp, 25 predicted proteins | sample 011ome_25_FD_179952 | JGI IMG/M metagenome (GOLD analysis project Ga0255752, IMG submission 179952) | Coastal salt marsh microbial communities from the Groves Creek Marsh, Skidaway Island, Georgia - 011512CT metaG (version 2) | ecosystem: Environmental > Aquatic > Marine > Intertidal zone >... | reverse complement strand
CTACTATCCAGGAGCAGATCATATACATTTTCATATGGAGAATAATATATGTTCTTGTTGTTATGTAAAAAGACCAAAAACTTCATTTACAACGAAGTGTATTGTGATGTGATGTGATGTGAATAGGGCAACTCGATTCAAATAATTTAGTCGTGTCGTTTCTCTCAAATCTTGTAAATAATTCGTATAAAAATAGTATGATTCTAATTGAATTGTACTGAATTGTTTTCTATTAGAATCATATATATAATATATAAGAATATAATCATAAAATCATGGATTCATATGATATGATTATAGTATGTAACATGTAGATTGAACTATAATCTTATTATAAAAGGAAAACGAGAGAAACGAAAATGCAATAAAGATTGAATAATAAATCTAATGTAATAAAGAAGTGTTGTATGTGATAAGAGCAACTCGAACCATTGGTCAAAACGATTCAAATAATAGAATATAAAATGTTGTAAATGAATAGAGTAAAAATAATCTTGAATAGGAAAAAAAGAAACGAATTTACATTGATTATGCATTAATTATTATGTACAAATTTTTATAATATAATTTTATTAAAGAATATACTTAATATTTGTTGGTATTTTTGATATCTAAATTTGTAACAACGACATTTAAATCTGATTTATTACCAATTCTAAATGAATCAATATTACCATAATTTTTATGGACATATTTTTCCCAATAATCTAAATTTTTATAACTTAATTTATTTGTTAAATCATACATATATATGACAAGATCAATTTTATTATCAATATAGTGTAACCCATATTTTTCTTGACCTGGAAAATCATACCATACAGTTGTATCAGTTTCATACATGTTAATACCTTGTGTTGAGTAATATTTTTGTCTGAATTTTTTTCCAATTTGTTTTCTGATATAGGATGTCTTTCCTACTCCTCCATCACCAATAATCAATATTTTTTTTTTGTTCATATTGTTTTGATCTGTATTGAGGTTCATTTTTAACTTAACAAACTAATGTAAAAACAATTCAATTTTTTTAGTTGGATTGCCTTTGCTTTGCCTTTGCTTTGCTTTGCTTTGCCTTGCCTTGCCTTTCTTTGCTTTGCTTTGAGTTTTGATTCGTAAGATACAAATCGTGTTTTTGATTTGGATATCGTCCATTAAATCATTAATCATTTCAATTTTGTCAATTCACACCATTATAGAATTTAATTGGGGGTTATATTAGGGCAACTGAAGTAAGATATCGATTTGTTATGTTGATTTAATTAAATAGATATCGTTTCTCTCGAATTTTATTAATAAATCGTATAAAATGAAAATGAATATGAATATGAATATGATTCTAATTGAATTGTTTTCTGTTAGAATCATATATGCATTAAGTAAAGAATAAAATAATAATCGGAAAATGGATTCATATGATTCTGATATGTAACATATAGAATAAATTATAATCTTCGTATAAAAGGAAAACGAGAGAAACGAACATGTGATAATGATTGAAGTGTAAATCGAATATAGATTGGTGTGTGACAACTTGTGTATAATGTCGATTTGATTCAAATAAGTTTTTCGTTTCTCTCGAATGTTGTCAATGAATCAAATAAAAATAATATGATTCTAATTGAATTGAATTGAATTGAATTGTTTTCTATTAGAATCATATATGAAATGAAATATATAAGAATAAAATAATAACCGGAAAATAAAATAATAACCGGAAAATTGATTCATATGATTATGGTATGCAACATATAGAATGAGTTATCATCATCTGATATAAATGATACTGAAAGAAACGAAATATGATGATGATTGAAGTGTAATCGAATGTTGGTTTGTATTAGGGCAACATGTATATAATAATGATTGATGATCAGATCAATGTAAATCGAATGTTGAGTTGTATTAGGGCAACTGGTATAAAATGTCGTTTCTCTCGTCTTCTTCTAATAATAGGAGGGTAATAAATCATTTTTGATTATATTGAATGTTTTTTGTCTATTGTAGCATATGAGAATAAAAAAGATAATCAAACCATTGTTTTATGACAAACAAAACATCTAAATGGAATTATTTGATTCAATACATTTATTCTGAATTGGTGATATCAAAAAAAAAGGTGAACAACATCGAATTTAAAATTTACATTCTTAAAGTATTACGCTTTCGTTTTGGATCGGCTAACTTCTCCACCATCATAAAATTTATAATACGAAATGTTATAATTTTTAGAGATATGTACAAGTTGGGAATTTAGATAAGAAATAAATGGTCTTATTTCTTGATTAAACATTGCAAACGCTTTTTTGTAATCTTGTGTTTTTCTACCTTCATTTGCAAAGTTATTAAATTGCTCTGTCATAAAAGTACAGTATGTTTCATATATATGAAGTAATGCCTGTTCACGTTGTCTTTCTGAATCTAATAAGCTTATACTTTTACTCCATTTATCTTCATCAATCGTATTCATCATATATTTCGCTCTATAATCTCTAAGTCTATCATTAATTTCGTAGTTCAACTTTCGTCTAAGTTTAGATACAATCGTATGTTGTGTATGATTAATACTTCGATGAACTCTACATATAGATAAATAAGTCTTACTATTCCGGTTTACATTAGCTAAACCATATTCTATGAGACGCACCATATCAATCAATCCCCCACATACTACATCACCTTCATTACGCACAACTTGATTATGTGAGTTGTTATTGTTTCTTAACCAATCATAATAATGAGGATTATGAATCACACCTGTTACCTGTATGCCGGTAGTCCATGAGAAAGCAATGTTACACTGAGTACACCACATTTGATCACACCCCGATACCTTTGATATGCGCTCACCACAACCAGGACAACCCTTTGTCTCTTTTAGAATCAGCTGCGCTGTCTTCTTGACTTCCTCATCGCATACATGATCTTCGTCAACATTGTTTCCGTCTGAATCGATATCTGTAATCGTCATACAATCACGACATGTTGTATGCTTGCAAATATTACATTTGCTTCCAGATAAATATCCACGACATGAAGCAAACGGACACTTAATCAATTTGGTAGTCTTGATTGCTTGTGCATCTGAATTACCATAAGTTCTATTCAAATGTAGCAACTCATTCGAAACATTGTTGTATGTCGTCCATAAAATGCGTATCTGCTCTTTTATGTCTTTCATTTCCTGTTCTTTTTCTTCTTTCTGAGTCAGATAATCTACATACGCTTGGGTATTTGGTATCTGTGCCTTTTCTCGCTCAAGAAGAAGGCCCTTGCGGTGTTTTCTCAGAGAATTGTTGACAAAAGACTTTGTAAGAATACCATACAGATAATCTACATCCCATGCACGACGGCAATTCATGCAGTGAGGATCATCCGATGTAGAAAGCAGATAATTCTTGATGCAAGTAATACAACACTCGTAAGAACACGAAACACATGTAACCTGTTGTCTTACTTTCCCGGTGTAAGATTCGATACATACTGGACATTCGGTGTTAGTAGAGCTCATGCTTGCTTGGTAAATCGCTTTTGGATTTAAATTGGATTCAAATCGCTTTTTTGTAGTTTACTATTTCGATTTTATGTAAAATTCAAATCAATTTTGTCGATCTGATACATTAGTGTAAAAATATTTTTAGATTTCAATACAATACATATTTGAAGAAAGATCGTTTCTCTCAAATCTTGTTCATGAATCGAATAAAATAATAACCGGAAAATAAAAACATAACCGGAAAATCGATTCATATCAGAATGATATGTAACATGCAGAATGATTTGAATTGTGGTTGTGGATGGTTGGTGCTTTTAATGCCGAACAAAATGAAACCATATGTGGCGAATCGATAAAATTGATTTGTTTTTTGTCTTGGCTCGAAGTATCAACCTAAAAAAACAAGTTTGAATCTAATTCAAATTCCAAAACGATTAACCGAAAAAGCATGAGTTCTACGGCCAAAGAATGCCCCGTATGTATCGAAGTATACACGGGAAAGACAAGACAACAGGTAAATTGTTCATCATGTTCATACGAGTGTTGTACTTCTTGTGTGAAGACTTATCTGCTTTCTACATCGGACGATCCTCACTGCATGAATTGTCGCAGTGCATGGGATGTAGATTATCTTTACGATATTCTGACTAAGTCTTTCGTCAACAATACACTAAGAACACACCGCAAGAGCCTTCTTCTTGAGCGAGAAAAGGCACAGATACCCAATACCCAAGCGTATGTGGATTATCTGTCCCTGAAAGAAGACAAGGAACAGCAGATGAAAGCAATAAAAGAGCAGGTACGGTTATTGTGGTCGAAGTACGATGAAGTTGCAAAGGAGTTACGCCGTTTGAACACAACCCACAAGTCTAGAAGAGCAATACAAGCTACGAAACTGTTGAAGTGTCCTTTTCATTCTTGTCGTGGATATTTATCTGGAAGCAAATGTAATATTTGCAAGCATACAACATGCCGGGATTGTATGACGATTACAGATATCGATTCTGAAGGTAATTTAATAGATGAAGAACACGTGTGTAACGATGACGCGAAGAAAACAGCTCAAATGATTCTTAAAGAAACCAAGGGTTGCCCTGGTTGTGGTGAGCGCATATCAAAGGTATCTGGATGTGATCAAATGTGGTGTACCCAATGCAATATTGCCTTCTCGTGGACATCAGGTAAGCAGGTAACCGGTGCTATTCACAACCCGCATTATTATGATTGGTTAAGAAACAATAGTAATGCACAGAATCAAGTAGTTCGCAATGCAGGTGATGTGGTATGTGGTGGATTAATTGAGATTGGAAACTTAATGCACAGCGGTCTAGTACATAATCGTGATAATAGTGAGACATATCTAGATATTACTAGGCTTCATCGTAATATTAATCATGTACAAGAAACGATTGTTTCTAAGCTTAGACGAAATTTGCAACACGAAATCAACGAAAAGCTTAGGAACTACAGGGCGAAATATATGATGAACATAATAGATCAAGATAAATGGTGTAGAAATATAAGCTTATTAGATTCGGTTAGACAACGAGACCAAGCGATGCTTCATATATACGAAACATACTGTACTGTAATGACGGAAAGGTTTAATAATTTTGCTGAAGAAGGTAGACGCACCGGCGATTTTAAAAGGTCATTCGATATGTTTAACAGTGACATGAAAGATTTTATTCGCTATTTGAATACACAACTATTTCGTATATCCAAAAATTATAATGTTTCGTACTACAAATTTCATGATAATGGTCTAATAAAGCTGGAAAAATCCAAAGCGCGTTAATTTAATATATAAGAAATACTCGATGTTGTTCACTTTTTTTTGCAACTGAGAACTTCGTATACACATTTAAGTACTCTATTTTAAATATCATTAGATGATACATTCAACTACGCGTGGAAAAAAAAGGTGAACAAAGTCGTACATGAAATCAGTTTACTATTTAAATAATATTTTTGTATAGTGTAAAGAGTTTTGGAGGGTAGTTAATAAATTTTTCATCTGCATACAATCGTCTCTTTTTTAGTACGGGGTGACATATATACAATCGGTCTGTTTTCTTATCTTGACCAATTTTCTTTGTTACTTCTACAGGCTTACCATCAAATGTATTTACAGATACACGGACACTCTTATCATTTACATGTGTAATTTTTATGTTATTTGCGAGTTTAAAATTATCATAAAATTGGTTTTGTGTTTGTTGCTCTTCAATATGTATCCACATTTGTTTATTTTTACGAATCGAATCAAGTTCTTTACCTAGCTTTCGTTTTGACTGCTGTATTTCTCTGTTACCCCAAGCCATTTTTGATGGCCAAACTTTAGATTTGTCTTGGTTGATGTAACACTCATACTCGGTATGTTGATAGTCATGAAGATGTCTCATCAGTTTTGGAGTAATACAGAAATCAAAACTTGGAGGGTTGTTGGATTTGTATTGGTACATCTTGTAGTCTTTCACTTTAATCATTTGTTTCACCTTAAAAACAAGATTGTCAAATGCTACACGATGGATACCTACTACACCATACCTTTTGAAGTTATCATGGATAGACGCAGTTTTCTCATGGTTGTTTACCGGTACACCATATAGGTGCATGATACAAGCAATCTTTTTCCGGGTCGAATAGCCGATGGTTCGACGAAGTTTCGCTTGGATTGTATCTTCCTTACCGTTAACTCCTCTACTCTGTCGAAACTGTTCAAACTCTGTGTTCAACTCACGAATGACAGATCCATACTTACCTTTCCAGTGGGCAAAGTCACCAACGGTGTAATCGTTGACGAGGTTGATCAACACTGTGTATAGACCACCTTGGCTAAGGATATCGTTAGTTCCGTAGTTCATCATTGGGTTTGGGAGCTTAAGCTTGCGTTTGAATTCTGGTTCAAGTGTTTTTTTTGTTAAGGACAGTAACAGGTATAATCCAATTCAATTTTTTTTCATTAGATCATAATGAAATATAAACACAGGTATAAAGGATACAACTAAACACAGGTATACAGGATACAACTAAACACAGGTATACAGGATACAACTAAACACAGGTATACAGGATACAACTAAACAAAGGTATACAGGATACAACTAAACAAAGGTATACAGGATACAACTAAACAAAGGTATACAAGATGTGTCACATAAAAAAAATGAACGAAGTCGATATATATTATATGTTTTTATTTACACCTTATTACTTTTAAATTTTCTTAGTGTAATACTAATTCTAGAGCTTAGCACCTTTTTTGTTTTCGGAATTTCATGCTTAAATTCATCCTGGAAATCCCCACCCATAATTAGAAAACTATTGTCAGGTACCTTGTAATCTTTTTTCTTTAGTCGGTCGTCTACTATACCATTTCTTGGAGCATGTCTTATCCTGAAGATCCGCTCTGCTCCAAAGCTTATTGTCATCACATTTGTATGTGGTATAATCTGTTTTTCGTCATCTCTATGTGCCCCTATGTGATCAGTTCCATCTTTGTACCAGTTGACTAGAATCATGTTATATGGGATGTAGTTTGTACCGTCCTTGTTGGATAATCCAGATTCGAATTCATTAGCCCAGTCTAGGTAATTTCGAAGTGATTCTGGGATAGGTTGGCTAGGAAACGATTTTCCGGAATATGTGTAATTGTCTACTCCATATACCATTTGTTCACGAGGTATCGTACATTCTTTCCCGAATAATTTGATCTTGTGTCTGGTCTGTGGTCGCATGTCCCATAACGCTTCATACTGAATTCGATTCAGATGCAGATCTTCTGGAAGTGAGCCATAACCAACCCAACTCTTATGTGTCAGGCTGTCGATATTCATCAAAGATAAAAATTGATTCTATGAATTATGGTTTGTTTTATAATTTGACCAATAAACCAAAAGTAATTTCAATTTTGTATACCACAATTAAAATGCTATAATTTTCAATGTAGAATAGATAAACATAGAGAAACAACAAAAAAAAGAAAGCGATTTAACAAATCACTAATTCCATCTTTATTTGTATAAAACGGTTGTAGTTTAGAAATCTAAATCTATGTATTGGGTGTAGTCACTTATGTTAAACATATCTCTTAACAATTCCTGATTGTCATCCTGTGGAACACTTACTTCTGGCCATTCATGACACATATGATTCATTAATGCACTCAGTGCATATGACGTTTCGCGCATCAGACCTATATACTCTTCTGAATCTTTGACTCCTGTAAAATCTGCTACTCTTTTTTTTTGGTGTCTGTACTCTTGGTGCAACGTAAGGCGATCTATTTTTGCTATTAATTCACTGTTTCTCATCGTGTAATGTACAAATGCTCGAGCAATATGACGGCATTTACATTTGCATGGTTTCGGAATGTTTTTAGTTCTTTTGCGGGCAATTATATAAGTATCTTCGGGTGAATCGATAGAACACGGTCTATTTTTTTGGTGCACTTCACAGCAATTACAAGAACCAAGAACAGAGATTGCATCATGCATATCTTCCTCATCGTTGAAAAGATTTGGTATATCATAGTACATGTCAAACGATTCATACAAACCATTGTATTCATTGCGTTCACGTATAATATCATATATATCAAAGGATTGATACAATCTATCATATTCACGCATAACACACTTGATTCTCATTTGTTCAAAACAAGAATTAAGTTTGAACTTGTGCTCACTCCTTGCTGCTTTGTCGTGGATAAGCCCGGCAATATCTTGTGGGAAGATAGTTTCCAATATTCTCTGTGTCGACAACATATTGCAACCGCAATATTAGAAATAATTGATGATCCAAGTTTGAATGAATTAAAAATTGTTCTAAGTTAATAATCAATTCAATTTTATCATTTTGATCGATTTTTGGAGTTGCCCTATTGAAAATATTTCGTTGGAAAATGTATTAATTCGACAACACGATCATGATTATATGTTTCTTCTAGACAAAAAAAAGAAATGATTTACATTCCATTTCTTTTTTAATACAAATTTTCCTTTAATTTAGTCATCATAATAATCCTCATCTCTATACACTTCAGCAACATCATTCAATGACGAGGTGTCTGTTACATTATGACAATAATCCAAAGCTAAATAATTTAATAACGGCAGTCTCTTTAAATACAGCGTCACTCCATTGTTGATTAATTCCGCATTACTTATGTGAAGCCTTTCTAACGAACTCAGACAACATATGTGTTTAAATCCTTCATTCGAAATATTACGACAACTATCCATGCTAAGAACTCGCAACTTCGTACACGATTTAAGACTAACTAAATCTTTATCACTAAGATTAAAGCACTCTATTTTTAAGGTTTCAAGATTTGGACAATGTTTAAGAAAGCGCAAATTAGTGATATTTGTAAGTCGTAAATTAAGATAAGTCAGATTAGGAAAGTACTTTAAATAACTAAGCGAGTTGTTTTTGATTTTAGCACACTGAGACAATTTCAAATATTCTAACTTTGTATTGTTTTGAAAATAAGATAGAACTTTTGTGGGGATTGTTTCGTTCCCACTTAAGTCCAAATGAGTAAGTTCGGTAAATGAAGACCCGTATTTCAATCCCCTGTCTAACTTCTCTTCCATCTCTTCCATACACCAAACACGACTAAGATTCAGTTTACGAACTTGTGGAAACGACTGAATATATTTGAACGTTCTATTCGTGCATGTGTCGGTTTCAATTTCTAACACATTGCGAGTTAGAAAATGAATGGAGTTCTTAAACGTTGTACTTACCTTAGATAAATCATATAATTCTTTATAAGATTTCTCGGTCACTAGGAAATCAAGAATATATGATACCATGGGTGTGTAGTTGAAAATAATCTTACCTTTTGTCTTCTTCTCAGGGCGTTGGCAGCAGCTTCTTCGGTTGTGTCCAGGTTCTTTGCATAATCCACATCTGTGTTCGCTTGACGTCACCATGGTTGCTTCAGTTTTCGTTTTCTTTTTCTTTTCGTTTGAGTTATACTCATATTCAATAATTCAAAACCAATTTCAATTTTACTTAAACCAATCATTTTGTGATTTTTATTTAGTTGCGATTACCAACAACATCGTGCGTGTTTTTTTGTCACACTTCTCTATTATATCGTTCATTCAACAATTAATTATTGATTCGTTTTAAATGTATTTACATTTAATATTTTATTAAATGATTTATAATGATAATTGGAGAGAAACGCCAAAAAAAGGTATTTCACCTTCTGTACATTGGATTTGTTTTAACAATATTATTATGTTCATAAAATTACTCTATGATATTCTTGATATTCACTAAATTCTTGATCTTGACCGTACCACGCTTCTCGATCTTGTCCGTACCACAATTCTCGATACAATTCACCAACATGATTTAATGATGACATATCGGTTACTTTTTTACACAACTCCATAATTAAATGATTTAGTGATGGTAAAGTTTTTAAATACAACATAACATCATTATCTATTAAAGGTGCATACAACACATGAAATTTTTTTAAGGATGAAAGACAACACAAATGATTAAACCCATTATTTGTGATCTTAGGACAATCGCTAAAACTAAGAGCTTCCAGATTAGGACACGATTTTAAATTCACTAAATTGTTGTCTGTAATATGAGTGTTTTGGAGTTTTAATATTTTAAGTTTAGGGCAATGAATGAGAAAGTTCAAATTTGTTATCTTAATCCCGCGTAAATTAAGATAAGTCAAGTTAGGAAAGTACTCTAAATAAGACAATGATTCGTTTTTAATTTTGGCACATTGAGAGATTTTCAAATACTGTAAATTAATATTCTTCCTAAAATAAGATAGAACATTTTTAGGTAACTTGTTGTTGTAACTAAGATTCAAATGAGTAAGTTGAGTAAGTGAACACGCGTGCTTGAATCCTGTGCTTATCATTTGTTTTTCTGATGCACAAGCCCATTTATAATTCATGTCCAGTTTACGAATTTGTGAAACAGATTGAATATATTTAAACGTTCTATTGGAAAATAGGTAATTGAGATAATATTCTTCGTCTCTTTTTCTTTCATCTAAAACCATTACGCTAGGTATTTTACTTGTATATTGTATACGAGAAATACAATCACCTCTCGAATTCATGAAATATTCGTTTTCAATCTCAAATAGTTCACGAGTAATAAAATGCACGGATTTCTGAAAAATTTTACTGACATTAGATAAATCGTAAAGTTCTTTATACGAATTCCTCGTTACAATAAATTCTAAAATGTAGGAAACCAATGGGGTGTAGTTGAAAATAATCTTACCTTTGGTGGTCTTTTTTAGACACCTTCTTCTGTTATGTCCTGATTCGTTGCAGATTCCACATTTGCGTGCAGTCATAGTCATCATCAGTTTTACTTTGCTTTACTTTGAGTTTAGATTCGTAAGATACAAATCGTATTTTAAGTTATTTTGTCTATTAAATCATATATTATTTCAATTTTATCCATTCCTTTATAATCGCCTGGAATATTTATCTATAAATGGTGTAAAACTCAATTGTAAACAATCTAAATTAATTTTTCTATTTCTGGCATAAGATCGTCTAATTTCGGTTGTACTAAATCGGTATATTGTATTTTTTTACTATCGTCACCAAATGTTCGAGGTTGTTTTCCATTTACGTATATTGGTGCCGGCCAGTGCGAAGTCGTTCTTCTTTCTATGAAATATTTTCTTCTTTTTCTTTGTATCACTTCCGTATTCTTGGGATGGTTTCTGGGAAGGTAGCATACGTACTGAACAATTCTTTCCTCTGAGTTTGGTTTACCGTATTGGTTCGAGTGAAATGATCGTGAATCCCATATGACCAATGAACCAGCAGGCACGTGAAGAACTCGACGTTGATCTTTCATTTGTTCGAGTGTATCTACATCGATCAGGTTCCAGTTTTTCTTACCTGTTATACCCTTATTTTTGAAATACTCTTCGTGAAATAAATGCGATTTTTCGTACAGTACAAATGTTCGTTCACTATTATCGGTCAATGCTACGAATCCTTGTATGCACATAAACCCTCTCGAATCGGGTGCTTGATCTGTATGTATCCAGAATTTATCTTTCTTTTTCCACGATTTTGGAATATAACAACTTCCATCGTAAGAACATATTAGATCATCCGTCTTCCATATATCCTTGAAAACTGATTGTACACCTGGTCGCGTACGGATATACCACGCGTGTCTCTGGTGGCCAACTTCGTGGAATTTATAAATTCCATGTGGATCGACAGTATTATGTAATACATCGTGATTTGGTACTGTTTTCTGCCATTCATAAAACGACGACTTCGCATAATCGATTTCCTTTTCAGAAAGCACATTCGGGATGACACAGTACCCATTCGTTTGTATCTCAGACAAGATATCAATCGAATTTTGCTGTTGTGTTTCGACTGGCATTTGATTTGAAATAATTTTGTTCACTGTAATATATACATATAGTTTGAATCAATTTTGTGTAATTCTTTATATTCTCATTATTGCATATTATTTATATCGACTTTGCTGTCATATCTTCTTATATTTGACAATATTATGAAGACTCTTGATTCGAAAATTGACGGGATAGAAAACATTCGACGCTAAAATAATGAAAGTATTTTGGATATACAATGTCAAACCACATAGGTAATGTCAAACCACATAGGTAATGTTAAATCACATAGGTAATGTTAAATCACATAGGGTTTGATAAATGATCATGAATAGGGCAACCACAGTATCGTACTACTACAGTAAAAAATGTAACTGGTAAATAAAAACATAACCGGTAAATAGACTATTAATATTATTCTTAAGCTCATAATTCTATAGCCCAGACAAAGGTTTTGGTATTTAAAGTAAAGTCAAATTCTTTCTTAATTCGACACTTCCAATTTTGTCATAATGGTCTTCTTCGACAAAATTGAAATCAAATCATTACTAATACAAAATACCATAAAACCAAAAACTAAAAGCCAAAAACGCAAACGATTAAACGGACCGGTTATTTGCACAATGACAAGTTCGAATGAAAGATACTTGGCAAATAGAGAAATCTGGATCAAGCAAGCAAAACTTCGATATCAAGCCAAACGGGAAGAATTGAATACTAAGTATGCATGTGCATGTGGAGGTAGGTACGCAAAACAAAACAAACCAGCTCATTTGAGATCTCAGAAACATCAAAAATATGAAACATTCATCTTGGAATGTATTCAAGATGAGGAGATCTTGTATCAAGTTAAATAAATCGTAAATAACAATTTACACATTCGATATCGTTCACTTTTTTTTGAAAATACATAATTTAATTAGAATAATGTAGCATTTCGACAAAATTGAAATCAAATTGATACGAGTGCCTGCAACAAAATTCTAAACTATCTAATTCTAAAATGCAAATTTCCGAGACCAACGAAATTGTGTTCCCGGTTCCAATGTACAAAGCTGATACAACGAAACTGACGTTGGAGTGCATTCATCAAAACGAACAAAATGGTTTGTATGACAGAGACATTAGCATTCAACGTCAGGAACAGCGCACAACTGAAGAAAAAGAAGTGTTCCAAGCAGGAATTATGAACTCCATCTTATGTGGATTTAAGATCCCTCCGGTAATAATAAATTCTAAATGTGACGAGAAAGGTAAGTGTGTTTATCGCATCATTGACGGAGCCCATCGAATGAGAGCAATCATAGCTTATTTGAAAGGTGAGTATAAAATAGAAATAGGAGACGGTAAATTTTATACAATAAACGAGCTTGGAGATAAGGCAAAAAACCAAATCAAACATTGTTATAGCATAGATGTAATCATGTACACCGAGTTATCTCCAGCAGAAGAAAGTGACATATTCATAAAATATAATAATGTGAAACCATTACACATTGGAAATCGAATAAAGGCAGAAGAAAATGGGATCGTAAAGCATTGGAGAGAAATAATAAAACAAAACGCATCAGAAATAAAAAAGTTAGGGAAACCGCTAGCCAATGAAATCGAAGATAAATTTATCACTACAATGGCTAGCATATATTCATATCTCTATCTACAAAGAGATGCTGAAGGTGGAAAAAAATGCTTAAAACAGGTAACAAACTTAGACGAAAAACAAATATCTACATATGAAGAATCAAAAGAAATTTTTGAAAATGCAGTTGTATTAGCAATCAAAAAATTCAACCTTGAAAAAATCATGAAAACCGCAACACAATTCAAATTACTAGTTATTCTTCTGTATACTTTACATGATAATGGAAACGATTCAGTAGCAGATAAAATAGTTTCTTCCTTAAAAAGACAAATAGAATCAAATACTTTGGGTAAAGAGCGTAATAACGGTAAGAAGAATAATATAGCAGGAATGATAAACAAAATCAAAGAAGATATGAATTTAAAAAATGAATAAATTAATTATTGTAATTAAATATTGAATATAATACATAAATATCGTTCACCTTTTTTTTACTTTGTTCAAAAAAAGATTTTGAAAATCTTATTTTTTATTCTTAAAAATTTTACTCTAAAAATTCAACAACTGTCTATGCAAGCTTCGAATGGTATCAATTATGTGTTCTTGATATGGAGAAATTCCTTCTGGTTCTTCAACTTCCAAAATTTGGGCACGGCACATGGGGCAATCTCCTGAAGACGCTTGATTAGAATCGTGATGGGATAGAAAACAATCGATGCAAAAATGATGACCGCATTTTGTAGTCACTTTGTTGAGTTCGCGCAAATTCACGTAGCAAATCGTACATTCGTGTACACCTTTGTCGTTCTTTGGAACAGGAATAACATTTTTTTCACCACAAGAGCAGCAATATTTCGAACCAGTATTTTCTGCACCGCACTTACCACATTTATCCCAGTATATTTTCTTCTTTGCAGACACGGACCGTTGATTAAATTGTCTTTGTGTAATAGGGCAATTAACAACATCGTGCTCAAAAGAACCACACAATATGCATGTATCACCAGCAGCAGCAGCAGCAGCAGCCACCGCAGCAACATCATTATCATCGAGATCTATTTCTACATCGATATATGCAATATTGTCTGGATTTGCTTCTGCTATGACATCTACATTACGCTCACTGTCAACCATGATCTCATTCGTGGGACAATGTGGAGGATCGTGACCAGGAATTCCACAAATAAAGCATGTACGATCATACTGTTGATTACGGTGATTCGCTCTTGGACAATTTCTTCTATTATGTCCAACTTCACGGCAGAAACCACATCGTCTTCTTGTAGACATTTTCTTGGTGTTTTAGTTCTAGAAACTAGTGTTTTTGGTTTTGATAGTACTAACAGATAAAATCAAATTTTGAAATCAATTTTTTAAAACATTTACATAATATAATTATTTACCATATTTTTTCAATACTATTGTCTGTATAATATTTGTATTTGCATCTCTTGTCTGGAAATACATAGAAACAATTATCGTTGTCTTGCATGTAATGACAATATCTATACTCCCCGTATTTGTCTTGCAGTTTAAGTTTTTTTTTATAAATTCCGACAACATTATATACAAGCTTATGTATAGTGAAAACAGCATGTAATTGAAAGAAGTTAGTTTTCCTCTTTTTGACCTTTAAATCTTTTTCTCTCATTTCATGCATGTGTTTCAGTTCATTCAATACCAAAATCATATTATCTTGTTGCATAACACTTCCAACCCATCTATTGTTCATAATACTATGAGTATGGTAGTGGTTGCCAAATTTATATACACTGAACGAATTGAGAGGTTGTGTGAGTTTTTTAGTAGCACACTTACTTAGCCATTTGTGTTGAATCAAATATTTTTGCATTTTTGCAATATATTTGGTATAAAAGAGTTTTTCTATTATTGCATGCGACACAATAAATTTGTGTACACTACATTTTCCCGTGTCATGTATAGACTTAACAACTTCATTTTGTGGTGGGACATATAGGTCATATTCACCTTGCAAGAGAAGGAAATCAGAAAATCGTATTTTGAGTGTGTCAAAACAAATTGCATATTTTTTTACCTCTTGTTGGCGAATAATGTCTAATGTAGAATTGAACTTTTTTTTCCAATACGATTTTTCTCCATGTAAGTATTCGCATATAAGACCAATAAGATCGTAATATAATCCACATGACGCAATAGTAACCATTCGAAAAATGGTGCGTACGTTTTTAATAAGGAGATAAATCATTTCTGGATTCAATTTTGTACGTTCTGACAAGATATACTTTGTAAAATCAACTTCCATAAAATAAATACATTTGAATGATCAAATAAAAAATGTTTGTACCATGTAAATAAAAGCACGACAATATGATTATACAATTGCTAGAAGGTGAATCAATAAAGTATACTGTTGATAATCCAGATGACGTAACAATAGATAAGGATGCTAGTGAAAACATTATCAGAATTAAAATCGATGGAAATATAGGAATTGATCGAGACAAGGAATATATGTTTACAGAATCAGAGAATGACGAATTTGTAGAAGTTCCCAGTTTTTACATATTCAACATGTATAGTAATATTTATTATACATTACCATCAGAAAATGCAACTTCATCAGGAGACCCTCACATTGATCCTGTCTTTGGAGACAGTTATGAATTGCCAGATGATCCACATGTATATAGAATGGTTCAAGGAGAGAATTTAATAATGAATGCCGAAACAAGAAAGATCACTAGTGAAGAAAAAGAATACATAAAACAATACTACAACATAAGAAATCCAATCAGCGTAGACAATACACAAGAATTGTATTTACACGGTTGTTTTTATAGTAAACTTTATATAAAATCCGAAAATAAATATTTGATGATAGACATAGACAACGAACAAGTGCATGTGTGTACACAATCTACTGGCTATTTTCAAATGCACAAACTAGGTGATGTTCACCATTCATTTGGTTCGTACAAAGATAACCAAATTAAATCAGGAATGGTGTGTGAATTCGAACATAAACAGTACGGTAAAATTGAATTGTACATATTTTACTACGAAAATCCACAAATCAATAATGGATTTCATGTAAATATGAAATACGATCAAGCTATGCACGGTTTATTGATTCGCGAACATATCATTCAAAATTATATTCTTCAACAACTGACCGATGTACAGACATTGGCGGAAACAAAAACAACAACACATGAAAGACGAAGTGTACTTCTTACACAAACACAAATTGAATGTTAGGTAGTACAATATCTCAACAACAAAACTCACCAACTTATTCAATTCATATAGTAGCAAACAACCATAATTATTTCTTTATTCAGGTTAAATATACAAAACACTCGCTGTCTCTAAAACACAACACGCGTCAAACCGTCATACACAACACCCTCCAGAATATTTTGGAAAGGTTGTTGTTGTGGTGAGAATGATTGTTGAATTTCCTGCGATCGTGTTTCTGATTTGACTTCTAGCAATTTTGCTCTGCAAATGGGACAACTCTTGGACGATGGATTACTTGAAGTAAAATGAAGCAAGAAACAATCAACACAATAATGATGACCACATTTGGTCGTTACCTTATTAAGTTCTTTCAAATATGTGTAGCATATCATACATTCATATATACCTTCTTCGTTTGGTGCAACCGGTGCAACTTGCTTCTCTCCGCAGCTACATATACCACCGTTGTTGGGTAATCCGCATTTACCACATGCATCCCAATGAATTTTGTGAGATGACGAAACCGTTAGGGGCGTTGATGATGGTGGTGGTGGTGGTGGTGGTGGTGGTGATGGTAACATAACATCATCATTAAGGATAGGACAATCAATTGTAGCGTGATGCGGACTTCCGCATAATACACAGAATTGTTCCTGTTGCTGAATTTGCAGGTGATGTTGTTGTTGCTGAAATAGCATTTGTTGTTGTTGGTGTTGTTGTTGTTGTTGTTGTTGTTGTTGCTGAAATAGCATTTGTTGTTGTTGTTGTTGTTGTTGAAATTGTAGTTGTTGATGTAAATGCATATTTGGACAATTTCGTCTGTTGTGTCCGGTTTCACGACAAATTCCACATCGTCTTGCGGTTCTAGACATTATCATATTTTGTTAAAATATGGTTTAACTAATCAAATTTCAATTCAATTTTTTCGTCTGAAGCAATTACAATATAATATTGTTAATTTATTAAATTTGGAATGTCTTGTTCATCGGGATACGGTTACGGAATATGGTTGAAACTAAAACATGATCGTATTTGCACAGACCATATATCTCATATAACGCTAGTTTGTAATGTGTCTACAGAAAAGGAAATTCGCAATTTGTACAATTCTCTGAAAACAAAACTTCCAGATGCATTACGGGTTAAAATACATCCATCATCTACGATATTTGAAGATGTCTACAGCGAAAACGATCCATATCCACGAGCATGGGGTTTTTACTGTGATACAATAAATTATGATGCTGAACTTATGATATCACAGATAGAAAAACTAATGCATTCATTGTCTATTACAGGTAGTGTAAGCAAAAAATTACACACAACGATTGGATATACAGAGTGGAACAATAAGTATAATTTGAGAGAAACAATTGAAACCGATTGTAAAATAGTGATGGCCGATATTCGAAAATATGATTCAGCGCAATGGTCCATTGTAACCGAAAAATGACCTTGTGAGTTATAGAAAATCAAAACCACCCAGTTGAGTAAATATATTCTCTGTAAATTATATATACTATTATGCCTAAACAGCCCAAGACAATCGTAGAATGCAAAACAACCAACAAAAATGGAAAGCGTACACTGATTTACCAGAATAATCGCACCAAGAAAAGTCTTCCTATCGTTGTTGGTAAAAGAGGTGGTCTTTCTGTGAAATCTCCAGGTTCCAAAACAAGACGATATGTTCGCACAATGTGCAAAAAACGGGCCCACTCTTCATCATTATTTTGGACTACAGTACAACAAAAAGTCAAAAAGAACAAGACTATGAAGAAGAAATCATTAAAAACTAAATCTAAAAAGTAAATCAGAACATAATCAACCTTAAAAATGGTAATGAACCCAAACAGAAAAATTGAAATGAATTATATGTTCAATAAAATAAATTAAAATAACAAAACAAAACGCAATTCAAAGTTCAAAGTTCAAAAGCGAAGCAATATGAAAGTTCATTTCTCCCGAGACAATGCTACGATTCCTTCCGATACGAAAGCCAAAAGCGATGGTGTGGACAATTGGTATCTTTGTTTAAAGACAATGCAACGGAAAATTTTGTATCTTCGATATTTCAAAGTTACAGAAAATAAAGAAATGTCACCTTCTGAATTAGGTAAAATAATCAAAGACGCATTTCCAAATATTCGTGAATGTCTCACATTGCTTGGGGCTTGTCATTGTTGTCACGTGCATAAGTTGCACAATCCATCAACAGAAGAGTTCTTAAATACATGCGATTACAGAATATGTTGTTGTTATGTACCAAGCACCAAACATATCAAAAAAACATGTTCGTGTCCATGTCGTCATATCGCAAGACAAATTGTTCGTGCGCATACCTACACCGATCTGGAATATGTTGAAGATGAACGACATTTGTTGCACATGGACTATTTAGATCGCACTGAATCCAAGAAACGAATTGAATATGAACTCGAAGTTCACAATAATGTCAAAAAACAGTTGAAAGAAAAAATAAGTAAACCTAAGGTACATCAATCGGTGTATACAAAATATTACAACACGATGGATAAACTCATTGAAGTTACAATACAATATACAAACATACAAGATAAAATAGAAGAATCCAAATTTGAATTACAAACTCATATATTCGATCACCCAGAAATTTTTACAGGAGCTGATGCAATTTTTCAAAAACATGCCTAATTACAATCACAATCATTATAATCAAAATCAATATCTAAGCTTTGTATAGAGAATATACAAATAAATGCATAAATATAAACATCCCATGAAAGCAATTTGTATGTCTACATGAGTAGACTTGTTGTATGCATAAAATATCCACAACATATTGGAGAGAATCGCCAGAAATAGTGTTTGATAAGGAAAATTCGCAGTGTTCTTTGTTTGATAAATGAAGTACAATACTGGTAAAAAACTAATGATTCCGACAAGAGTAGCCAATAGACCAGTAGCGTGTATCAAATTTGTCAATCGAATATTTGATATGGTAACAAACATATCTAGATATATAGTATATATATAATATAAATAAAATTTACAAAAAATACGGCAGATTTATTATCCAATAAATGTTATTATTTAGATTAGATCAAAGAATTTTATAGTTCTTTACTTTGGAATTATATTCATTCTTTTTTTGCCATTATTTCCGAATCATTTAATAACAGTTATTCCGAATGAAAGTTTTCATTTTATTTTATACAGTAAACATAACACTTGTATATTATGTCTAAAGTATTTCAATTTATTGTCGTCAATATTGTGATAATTCTGTTGTCTGTCTATATTGCATACTACTATCACAATAAAACGCGCGTTAATAGTAAATTACTTCCCGTTACATTTACCGAATATATGAACAACACAAAGCAATTGAAAATTCAAGATATAATAATTGGTATCACATTTGGAGTCGTATTTGGGTTCATTGACAATGCAGGTCTCTGGATAGGACTCGATACGCTAAGTCAATATATGCCAGGTGGTGTGAAGATTCAATCAGCACTTGGAAATACATACAGTGATTTCATGGGTTCAATTTTGGGAACAGTAGTATCGTTAGTTGCCAAAGATATGTATGGTGATATTGAAGAAAATGCACCTATTTGGAGCAACACCATTGGAATCTTAATTGGATGTTTATTAGGTATTGTGTTCGGCAAGGTATTCTTCTAGTAAACAAAAGTGAAAATCATATAGAAGATATGTATATTAAGCATATATACACATAGATGTACTTCAATTCGTTTACTTATGTGCAAAAACTCAAACACGATCCAGATTTTGTAGATTATTGCAAAAAAGAGATTCACGAGATTGTTCAAGATGGAAGAATAGACAAAGACAATATTCGGCAAATTGTCAATATCATTGTATACATTGTGCAAAATGAAAGCAAGCATGCTATACCACAGGAAATATTTACCGATGTTATTGAGGCATTTATCGTTGAACTATTGCAAAAATACGGTATTCAATTGACAGACACGACATATCAACATATTCTAGAAACACTTCGATCTTGTCTGAAACAGATAGCTCATGGACATAAATGTCAAGCATCCAAAAAGTCAAACAACTTTCTGAGTTGGTTTATGTAAAGTAAAGTAAAGTAAAGTAAAGTAAAGTAAAGTAAAGTAAAGTAAAGTAAAGTATAATATCTATATATACTATACATATCATATATGATAACGTTTCATCTGCAACCATCTTTCCGTAATCGCTATCGCAAGTACGAAAACACAATTTATCAGTTGTATGAATACATAGAAACCGTATTGAAAAATCCATTAGAATGTAAGTTACAGGTTGATTTTGATTTAATGTCGAATCAAAATCAACCTTTTGAATATGACGCGTATACCGTCATTAAAGATTGGAATTCAAACCATTTCCCCACGTACTCGACAATCTATATGTGTCCAGATGGGTTTCAATCAAAAAAGCATTTTTATTTTACCATGTTACATGAACTGTTTCACGCTTTAGGAATTATGTATATACCAAATCAAAATATCCGTTGGTCCAAATTAATCGATCAGGAAAAAAAAATGTACGTAGGAAATGGATTAAATAGCAAAGCCATATTTTACTATTCTCAATTCATGCATAAAAAATGTAAATGTATACCACTGCAAATAGACGACGATTCTTTAACGAATTTCCATCACTTGACGCCAAAGATAAAAGATGTATTCAGTTCACCATTGCATTACAATGTATCGTTGGTTACACTAGGATTGTTAGAGGATTATGGATATTGTATCAACTATGAAAAAAAATATTCATGTACAATATAAGCGGAATGAGTTTAGAAGAAAGAGTGGAAAATTTAGAAAGCAGATTGAAAGCTCTAGAAGATACAGAATTACAACGACATATGGGTGGCAAAGTATCCAAAAAAACAAACGGTAAAAAGAAAACCATCAAAAAAGCTGTCAAAAAAACACGCGGGAAAAAAAAGGTGAATGCTTATTTTACGGCAATGTTAAAGGCGAAAAGGGAAGGAGCAAAGTCGTTCATCTATGGAGGGAAAACATATGTTGGTCGCGAACACGACACTTTAGGAATGGTTTATTCTCATAAGTGATTTAATTTGACTGCGAATCTTCATGTCAATACTGTAAATCAACTGATTGTCCAATCCATAAGTAAAATA
>Ga0255752_10002189_pt1 | contig 21840 bp, 10 predicted proteins | sample 011ome_25_FD_179952 | JGI IMG/M metagenome (GOLD analysis project Ga0255752, IMG submission 179952) | Coastal salt marsh microbial communities from the Groves Creek Marsh, Skidaway Island, Georgia - 011512CT metaG (version 2) | ecosystem: Environmental > Aquatic > Marine > Intertidal zone >... | reverse complement strand
CTACATTATAATTTCCTGTCGTAAGGGCCTGTAAAGCAATTTCCCCAAATGCAGTGTTATACTCACCTGTACTATTATATCTTAAAGAATTAGTACCGACTGCTGTGTTGTAAGATGCTGTGGTGTTTGCTGCTAAACAATTTGTACCAACTGCGGTATTGTTAGAAGCTGTTGTGTTAGCAAACAAAGAACCTGAACCTACAGCAGTGTTTGATGCACCTGTAGTATTTGCACTTAAAGAAACTTTACCTATTGCAGTATTGTTGTTTGCGGTGGTGTTAGCATCAAGAGCTTCTGCTCCCAAAGCAGTATTGTTTGTACCTGTGGTGTTAACTAATAAAGCATTCGTACCAACTGCGGTGTTGTTTGATGCTGTTGTATTTAGTTTTAAAGCACCTATTCCCATTGCTGTGTTGCTAGCACCTGTGGTGTTTGTTTTTAAAGCATCTTTACCAACTGCGGTGACACTATCTCCTGTGGTATTTGATGTTAAAGCACCCTGACCAACTGCTGTGTTACCAGTACCTGTGGTGTTTGCTGATAAAGATTGATAACCAACTGCTGTGTTGTTAGATGCTGTGGTAATAGCATCACCTGCAAGACCACCTATAAGAGTGTTGTAAGTGCCTGTGGTTATTTGCTGACCTGCTTGACCACCAACAGCTGTGTTATAAACACTTGTATCTGAAGTAAAGTTTTGATTTTGTAATGCTTCATAACCTATGGCTACTGACCTAGCACCTTTAGTATCCGAAGATAAAGCATTGTTACCTATGGCTACATTAATGCTACCATTTGTTAAGGCATCACCCGCACTATAACCAATCAGAACATTTTGAACCGCTGTGGTTACTGCTGCTCCTGCGTTATAACCAACTGCAACATTGTTATCACCAGTAGTGTTATCTCTTAAAGAACCATAACCAACTGCTGTATTGTTATTTCCACCATTACTATCTTCTAGTGCTGCATGACCTATAGCAACATTAGATGCTCCAGATGCTTCACTTGTTAAAGCATTATATCCAATACCAATATTATAATTGGCAGTAGTATTTGCATCTACAGCGTAGTTTCCAATAGCAATATTAAATCTACCCGTGGTGTTTGCTGATAAGGCGTTGTAACCAACTGCTGTGTTATCTGCGGCTGTTGTGTTTGCTGTTAAAGCATTTCTACCAACTGCTGTATTGTTACCTGCTGTGGTATTAGAACCTAAAGCGTTTGTCCCAACGGCAGTGTTGTTGCTAGATGTTTCATTATAACGCAGGGCGTCTTGACCAATGGCAGTGTTTGAGTTTCCCGTAGTCTGCGTAGTCAATGCTCGTGGACCAAATGCCACGTTATAGTACGCCGCAGCATCTAAGCTATCAAGTGCCGTGTCGCCCATACCCAAGTTCAGCGTACCAACAGGATAATTACCATCAAGTTTGATAGTTCCTTGTGTATCTATATTTATAGTATTGCCACCACCCAAGTAAGTAGCAACATCACTATCTGTATAGCCACTTATTGTACTAAAAGATAAAGTACCAGATCCATCTGTTTGTAAATATTGTCCTGCTGAACCATCTGATGTTGGGTAAGTTAATCCTGAAAGAACACTTGTACCTCCAACATTAAGTCCAGTACTATTTATAAGCTGCATTTCATCAGAATTAAGTCTTACTGTAATTGTTTGTGAACCGTCTTTTATATTTGCAAATTCAATAATACCATCTTCTGTAGTATCTGTATTGTCTCCAATTTTACCTGTAATCTTTGCGTATACTACTTCTTGGTCACCATCATTTTCTCCTTTAAATTTAATCTGTCCTAAATAATCTGCATCTGCTGGTGAAGAAGAATTTCTTTTTAAAGTAACTACTGGAGCTGCTGCTGATGAATCTTCTGTTGTTGTAATTGTGACAGAATCATCCGTTGTAGTAGTAGTAACATTTAAAGATGCAAAAGAAGGAGTTGATGTACCTCCATCTAAATAACTTTCTACTTCTGTACTAAGAGCAGAAGTAACTGCTTGATTTGATCCATTTCCAATAAATATATCACCGTCATCTAAATTTGGTACTGCATTACTTCTGCCTGCACCCATAATTTTAATTGAACCAGCACTTGCATCTGATCTTGTAACTTTTGCTATTTTTTGTATAGCTGATGATTCACCAGTTGGTGGAGTATTTGTTAATGTACCTGCTGTAGTAGAAACAAATAGTTCATCACCTTCTGAAAAACTTGATGTATCTAATCCAGTTAAACTACCAAATGTATAAACTGTAGCAGGAGTATTATTACTTGCATCCTCTGCAATAATACCAAAAGCTGGCATTTTAGCAGCATCATCTGCATCTGCTTTTGAAACAACTGTTGTATTACCTGATATACCTGAAATATAAACTACATCACCTTTACTTAGTGCTTCTCCTGCCTGTCCTTTAAATGATATTGCACCTCGTAAATTACCAATAAATTCACCTGCTGTTAACTCTCCCGTAAGTTCTGTACTTCCTGTAAAAGTATTTCCATCTAAAATATCTGCTGCGAGTTGAGTTGTTGTTGTAATTTGAGAGATAGAAACTTCAATATTTCCTGTTCCTGTAGGAGGAGCTTCTGAAAAAGTTAATGTTGTTCCACTTATACTATATGTAGCTTTTGGCTGGTATACACCGCCTACAAAAACTATTGTGTTCTTTTCATCTTTTGGATCAATTGATAAAGTAAAATCTGTTGTTGAACTATCGCCATTAAAAGTATTTACAATATTTGCTTTTCCAGTTACAACACCACCAATACTATATGCAATTACTGTTGTTCCATTTGCTGGTGCTGTATCAAAAGATAAAGTTGTGCCACTTACATTAAAAGCATTGTTATTTTGATAAACACCATCTATAAATACAATCAGATCTGTTTCTGAATCTGGAGTATTTGCAAGTGTAAAATCTGTTGTTGAACCGTCTCCACTAAAAGAATTATGATCAAAAGCACCACCAGTTGTGATACTTGATAAGTTTAGTACTTCAATACTTGTTCCGTTTGGTGGAGCTGCACTAAAAGTTACGGTTGATCCGCTTGTGCTATATGCACCTTTTTCTTGGTAAACGCCGTCTATAAATACCCAAGTTAAATCTTCAGTTGTAATAGTTGTTCCAGTATCAAAATCAACTGTAGAACCGTCTCCAGTGCTTTCATAAGTAGTTACAACTTGATTTAAACCTGCTGAACTACCTCCTCCGCTTGAAGAAATTGTAACATTTCCAACACTTGTTATACGACCATCTTCATCTACTGTAAATTGTGGAGTTGCTGTTGAAGAACCATATGTTCCTGCACTTACTCCTGTCGCTGCTAATTCACTCGAGCCTACTGCGTCTGTAGCTATATGTCTTGCTAGTACAGCATTACTTGCTAAATAAGCACTAGTTACTGCATTTGCTGATAGTCCGCTTCCTGTTGCTGTAATTGTAAGTGTGTCTGTAGAAGCATCTGTTGTTAGTGATATCCCACTTCCTGCTGCAACTGTAAGTGTGTCTGTTGTTGAGTCTGCAACTATGTCTGATTGACCTGATACTGCAAAAGTGGAGAATAGATTTTGTGATCCACCACCACTTACTGTACTAAATGAAAGTGATCCTGCACCATCTGTTGTAAGTACTTGTCCACTTGTTCCATCTGTTACATTTAGTTGATCTATTCCTATTTGGTTATCGTCTATATGCTTTGTTAGAATAGAGTTTTGTGCAATCATTGTACTTTCGATTGCATTTGTTGCGATTGTTAAACTTCCGTCTGAAGCTAAAGTTGCATCTCCACTAATAGAGACATTATCAAAACTATCTGTTCCGTCATGAACTAGTATTTGTCCACTAGAAGGTGAAGTTATATCTGTATCAGAAGCACCTGATAAACTTGATGCTACTGTAGAAAAACTTAGAGTTCCCGCCCCATCTGTTGTAAGTGCTTGTCCACTTGTACCGTCTGTAACATTTAATTGATCGATACCTATTTGGTTATCATCAATATGTTTTGTTAGTATAGAATTCTGTGCTATTTCTGTAGAACCTACTGCATTTGTTGCTATTTTTGAAGAGGTTATAGAGTTATTTGCTACATCTGTTTCTATAACAACTCCAGTTGCTATGTGAACTGAAGTAATTGAATTTTCTGCTATCTCGCTGCTTCCTACAGTGTTTTCTGCAATTTCACTACTTCCTACACTGTTTTGAGCTATTTCAGTTGAAGTTATAGCGTTTGGAGCTATTTTTGCAGTTGTTACTGAATCTGCTTGAAGTTGTGATGTACTTATAGTACCTGCTTCTGTATAAGAACCTGAACCCATATAACTATGAGCAGAGCATTGATAGTATAAAACTTGAGGAGTACTTGTTGATACTGCTATTTCAGTATATGCGCCTGAAGAACCTGCGGTTCCATTTGTAGTAACTCCTGTTGTGTATGATGTTGTTTTGTCGGCTTCTAGGTAGAAACGAAAAGGATGACCTGAGTTTGAAGAATCAGATTGGTCAAATCTATAAGTATTTCCAGGTGTTAGAGCAAGGAAAGGTCCTTCAATGCCATCAAGAAGATAGCCGTTTGAAGAACCGTTGTTATATTCTGGGTGCGCAGCAGTTTTTGTGTCTACAGTAACTGTGACATCAATTTGTGAACTATATTCGTTTATATACTCAGGTGTATAGGCAGTGATAGTATCATTTCCATCTGTGCCATCTACATATCTTCTTAAGAAAAATAAACCATCTTTTGTATTAAGAGCTATTTCTCCTAATGCAAGATTACTTGTCGTTGGTTTAGATCCTGAAGTATTAGACCTTTTTAATTTAATTGTCTGCGCCATATTTATGGTATTCCTTGTCTATGCGTATATACGCTGAAAAATTATTTAGGAGAATGTTCCTCCATCAATGGTATTTGACCAAGTTACTGTGCTATTTGCTCCAACTTGTAATATCTGACCAACACTATTTGTAGAATCATATGTTCCAATTGCTAGTCTTTGATATCCTGTATTTGCTCCATTTGTGTTACCAAATATTAAGTCACCAGTTGCAGTTTGCGTAATTCCTTTTAATCTAAGATTATCACCAGATACTTCGATTGTCTGGTCATCTACATTAACATCTAATGTATTACCAGATTTTGATAAAGCATCTCCTGCTGTAATTGATCCTGCACCTGAGAACTGAGCAAAAGCTAAGTTAGTTGTTCCAACAGTAATAGAGCCATCTGTAGTTAATACAAATCCATTATCACCGTTTGCAGTACCTTCTTCAATAAATACAAAAGCACCACTTGTAACTTCAGCATCTGCATCAAAATCAGTTGCTCGTGTCATTGAATTTCCGCTACCTGCATATGTATAAATACCATTTGCAGAAGCTGTTGATTGATCTTTTACAAGAACTCTGTCACCAGAAGTTAGAGTAACACCATCAATTGCTGCTGGAGCGCTAGAAAGATCAATATTTGATCCTGTTGTAGCAACTCTTGCGGAATCTTTTACGTCTAATCCTACTTTAACTGCATCAACATATTCTTTTGTTACAAGAGAAGTTGCTCCAAAGCCTGCTCTATCTTTATAACCACTCGGTACGACAACTGTGCCTGTACCATTTGGACTTAATGTTAAGTTACCATTTGAGTTTGTAGTAGAAATTGTATTTCCATCTATTCTTACATTATCAACATCTAGTTGAGTAATGCCAGATATTCCACCACTTGTAATTGTTACTGTACCATCTGTTAAACTTGTACCTTCAATAGTTGTACCAGTAATAGCTCCTGCAGAACTACCTCCAATAGTAACACCATCAATTGTACCACCATTAATATCTACAGTTGTAACAGTACCTAAATCTGATACTGTAGCAGAGTTAAAGTTAATTGTTCCTGTTGAAGTAATGTTAAAGGCAGCATCGTTGGCACCAATATCAGCACCATCAATTGATCCACCATTAATATCAAAAGCAGAACCTTCTATTTCTACTGAACCAGCTTCTAATTTTTTACCTAGTGTAATTTTCTCTGCTGAGTTTGTAGTATCAAAAGTTAAATAAGCATTGGCACCTTCTGTGATTACAAAAGATGTTCCAGAGTTATCAATAATACTCAATTCTGTAGCTTGTGAAGTTAAGTCTATAGTTCCGCCAGTTAGATCTAAGTCTAAATTGGCTGCTGCTACAATGTCTACATCTCCTGATGAAGATGTTATTGAGTTTGCTCCTATTGTTAAGTTAGCAGTCTTTAATTGATCTATTTTACTATCAGAGTCAACTATAATTGCAGAACTTGCGGTTAGTGTACCTGCTGTGTGATCTAATAGATTGACATAAGTGGCTCCACCTATAATCGCATTAGTAGAACCTGTAGCAGGACCGATGAATAGCTTATCCGAATTAAACGAATAGGCTAACTCACCTGCACCAAGAGCGCTGGAAGGAGCGGCGGCCGTGGTACTTCTTTTAATTTTTATTGTTTGTGCCATAATTTCTTCCTATTTGACTCCTAGAATTGTCCTCCATCTAGGTTGTCCATTGTATCCGTTGCTGCTGCAAGGGGTACGAATTCAAAAACATTAGTGGAGGTTTCTCTATATACTTTAAGCTGATCATCATCAGTGTCGTACCAAAGATCTCCTTCCTCTAAATTACTTCCTGAAGGAGCGCTTGCTCCTCTAAAAAACTGGTCTGCTAATATATTTATAGCATTTTGTAGACTTCCTGAAGGGACTGTATTATGTGCTTCTACTGTTATATCTGAAGCTAGTCCTCCAATTGTTACTAAGTCTAGGGTTGTTGATACTGTTATTGGGTTGTCTGATTGCTCCAGTACCACATTGTTGTTGATTTCTTCAACTGTTATTGTTATTGCCATTATCTTGTAACTTCAGGTGTAACTGTTATATTTCCCTGCATAAGTCGAGTTACAGTGCCTGCACTTGATTCAATTTCTAAATCATATACATAAATTCCTGGAGTAATACTAGCTGTTGTTGTAGCACTAGCAGTAGTGGTTAACTGTCCAGAAGAGGCGTTAGAGACTGTGACTGTAAAAGAAAGAATAATGGTGTCTGAGTCATGGGTTGAACGCATTTGCATCCGTCCTGAATACCCAGTTAAATCAAGTGCTGAATTATTTTCTTGCACAGTTAAACGGCGACTGAATGTCGATCCTTGTTCCAATGTAAAATTGTAAGTCCCAGCTGCCATTTATTTATACCTCCAATCTGTTAATTATACCAAAAAATAACACCTGATGTCAAGGATTATTTTTCCAATGTGAAATCATTAGACGTCACTTTCCTCATACGTTACAATAGCATCTATAGAAGAATCCACGGTACTTAGAACTGCTAAGTAATCATTTACATTTAAAACTAAAGTATTTGTATTACTAACATTTATATGTTGTCCTCCTGTGGCTAATACTCCGTTTTTTGCTAAATATATACTTTCATTTGCTGCAGAATTATAATATCTTAAATCAAAAGTTATTTCTTCTTCTGCATTATTTGTTATGCTAAAACGTGAAATAGTGCTTATTTTATCTGTTGGACAAGTATAAACTATTTGTTCTATTGTTCCGATTTCTTTTATTATTTTTGTTATCATGTTGTATCTACTCCTTCTACGTCAAATATTAAAAATGCGTATTTTATTTCTAATGGTGATATTGTTTCGACTTCTTGTAAAACATTATCAAGCTCCTCTGTTTTTTCTCCCCCTGCAAAGTTGTTATAAATTTTTAAAGTTGTTGTAGTTGTCTCAAACCACACTCCTCCTTTAAATACTGATTCAAATTCTTGTGTATTACTTCCAAATTCTGTATCATAATCAAATTCATCATAATAAAAATGCATTGCAGGATACATTTTTGTAGCGACTCCATTTGTTACATCTGTTGAAAAACACCATTGTACAATTACAAAAGGTTTATATCCTAAATTATGAGTTATAGTTGCGAAAGTATCTCCTGTAACAGTATCTGTTTGGGTAGAAGGTAGCCCTAAAGTTCCTTGTCCATGAAATTTAAGAGGTAAACTTCCAATTCCCACTCTGCTATCAAAAAGTAGATTTTCTGAATTTGTTAATGTTCCAGAATCATTTATAACATTTGTTCCTGCCTTAGAAACAAACAACCCATAATCTGATCCAGCTTTTCCTAATAATACTCGTCTTGCCATTATGCGTATCCTCTTACAACTATGTAATTTACTGTGGTGGTAGCTGGAGTGGGTTCACCTGTAGTACCTGTTCCATATAATGTATATCCATAAGTTGACATAGTAGGATATGTACTTGGAACTGTTAGTATAAAAGATGTTGTGCTTACACTTGTTAATTCTATATACTCTCCACCAGCATAAATAATAACTACAGGATTTGGAATAGCAATACTTGAAAATGTTATAGTTTGAGCATTACTACTTCCTCTTGATACATTTACTGTACCTTTTGCAATAACTTGTGTATACCCTTTTTCTCTTGAATCAAAAATTAATAAATCTTTGTTACATAAGGTGCCAGAATCATTTATAACATCCACCCCTAGTTTAGAAATAAAAAGTCCATAATCTGACCCAGCTTTTCCTAATAATACTCGTCTACTCATTCTCCATCTCCAAATAAGTCTATATAATATGCTTCTATTTCATTTAGCTTTGTTTGTGTTGCATTCATGTTTACTGTACCGTCTTCATTTATAGTTGCTGGTATTTCTATAGAATAAGCTTCCGTTATTTTTTGTGCCATTTGTACTGTGCCGTCTAATCTTATAATCATGTGAACACCAAATATCTATTGCCACTTGTTGAAGTAACATCTGCTGGCAATTCCCATTGAGTTGAGTTTGTAAAAAATGGTTGAGAATAAGTACAACTTGTTCTTGATATTGTATTTAATAAAGTACCTGAAGCGTTTGTTCCATCATAAATTTTTAAAGTTGTCCAACCAGAATTTGAATGCAACCCACTTACTTGAAAAAAAGTATTTGTATTACTTTGTGGAATATCCTGAAATCTCCAAACAGGGGTACCTGTAAATAAGTCACAACTTGTATCTGTTGTAGTTCCAAAAAAAGAAAACAAACCACTATACCCGGATCCAGTTTGTCCCCCTCCCATAGTTATTCCTACTTCCCACAAACTTGTAGCTGCAGCTACTTGTGCTACATTAAAAGTATCTGAAGTGGGAGTTCCACCCTGACTAGTTGTTCCTGAAACTGTTATAACAGCAGTTCGTGCACTTCCTGTATTTGCCGCTACGTTTGCCGTTACTGCTCCTGTTGAACTATTAATCGCTACATTTGATAACATACTTCCTGGGTTTGTAGTGGCAGAAGCACTTAAAGAAGAAGTTCCATACCCAATTTGTGAAAAAAGAAAAAGACTTGCACTTAATTCACTTGGAGCACTATTGCTTATTGACGTCGACCCTGCTGTAACATTAGAAATATCCGCAAAATTACCAATATTATATAAAGGGGGAACAAATTCGTATACTGAAATAGAACTTGAAGGTCCGGCTTCTGCAGTTCTTCTTGCGTAATATTGTACCGTTGTGTTTCTAGCCTGACTAAAAGTTGTTCCTGTTCCCCAAGTACTATTATCATTCGAAAATTGTAAAGTTCCTGATCCTCCACTTGCACTACATGTTACTGTTTGAGTACTACTATTTGTATTTGTTGATTGTATTGCAGTCATACTAGTAGGAGCACTAGCAGTAGTTGCTGTTCTTGTAGTTACTGTTTGATCAATTGTCGTACTTCCAACTGTTATACTTGGAGTTGTAGTTGTTCCAAAAGAACTGCTCGCAGTAGATCGAATTTGTAATGTTTGCCCATTTGATACAGTTCCTGACGATACAAAACTTCCTCCATTGATACTTACAGTACAACCACTTGTACTAACACTTAAGGATACATTAATGTTTCCTACAGTTATTATATTTGAAGTAACTGTTGAATTTGGTTCGATATTAGTTGTTGCGTCTGTAAAATCGCTTGGATTAAAAGTAGGCGTATTAGCTATAGCTGTTGTAACTGTAAACGTTCGTGTTACTGTTCCTACTGTAATATTACAACTTGTAGTATTTCCTCCTCCTCCAGTAGCAGTTAAAGAAAATGTAAGAACTGTACCATTTTGACCACTAGTAGGACTTACTGAGCCGCTTCCTGAAGCTGAAGCAGAAGCAGTATCACCATCTCCTAGTCCTGCAATTGTATATGTTGCTGTACCAGCGGAACCGCTTGCTGCAGTTGCAGCTAAGTTATTAAAACCTGTAGGTGTTAAATCTACTGCAGCTGAAATATGTATATGATTTGTTCCAGTAGTACCTGAAACAAGATTACTTTGTTTTGCAAAATAATATCTTGTTGTACCTCTGGGTTGGCTAAAACTATTTGAACTTTGAAAAGTTAGTCCTGCAGGTGAATTTGTAGTGCTTTGTGCATAAGTAATTGTTCCTGAATTGTTTGTACCACTTACTGCAGTAACCGCAACAGTATCATTTGTATTATTTCGTGCTGTTCTTGTAGTACCTGAAATTGTGGGAGCGGTAGCTGTTCCTCCTCCAGAAGAGCCTCCCTCTCCTGTATTTGTTCCTGTTAAAACGGAATTTCCAAAAAGAGTTGTATCATTTATCATCTTTCCAAATTGACACGGTATTCCTAATATTTGAATTTTTACATTGCCATCTGAAGAACTTCTAGATCGTGCTACTAAAAAGGGATAAGTACCGCTTCCTTCGCCAGGTCTTGGATCTGTCATACCATCAACATCTACAAAATAAGGTATGACTTTATTTTTTGTTGTTCCACTTGCATTGAGAGAAAACTGAAATAACCCACCTCCTGCTGCAGTATTTAAACAGTTAATAAATCTTCCTCGTATATTACCTCCTGATGCACCCCCAGAACCGTATTGTTCGTCAAATCTTGCCTGTGGATAAAATGCTCCTTTTTCTGAAATAATAAATGCAGGAATATAGGCATTATTGTTTGCATCTGATGTAGTTGGTAAATCAACTCCTGAAGTTGACATACTAGTATAAGTTGAATTTGATCGAATTACTCCAGCACGATAATTTTCAGAATTAAATAAGTAATCTTCATCATTAATTGTATCATCAATTAAATCAACTGTAGGTTTGGAAACTTTCAGAACGTAGTTGCTACCTTCTTTTCCTAATAATACTCTCCTTGCCATTATGAACTATCCGAAATAATTATTTGTTGAGTATGTGCATTAATTTCTATCGCACTAGTATCTAAAGTAGTAGAACTAGAAGTGGTATCTGCATCTAACTTACCACTAGAAAGTAATTTGATTCTTCCACCTTGTATACTTGTTTGTCCAAATACTAGAGCATCTTTTCCTGCTAAGTAAGCACTTGTTACCCCTAATTCTTCTGTTGTTAAAGATACTGAAGTTCCTATGGGGCTATATGTACTTCCATTTAAGGTTAAACTTACAAAAGATGGGGTATCAGTTAAATCATTCCAAGATCCACTAAATAAAGTAGGTGTACCTGTTAAACTTGAATAAAGTCCGTCAAAAGTTGAAACATTCACACCTGAGCTAAATTGAATTGTGTCTGCTTTAATTGCAAGACTTTGTCCAGAGACATCAAATTTAATAAAACTATTTGAGTCTCCTACATGAAAATCTCCAGTGCCATCCATATAAAGACCACCGTCTGTATCTGCAAATGAGGTTTTATTTTGTGAATAAAACTTTCCACCGCTAGCAAGAATCATATTACTACCAACACTTAAATTATTTGTTAAAGTTGTATTTGCTGATAATTTATTTGCGGATAAAGTGCCGTCTACAATTACTGAGCCATCAAAAGTTTCTACAACTAAAGCACTAAAATCAGAGGCTTGTAAAGAAGATGCAGATGTAACTCTACTTCCTGTATACACTCTTGTGCCTGCTTTATTTGCTGAATTATCTGTAACAGTTATTCTATCATTTGAAACTAAATCATTATCTTCTGAAGCTGCAATTACAGCTGTACCTATTGCTACTGCATCTGCGTTTGAAAAATTACTATCTGCAAAGTTAGAAGCATTTGTTGCACTGATTGCTGAGGTAGTACTTTCTTCAAAAGTAAAGATACTTCCACCTCTTTGTCCAAATGTTCCATCAGCTCCCGCAGTTGTTTTTGTTAAAGATATAATTTGAGTTGTAAGTAAAGTATCATCTGAGTTATCGTAAATAGGTACTGCTATACTTCCTTCTTCATTTCCAGCCCCCGTGCCTGAAAGGATACTAGAACTTCCTGTGATTGTAATTACTCCGCTGCTTGAAACCGCTGAAACTACATTTGTATCTGTTAGAGTTCCATATCTGAAAGTATTATCTCCATATGGAGCAGTACCGTCATAAGTAAATGTTGTAGTTCCTTCTCTTATGTCAAATTCACATGAAAAACTAGTTGCACTTGCGGCTCCTGTAGAGTCTCCTACAAAGTTATGAGTACCATTTGTTGGTACAATAGATAGTCCATCTGCTCCTACAACACCGTCTGTTACTACAGCAAAATGTTGGAATCTTGTTAATATGATTGTTGATCCTACTCCATTTTTTACTGTAATTGTATAGGTTATAACAGGAGTATCTGTAAGTGCATCATCATGATCGCCAAAACGAACAATTGTAGGATTACTATTTGCATCATTTATAATTGTTGAAGTTCCTGCTGTTATGTTTGACGCAACAGCTGATACTCTAAAAGTATTATTTGCTTGTGCTCCATCTTGATCAGCAGTAAGTACAGTTTCTCCTAATAAAACTTGAATGTCTGTTCCTGAGCCAGTATAGTTAATAGTTCCTGCAGAAGTTTCCTGCAAAGTCATACTTGGATTTGTAATAGTAACTGTTATTGCTGCCGCCTGTAAGGCTGTACCCGCCACTCCTCCAGTTGCGCTTGAAGGAAAGAAAGCTGAAAATATATTTCCTTTTGATTTTGATTTTCTTTTTCTTACAAGTCTTTTATGTCGAATCCAATAATATTTAGCGGCTTCTGCTCCAATTGAGTGAGAAAACGTTGTTTCATCATCCGCTTCCCCTACTTTTACAGCACTAGAGTCTAATCGATCATTTACGTCTGATGCCCATATTTCTGTACAATCAGTAGCTTCTACAAAAGTACTTGCTCTTGTCCAATTTAGTACTGTTGTTCCAAACTTATCTGTACTTGCAGTTAGTGCTGTAGGAGCGCCAGGAGCGCCAGTTTGTGCTGTTCCTGGTATTTCTGTGTTTGTAACTCCTGTTTGTCTAGCATTTGAGATAACGTACATATCATCATTATATTCTACTGCTGATATTCTTACTAAACAATCTGGTTGTATATCTAAATCTACAATTCTAAATAATTTACCTGTCCATCCAAATCTAATATAATCTAGTTTTAATACTTGACCTGCTTTCATTAATATGCCTTTTGGCATAGTAGTAAAACTTATTTGTAGAGGAAATCTTGATTCTCGTAAAAACTTTTCAGCATTTATTCTAGCGTTCCAATAATTTGTTATTCCACTAAATTTAATATTACCTGTTTTTACTATATTTCTATCTGCTTTAACAAAGTCTGAATTATAAAAAGAAACTGAAGTATTAGACCATTTATTTCCTGGGTCGCTTACACTTGCATTAATTGTATTAAAACTTTTTCTACTTGGATCATCTGTTACATTTAAATTGCCAATAATATCAGACTGAGTTATATGATAAACTCCATCATCAGCAGGTGCATTTTCTTGTGCTTCAATTTCTAACTCATATTTGCCGTTTGAGTATGATAGTATACCATTATAATGTTCTAACATACTATTAGTATTTTCAAATAACGGACTAGTAGTTTCTATAACTGTGTTCATTTGATGACGAGTTACCCATCTTTGATTGTCGTGCGCCCATCCAAGCCATCTCCAGTATTTTACAAAATCAGCATTATATAAAGAATGTTTTTCTATATATTTCTTATAAAAAGTTGTTAAAGTTGTTGATGTATCCCCTGTTTTATAAAATGTTACATTATTAATGTAAGTAGTGCCTTGAGGAAGAGCATTTGTAGGTTTTGTACCTATATAACCTGCGGAAGTAACTCTAAATATATTTCCATCTCCTTGTGTGTATATAATATCTCCTACTTCATAGTAAGACCAGTTATTCCATAAACGCTGAAACTGTCCATGTACATCTTCTAATACTACTTGATAGTGAGTAGTTGTAGCTGTTACTGACTTTACTGTTCCTCTTGCTATTATATCTCCAGATGAAGATCCATCTGCGGTATGAAAATACTCATCTCCTACAGAAGGGCTTGTTGTTGCAGAAATTGTTATTTCTGATCTTGTATCACAAGTTCGAGCCGCATTAGTAAAAGTTTCTAAAGATAAATCATCTAAAGATAAGCCTTTACCATAAGTTGTTGCAGTAAGATAATCTAAAGTTTGCATTGCTGGATTATTACCTGCTCGCAAGTCTTTAGCTCTACCTGAAATATTATAAGTACTAGAAGAAGTTGGATGATTTACAAAGTTCGCTCTAAGTGTTGCTATTTTTGTTGTTCCATCATAATCTATAATTGTTCTTTTTTGTCCCACACCTGTGCCTGCAGTTACTTCAATAACTTCGTTATTATAGAAATCATCAGAACTAGAAGCGGAACTCGGTAGCTGTATAGTACGACTTTCAATCACTCTTCCAGATGAAATTGTATCGCTACCAGAGAGCGTATTGACAATAACATCTAATGTAATGACTTGATTCGAATAGGTTCCTGTTATAGTGTTATTTTCAATATTTTGAAATTGTCCATTTCCTGTTCCAACTATTTTAAATTGAGTCACTCCACTCAATGTTGTATCCGCCATTGTTAGTTCTATTTTTCCTGTTTCACTATTTCTAGCAATAGAACTAATACTAGAACCTTGAGTTGGTAATGCATCAGTTAAATCTGTATGATTAAAAGTAAGCATATGCCAAGTATTATTACTGGTATCTTTTGCATAAAATTCAGTGTAAGTAGGAACGTCATCTATATATGGAAAATTTGTTGCATCATAAGGTCTGGCTCCAAATCGTATTACATCCATCATACTTCCCGTTTCTGGATTTGCTATTTTATAAATGTCTTTTACTGTTGTTGTATTTAAAACGGTGTCATCACTTGTTCTATAAAAAGTTACGGATTCACCAACAATAAAGTCAGAGGCAGTTTCGCTTGAATGAGAAAGATCATCATGTCTATATTTGTAATCATAATTATAGTTTTCATGTATTTTTCCTTTAACAACAAACTCTAATTCTGGTATATCTGAAGATTCCTCTGTTACTGTTATTTCTGCAACTACGTAAGTTGTATCTAATAATCTATGATTTGGTGACCAGTATTCTTCATCACTTGTAAAGTAGTCTAGTTGTCTTTTGAATTTAGTTCCTTCAGCAATAGAAATTAATTTAGAGTTTGCTTCTTGATCAAATCTTCCTGAATGAAACCATAATTTTATACTTTGAGGATTTTGTATTTGAAATTGTTGACCATTACGAATACCTACATCACTAGTAGATCCTCCTGAAACAGAGACACTACTTGCTAAATCTTGGTACCCGCCTGATATAGCTGCTTTCCATTCCGCTAACTGAAAATCATACTGATCTCCAAACTCTCCACTATCTGCAGCATAATCTTCTCCTACAAAGGCATTTTTACCTGGTAGATAATTATTAATGGTTGATGTTGTTGCAACAGAGCCCGATAAAGTTTCTCCTCTATCTGCTCGGCCTGCACAAAGTACTGCACTACTTGGTTCTGATACTGTTGTATTTCTATCATCAAAATCTGCTTTATTTAGACATATAAGAGGTTGACCATCAATATAAATATCATAAAGTGCTTCTACTTCTCCTTCACAGATTGCATATACAACATAAATTGTATCGGGATCATTAGAAGGGGTATCTGCAAATACAGGAATACCTGGAAGTTTGCGAACACCATAAACAACAGGTAAATATTTTGCTGACATTTCAACAGCAAGTTTTACATCTCTATCACGAAACTTTTCTTCCATTGTCATTTGAACTTTTTTCTTAACACCAAAAAGTCCATGACTTGATGTTTTTAATTTTGGTTCATAGTATTTTTCTTGATAAGTTGCTAATACATTTACACTTGTGTCTCCATGCATGAATCCCATATCATCTGCATAGTCTACTTTAAGAGCTGCATCTCTTTGGGGTGTTCCTTCTGCAGTTAATGCTCGGTGTGTCTCATCCGAAGTCATTCGACCTTGTATTCTACTAAAATCTGCCCAATGACTATTTAATGTCCATGTTACTCTACTAGATTTTGAAGGATCTTCGTTTATATTTGTTTTTGTAATGAGTCCTTTAAAAATAAGAATACTTGCATTTCCTTTGATTTCTCCAGTATCTGGATCAATAAATACTTTGTGTACTTCTACATTTTTATTAAGAAAACTAGGGTTTGCTAAGTCAGTGCCTCTCGCAATAAGAGGACCTTTTATTTCTTCAGATTCTAAAGATATTGTATATAATTCTCCTGTAGCGTTTGAAGTAAAAGCATCATCTAAAGTTTCGATTGTTATATTTTGATTTGAATTTGTAAATCCTGTAATTAAAAAGATTTTATTATGATTTGAGCCTGCACCATCATTTGCCTCTAGCTTTATCTTATCACCTTCTTTAAAGCCTTCTTCTACAAAATCAATAAGAGTAGAGCAAGTAATAGTACTTCCAGAGAAAGTTAAATTACCAGATACAGAAGTTCCTAATGTTTCTGCTGCTATTGTTAAAGTCATGCTTGAAGCTTTTGCTTGCATACTTTCTTTATAGCCTGTTACATTTAATAGTTTATTTGCTCGGTATATTTGAGATCCATTTGCACTTCCAGAATCATTTGTTGATCCATCATCAAAACTTATATCTCTTGCTCCATCAGTAAGATATACAAACTTATTTGCATTTGTAGAAAAAGTATTATTTGTATTAGGAAGTTGTGGGCGTTCAAATTTTACAAGATGTGCGTATTCAAAAGGCTCATTATTTATTAGAGTTGTACGAATTGTAGAATTAACGGAACGTTCAGTAGCCATTAGGGTTGAGCCTCCTCTAAGCTAAGTGAAAAAGTATATAAATTATTTGTTCCTAAAGAGTATTCTCTTACATCAGAGGATTGGATAACTCTTACAAGTGGAGTAACAAAATTAAGTGTGCTATTGTCTGCTACACTATATACTAGATTTGGTTGACAGTATATTCGATATTGATCTGCAGAAGGTTGTGACTCTCCAGAATAATAATCTGAGTTTGTCTGTACTCTTGTAACTGTATAAAGTTTTGTATGATTGCTGTTTGCACTATCAGTAATTGTAAAAGTGTCTCCTCTTTTTGGAGTACCTGTTAGTGAAGAATGATCTGCTAAAAAGTTATCTACTCCAGCAGCATAAGCCCCGTCGACAGTAATACTTCCAGAAAAAGTAGAATCTTGAGCATCTGCATATTGTGGTAAAGAAACAAAGAAAGGTTTTAATCTACCTTTTTTCTCTGTTAAAAAAGAATAAACTGGTTCAAACTGAGCACGAGTAAGTGGATTATATGTAATTCCTATTTTTAATGTTTCTCCTACTAAACTACGAGTAACAACTCTTCCACTATTTGTTCGAGACATCATAGTAGGTTGCTCTTTTGTAAAAGTTACAGAAGCAAAGCCTGGTCCGTAATTAGCTGCTGAATTTACATTTTGTCCTGCTTCATCTATTCCATAAGCAGGATCTGGTAATCTATTTGCAAAATTGCTAAATGATGCCATTATCCATCTCCTCCATACCCGACATTTACATCAGGTAAAAAATCTTGTCCATAGGAGTTAGCAGCATCTCTTATTGCTGCTACTACTGCTCCTTGATTGTTTGTTAATACTTCTTGTACACTTGCTCCGTCTAATGCGCTTACATTGAAAGTTAGGTTCATGCTGTTATTTTTACCGAGTGCATAGTTTGGAGTTATATCAATTGGTGTTGAAGGACTAATAACTTCAGGTCCTCTTTCTCCAACTACTACTGCATCACTGCCGTTTGCGTATCCTTTTCTTCCCATGGCTGCACCTGGAGTAAAGTTATTTGCATTACTTCCAACGCCCATACCACCACGTAAGTATGCGGTTTCTCCTACTGAAGCTTGTCTTGCTACATCTACTCTATTATTTCTTTGTCCACCAATACTAATTTCTGTAGCTCTTGGAGCTTCTACTGCATTTGCTGCTCCACCTTGAAATTGAGTTTTTGCAATTAGTGCCAGCTGTGCTGCTCCCATAGCACCTATCATTGCTGCCAAGAATACATTTGGTAATGCAGCAGCTATAGCAGAAGCAGTATTTATTACAGTTTCTGCCATTTTCATTTTCTTATTTTGTTCAAAAGCTTTTTTCTGTTTCGCTAGTTTTTTAGCTTCTAATGCTGCTATTTTTGCCATTGACTCTTTTGATTTTCCGTCTCTTTTCTTCTCTGCAGCAATTTGATTATCTATTTCTGCAATTTGTGCTTTGGAGTTTGCTGCCATCATCTGAGAGATAGCACCTATTGCACTTCCAACTGCTGCTAATTTATCACTCATATTTGCAGATTCACCGAAAGCTGTAAAAGCACTTGATAAAGCAAGAGCTCCCTCTATAGCAGCCATTGTAGCTTCTCCTTGTGGTCCAAGTGACATTAATGTTTCTTTAAATCCTTCAGCGGCTACTGCAGCTAATTGAATTCCTTCTTGACCAGTTATTTCACTTCCGCCTTGTCCTTCTGCTGAAGTTGCTGCAGTTATAGCGGTTTGTAGTCCGCCTGCAAAATCACCACTTGCTACTTGATCTACTCCTTTCTTAAAGCCTTCAAGAATTTTTACTTCAAAATTAGAAGCTGCAAGGTTTACTGCTTTATCCACATTATCTTTAGCATTTGTTTGTGCAGTACTTAATCCTTCTAGTAGTCTAGTTCGTTCTGATTCTTCTAAGTTCAAAAGTTTTACTCTTTCTTTTAATAAAGTAAATTCTACATCAATTAAAGTCTTTTTAATATCTGCCTCTTCTCTGCTTAACCTTAAACTTTCTCTTGCTGCTTCAAGTTCATTTTCAAATGTTGTACTTGCTCTAGCAGTAGTTGAACCTATTCTTTTAAATTCTGCTATTTTTGCTTCTGCTGCTACTTGTTGTGCTGCTAAATTTGCTGTTTCTTTGTTTGTATTTAATAGAGTTTGGGCAAATTTTGTTTGAGCTTCTAGTTCTCTTGTATTTTGTGTGTTAAGTGTAAATTGATATTCGAGATTTGCATTTTGTGATTTTTTAAACTCATTTACTACTTTGTTGATATCAATATCTTCTTTTCCAAGTCTTACAGCTTCTTTTTTTCGTTCTTCTTCGCTTTCAATTAAAGCTAATTTTTTTGCTTGTTCTACACTTATTCCTTGTGCTGATGCGAAGATTTGAAAGTCTGAGTCTGCTATTTCTTTTTGTTTTTCGGCAACTAAAGTTTGAGTAGCTGCTAAACGTGTTGCGGCTGCTCCACCTACTTGAGATGCTATAGAGAATTGTTTTGCTCGAGCATTTAGTAGACTAAGTTCATCTTTTGAAGTTGCAATACTATTTTTTAAGTCATCAAATGTTTTTACAACTCCATTAAAAACGGTTGCTGCATTTTCTCCGCCTTCTTTAATTTCTTTAATTTGCTCTGCTGTAAATATAAGTGCTATAGGTTCTTTATCAAAAGTTGCAAAAAAGTCTTGAGCAGCTTGTTGATCCGCCCCGTCTACAATAGAAGATTTTAATTGATTTAAACTTGCAGTAATTTCATCAACTTTTGTTGTTTGTTGAAATGCAGCCTGAAACTTGGATACAGCTTCTCTTGAACTTTCTAATGCAGAAACTCTTTTTTGTTCAGCTTCTATTCTTGCTTCTGTTAAAGGTATGCTATCTTTTGCGAATTTATTTGCTTGATCTTCTGTAATGTTTAATTTCTTTCTTTCTTTTTCTAAATCACTAGATGTCTTTATTTGATTTGCTAAAGTATTTATATAAGTTTTTTCTGTTTCGTTTAAAGAATTTTTTACAGCAGATTCTTTTACTGTAAGATTATTGCCTGTTATTTGCTTTTTAGCTAGATCTTCTAGTATTTTTAACCTTGAGCTTCCCGTAGTATTTAAATTTTTCTGTGCTTCTTCGAATTGAGATTCTGCAGCAGTTGCATTGCCTATTGCTGTTTTAAAAGATTCGGATTCAACTCCAATATCTTTAAAAATTCCTAATATTCCTTCGTCTTCTACTTGAATAGCTGATTGTAATGCTTCTTTTACAGCATCGCTTTGAGTTTTTATTATTTTTGATTCTTGATCTAGTCCAAAAATAGATTTAAATCCTTCCCATGCTGCTCCAAGTCCTGATAGATTTCTTTGAAAAGCTTGTAGATCGTTTGAAGATTGAATTATTAGTTTTGCAGTTTCATTATTTGTTTTATTAAAAGCAAGAATTGCTTTTCTTGTTTCTACATAAGATAATTTTGTATTATTTATTGCTGTTGTTTGAATCTCAAATCTATCGTTTAAATTTTTTGTTTGTTCTTGCAAAGATTTGTAAGTTTTTGATAATTGTTGAGATTCTTTTGTAACAAAATTAGTTGCTCTTCCAATTGCAGGTAAAAAAGGAGCTATTAAAGAAAAAGCTATACCTATTGGTCCAAGAAAAGCTAATAATCTACTAAAACTTGCTCCTAGTAGTCCGATTCCTCCTTTAAGGGCAAAACTTGCTTTTGAAAACCCTTTTAATTTTTCAGTATTTCCATTAACAGTTACTTCTCCTGCTTTTAATGTTTTAAAAAGTGAACTAAATCCATTTTTTAATCCATCATTTTGAGCAGTAGATAAAACTGATGCAACACCCGTATTTACAATTGCTTTGTTTAAAGTTCTTTGATTTTCTATATCTGATAAAGTTCCTCGTGAGGCTCCTACACCTTTTTGTTCTATTAATAAGCGTTCTCTTTCTAAACGTAGAAGTCCTTCTAATTCTCTTTTTTCGGCTTTAATTGCTACTAACTCTGCATCAATTAATTTTTTACTTTTTTGTTTTGTTCTATTACGTACTTTTTCTAGATCTGCTTGTCTTTGAGAAATTAAACTAATTCTTTTTTTAACATCTTCTTCTTTTTTAAGTAAGTTTTGTCTTTTTAATGTAGAAGGGTCGAGTGCTCCTTTTGCTGTAGTTGTAAAACCTCCTACTTCTGCTTTAGAAGCTATTGCTATTGCTTTTTGTCTATCAATTTCTGCTTTCTTACTATCTAATGCAAATTGTTTTGCTGCTGCTGTTTTAGCTTTTTGTGCGTCTATAAATGAATTTCTTTCTGTAAGTGCTGTTGCTGCACTTCTTTCTAAGTTTGCAGTAAAAGAAGAAATTGCTGGAATGGCTTGTTTTAATAATACTGTAGCTACAACTGCAAATACTCCGAATAATAAGCCTCTTGATTCGGCAAGAAAGGAAACTAACGGTCCTAATGCTTTATTGACAAAACTTGTTACGTTCTGAGCAATATCGCCTAAAGCTGCCGCTAATTTTGAATATGGATCTGGGTCGACTTGTTCTGCAAAATCTTGGAATTTTTTTGTACCTTGTTCTAATACACCATTTAAAAATGCTTGTCGTTTCTCATATTGAGTTAAAGAAGTAACAGATTTTCCTAAAGTTCTTGCATATTTTGAAGATTCTTCATCTACACGAACAAACAAACCAATCTCATCGAGTAGTTCTGGTTCGAGTTTAA
>Ga0255752_10002180_pt1 | contig 21885 bp, 29 predicted proteins | sample 011ome_25_FD_179952 | JGI IMG/M metagenome (GOLD analysis project Ga0255752, IMG submission 179952) | Coastal salt marsh microbial communities from the Groves Creek Marsh, Skidaway Island, Georgia - 011512CT metaG (version 2) | ecosystem: Environmental > Aquatic > Marine > Intertidal zone >... | reverse complement strand
AAAGGCTTATATGGAGAAGCGCGTAAGATGAGGTAATTTACAATGGCTAATGAAACTTCTGGTGCGTTTTTTACTGCAAACGCAACTGTAGACAAAACCGCAGCGGGAACTTTTGTACCTGAAATATGGTCGGACGAAGTTATTGCTGCATATCAAAAATCTTTGAAGATGGCTCCTCTTGTTAAAGTCATGCCTATGTCTGGCAACAAGGGTGATGTTATCCACCTTCCTAAGCCTACTCGTGGTAGCGCAAATGCTAAGGCAGAAGCCGTAGCAGTTACTATGCAGGCTAATCTGGAAAGTGAAACCACTATCACTATCAACCGTCACTATGAGTATTCTCGTCTGATTGAGGATATTGTTGAAGTTCAGGCTCTTGCTTCACTCCGACAGTTCTATACTGAAGATGCTGGTTACGCTCTTGCTAAGCAGGTTGATGATGACCTGTTCCGCGCTGGTACTGGTTTTGGTAGTGGTACTTTTGACCTGACTGTCCCTATTACTGGTACTTGTACTGGTACTGCATGGGAAGGCGCAAACACATTCTTTGTGGACGCATCTAATGGTCTGACCGCTTACACCGACGATACAGTTGTAGCAGCAGACGTATTTACCGATGCTGGCTTTCGTGCGTTGATTAAGCGTATGGATGATGCGGATGTCCCAATGACTGATAGAGCGTTCGTTATCCCACCTGCATTGCGTTCTGCAATCATGGGTACTGAGCGTTATGTATCTGCCGATTTTCGTGAAGGTGCTACAGTTCAATCTGGACTGATTGGCTCTGTATACGGAATTGACATTTACGTCTCTTCTAACTGCCCACTTATTGAAGACGCAACTAGCAACTCTGCTGGTACTGCGGATGTTCGTGGTGCATATCTCATTCACAAGGATGCACTTGTTCTTGCTGAGCAGATGAGCGTTCGCTCTCAGACTCAGTACAAGCAAGAGTACCTGTCAACTCTGTACACTGCTGACACCCTTTATGGTGTTCAAGCACACCGTCCAGAGGCAGGTTTCATCCTCTGTGTACCTGACGTATAAGTTAGGATAGGTTGGGGGGCTTCGGCCCCCTGACATTTATTATGAAAAAGAAAGACCCCAAACTAGAAAGAGCAGGAGTCTCTGGCTATAACAAGCCCAAGAAGACCCCTAATCACCCCACTAAAAGTCATGTTGTTGTGGCTAAAGTTGGTGATGAAACTAAATTAATTCGCTTTGGTCAGCAGGGCGTTAAAGGTGCTGGCAAGAATCCCAAGACAGCAAAGGATAAGGCGAGGAGGAAGTCTTATTATGCTAGACACAATGCACAGGATAAGAATCCGTCTAAGTTAAGTGCAAGGTATTGGTCACACAAAGTTAAGTGGTGAAATAGATGGCTACGATTATTACTAAGTTCTCCTCCTCTGCGTCAGCCGTACCTACGGCTTCAGACTTAGTACAGGGTGAGCTTGCTGTAAATACCGCAGATAAGAGACTGTTTACAGAGAATGCAAGTGCAACAATTGTCGAAATTGGCACTAACCCTTCTTCAGTTACAACTGGTGCTATTACAGCTACTGGTACTGTTACTGCTAACTCTAATCTAAGCTCTTCTAACGCTGTACTTACGGGCGGTACAGTAAACGGCATGGTGATTGGTGGGTCTACGCCCCAGGCTATAACAGGTACTTTAATAACCGCTAATACGAATTTTGCTGGAGCGTTGACAGGAAATGTTACTGGTAACGTGACAGGTAATGTTACGGGGAATATAACGGGTAATGTAACAGGCAATCTTACAGCTTCTAGTGGCACGACTACTGTTAACGATTTAGTAGTTAATGGAACAGTAGACTTTACGGACACTGTTTTAACTAACCTAGCGGCCCCGTCTGCTGATACTGACGCTGCGACTAAAGGCTATGTAGATACTCAAGTAACTAACTTGGTTGGTGGTGCGCCTGCTGCACTAGATACACTAAATGAGTTAGCGGCTGCTCTAAATGACGATGCAGCGTTTAACACTACAATCACAAACTCCATAGCAACTAAACTCCCATTAGCGGGTGGCACTATGTCTGGTGCTATTGCTATGGGTACGAACAAGATTACTGGTCTTGGTACTCCGTCTGCTACTACAGACGCAGCTACGAAGGCTTATGCAGATACTATGCTGCCGCTTGCTGGTGGAACCATGACAGGCAATATCGTTATGGGCAGCAATGCAGTCACAAGCAGCTCTAACCCTACTGACGATACGCATTTAGCCCGTAAAGCCTATGTAGACTCGATATTAGGTAGTGCAACTTCTGCGGCAACCAGTGCTGCTACAGCGACCACAAAAGCCTCAGAAGCGGCAACATCTGCTTCAAATGCGGCAACCAGTGCTACTTCAGCGGCTTCATCAGCTACATCTGCTGCTGCCAGTTATGATTCATTTGATGACCGTTATCTTGGCACTAAGTCTAGCGACCCTACGCAAGACAATGACGGTGATGCTTTAGTTGCGGGTGCTATCTACTTCAATACAACTTCTAACGTAATGAAGGTGTATACAGGTAGCGCATGGCAGAACGTAGCTCCTACAGCTACCAGTATTACTGCTAGTCAAATATCTGACGTTACCTCTACTGCTGCGGAGTTGAATTTAAATGATGGCTCTAGCGCAGGAACTATTGTTAACAGTAAAACCGTAGTTTACGGCTCTTCAGGTGAAGTAAACGCAACTACCTTACAGATTGGCGGTACGTCAATAACTTCTACCGCAGCAGAAATTAACTACCTAGACATTACAACTCTAGGAACCTCAGAAGCCTCTAAAGCTGTCACAGCAGACGCTAACGGTGTAGTGACCTTTGATAATGGTATATCAGAAGAGTATACAGCAGTCACTTCAAGCTCTAACGCTACGACTGTAAACCTACGAGATGGTACGAACTTCTCTCATACGCTGACTGAGAACACCACGTTTACTTTTTCAAACCCAGCGGCTAGTGGTAAGTCATCTTCATTTACTTTGAAGCTAGTACAGGACGCTAGTGCTTCAGGCTACACGGTGACTTGGCCCGCAGCAGTTGATTGGCCCGCAGCCACAGCACCAACACTCACAGCCACAGCTAGTGCGGTTGATTACTTTGTATTTATAACTCATGACGGCGGTACGACTTGGTACGGCTTCACAGCAGGACAGGCTCTCGCATAATGAGTAAGAAGATACTACAAGCAGCAGCAGGTGCAGCAGGTGGAGAATCCGTCTATGTAGAGGATGTGTTCTCTACTTATTTGTATACATCTACGGCCTCTACGTTAAACATAGAGAACGGTATTGATTTATCTAATGAGGGAGGAATGGTTTGGATTAAAAACAGGGATGGCTCCAGTAACCATAACATTGTTCATGTTCCAGGTAAATTTAGTGTTGCAAATACCACTGATACAGAACTCACCAGCGCGACAACAATAACTTCGTTTAACACTAACGGATTTACTTTAGGTAGTGATTCTAATTTTTGGAGTTTTAATTGGCCTGCTAATCAAAATTTTTGCTCTTGGACGTTCCGCCAAGCTCCAGGTTTCTTTGATGTAGTTACTTACACAGGTGACGGTGTTGCGGGTAGAACTATAAGTCATAACCTTGATTCTGTTCCTGGTTGTATAATTGTTATTTCGTTAACTCCTTTTGGCTTTAATAGAGCTGTTTACCATAGGTCATTAGCTAATAGTGAGTATTTACACTTAAACACCTCAAACGCTAAGTTTAGTAGCTCCACTCACTGGAATAATACAACTCCTACTAGCTCTGTTTTTACAGTGGGTACAAGCAATGAAACAAATAGAAATACTAGTACTTATGTAGCTTTTTTATTCGCCCATGATGACCAATCATTCGGTGATGATAGTGATGAGTCTATTATTAAGTGTGGGAGTTATACGGGTAATGGAAGTGCGGGCAACTCAATAGATGTTGGGTTTGAGCCACAATGGTTAATGGTTAAAGCAGCAAGTGGTGGCAATGCTTCAGGTCAAAATTGGGCGTTATATGACATGATGCGAGGCTTTAACATGGGTGATGACGCATATCTTGAAGCCGACACATCAGACGCTGAAGCAAATTGGAATGACTTAAATCCAACAGCTACTGGTTTTGTTTCAACGTCTAATTCTGGAAATCGTGTAAATGAGTCTGGAACTACGTACATCTACGTTGCAATCCGCAGACCTATGAAGACTCCTGAAGCGGGTAGTGATGTATTGGCTATAAATACAAGAGCGGGTTATACCGGTTCAGAACAAGAAGTTGATACAACTATTGTTCCAGACTTGGTTTATATAAACAGTAGAGATAAAACGAATGAGCATTGGGGTATATTATCTACAAGGCTTCAAGGAGCAGGTAAGAGTTTTTTTACTACGGGTACATACGCTGAAATTTCTGATACCACTGAAATAAAAGAATTTGGGCCTGAGCAAACATCAATTACTTTAGGTTCTTCAAACACTGTTGGAGAGAATGGAGTAAATTTTGTTGATTACTATATGAAACGCGCTACAGGCTTTATGGATGTGGTGGCTTATACGGGTACTGGTAGCGCAACAACTATTAGTCATAACTTGGGTGTTGTTCCTGAATTATTAATTATTAAAAATCGTTCTGGTGCAAGTGATTCTTGGGTTATTTATGACAAGTTTGCAGACTTAACTACCTCAACGCCTTTGTTTAGTGACTTCAAAACTGGAGGCAGGGATTATCCTAAGTTGAGTATTAATTCCACCGCACCGACTGCAAGTGTTTTTTCTATTGGCCCTGCGGGATACAGCACTAATACAAGCGGAGTAAATTATATAGCTTATATGTGGGCCTCTGTTGCCGGTGTGTCAAAAATAGGTAGTTATAGCGGCACAGGTTCTAATGTAGACGTTGATTGTGGTTTTAGTGCAGGGGCTAGATTTGTGATGATTACTCGCTCTGATTCAGGAGGTAATTGGTATGTCTGGGACAGCGCAAGAGGAATAGTTGCAGGAAATGACCCTTATTTGCAAATTGGTGAACAAGACGCTGAAGTAACTAATACAGACTACATAGACCCACTAAACGCAGGTTTTACAGTAACAAGCTCCGCTCCTGCTGCGCTTAATGCCAGTGGTGGGACTTATATCTTTTTAGCAATAGCATAGGTGACACATGGAATACAGAGTACGTTCAAGCGGTGAGCTAAAAACTCAAGGCGAAATCCGCAAACTCAATCCAAATGTTTCTTTGCCAAAGGTGTGGAATGACAACGTGCATGACGCACTAGGCATTGACCCAGTATTTGAAACACCCAAGCCAGACACTACTGGCGACTACAAGGTAGTTGTTCGTGACGGTGCAGAACAGGATGCGAATAACAACTGGGTGCAGAAGTGGGTAGAGCGGGATATGTTTTCCGATACTGAGGAAGACGGCGTTACTACCACTAAGGCAGAGCATGAAGCTGCGTATCAAGCACAGGTAGACGCTGATGCTGCGGAGCGTGTTAGGGCAGACAGAGATTCTAGGTTAGCCAAGACAGATTGGAGAGCCTGTAGTGACCTTACTTTATCTGCAGAGTGGACTAACTATCGTCAAGCATTGAGGGATGTCCCTGCTCAGGATGGGTTTCCACATACTGTTACTTGGCCTGATGAACCTTGATACACGTTTTTGTTTTAATAATGACGATAGGTGGAGCAGAAGTAGCTAATGATAGCTGCCGTGAGGCTATGTGCTTTTTCAATATAGATACTTGTAACAGCTTTGCTAATAAGCTGATACGAAGAGGAAGTCCTAGCACCTCAGTAATAACGGCATATTGTAAGCCGATATTAGTTAACCCAAATGAGGATGGAATAAAGGTGTACTAAAATGCCAGCAGAAATAGTAGCAGCGGTTGCAGCAGCTAACCAGGCATTTAACTTTATTAAGAAGGCCGTCCACAAAGGAAAAGAAGTACAGGACTTAACAAAGGCGATTAGTAAGTTTTGGGATGCTAGAGAAGAAGTCAGTGTACTAGAACAGAAATCAACTAACCCAAGTAAGATAAGCAAATTACTAGGTAGTAGTTCAGTAGAAAGCCAAGCACTAGAAGTTACCCTTCAGAAACAGAAGGCTGAACAACTAGAAAAGGAATTAAAGGATTTATTCTATTGGACGGGTAATGCGAACCTTTGGCACGATATGTTAAGGGAACGCTCAAGGATAAGGAATTTAAGGATAGCAGAGGCAAAGAAAGCAGCACAGACTAGAGCAGCCATAACGGATATATCAGTAGTTCTTGGTTGCTTTATAACTGCTATGTTTGTTTTCTATTTGGTGAGTCTAATTGGAGAATAGAATAGACAGAATAGAATCTAAGATAGATGACCTTCAAGAGGCGGTTGTGTCTTTAGCTCGCGTAGAAGAAAGAATTACTACCATATTTAACAGACAATCAAACATTGAGGATAGAGTTAACTCAATGGACGAAAGACTAGACAAAATATCTCCAGCAGTTGCTTTTGCAGAAAGGGTGTTTTGGATATGTATTGTTGCTACTGTGACCGTAATAGGACGAATGTTATGAAAAAGATAGGTAAGTTTGTAAGAAATTTAATTCAAACAGGAACTGAGAAACAAGTAGGCATTGCTACTGTAGTTCTCATTATTATCTTGATAGGACTTGGCGCAGCATGATTGCTTCTTTGATTGGCCCAGTCAGTTCTATCTTAGATAAGGTAATACCTGACAAAGACTTAAAAGAGAAGCTAACTCACGAGATAGCTACTATGGCTGAACGTCATGCCCAAGAACAGGTCATGGCGCAGATTGAGGTCAATAAAGTTGAAGCAGCTCATAATAGTATGTTTGTTGCTGGCTGGCGACCTGCTATTGGTTGGATATGCGCTTTGGGAATGGCTGGCAACTTTCTTGTAATACCCTTTGTTAATATGGCTTTGGAGCTATTTGATACTGGTGTTCAAGTCCCTTTAATAGCTTTGAGTGAAATGATGCCCGTCCTAATGGGTATGTTAGGTTTGGGTGCAATGAGAACCTTTGAAAAGACTAAGGGTGTCTCACGAGAAAAATGATGTCTGTCGTAGAGTTTCCTATCAACAAGATGGACGCTCTAGCAGAACTAGCTGATTCTGAGCTTAACGAGTGGTGTGTAGAAAAGGTTGAGCAAGGATTAGACCCAGTATATTTAGTAGGGATTTTGCAATACAACGTCCACTATATGCTGGCTAATATGGTTGAGGAAGAGTAATGGCTATTACTATTGAGTCGTTTACAAGCCCAAGCGGTCAAGCGGGCGACCCGCAATTTACGAGCTTGCTTGATGATATTCTTTATCAGCTTAGTGTTAGCAGAGGCGAAGAGACAGAAGGTCAATTTGCTCAAGCAGAAGCATTGTTTGAAAACGCCGCTCTTGTTTTAAACCAAATACAAAATCAAGTTCCTCCTGAACAACAAGCAGATGTTTTAGCAGAATATTTAAGAACTTCAGGTTTTAGCTCTGATGTTGTAGAGCAAACATTAGGGATACCTAAAGAAATTGTAAATGTTGCATTAGCTCAAGCTGGATATTCTCAAACAGGTGAGCCTTTAGAAGAAGCTAATTTACAAAACGAATTATTAAGAAGTAGTGTAACTGGTCAATCTGATGTTTTCTTTGACTATGTTGATTTAGCTGAAGAAAACAAAGTTCCTTTTACTCAAGCTGAGTTTGCTGATTTAGTAGAAAGAACTAACGCCGCTACTTCTAATGAGGAAATATCTCAAATACTTACTGAGGCTGGAATATTTCACGACACCGCTAGTTTAGACCCAGATACAGGTATGGACATGGGCGGTAGGTTAATGGATAGGATAACTATTACAGACGCTTCTGCCCAAGCAGATTCTCAAGCAGCAGACGCACAAGCCGCAGCAGAAAAGGCCGCAGCTGACAAGGCTGCCGCAGAAAAGGCTGCCGCAGAAAAGGCTGCCGCAGAAAAGGCTGCCGCAGAAAAGGCCGCTGCAGAAGCTAAAGCCGCTGAAGAAAAGGCTGCCGCAGAAAAGGCCGCTGCTGACAAGGCCGCTGCTGACAAGGCCGCTGCTGACAAGGCCGCTGCTGACAAGGCCGCTGCGGATAAAGCTGCTGCGGATAAAGCTGCTGCGGATAAAGCTGCCGCTGATGCTGCTGGCACACCAACAACAGGTACTGATGCTGCGGCTTCTTATTCATGGATATATGAAGATGGTGGGTTTGTTTACGCGCCTTATGATGTAAATGGAAACAGATTGCCTGGCGGAGAAAGAATAGAAGTAGATGATGTAGCTGGAGCTGAAAACAGAACTTTTGAGGAAGGAGAAACTGTAAATGTTTTAGTTACTGAAGATGGCCCAGTATTAGAACATGGTGGCACTGTTGTAGATGATAATGGGGTTACAACCAATAGCACAGCTTCTGGTACAAGTCTTTTAGAAGATATTATTTCTACTATCTTATCTGGTACTGGGACAGGTACTGGCACAGGTACTGGGACTGGGACAGGTACTGGGACAGGAACTGGAATAGGAACAGGAACGGGTACGGGAACAGGTACGGGGACAGGGACTGGTACAGGTACGGGGACTGGTACGGGTACAGGTACGGGAACAGGTACTAGCACTTTAACAGTAGATATTGGCCCTACTATCGGCCCTACTATTGGTCCTACTACAACGGCTACAACGACAGGAACAGGTACAGGAACTGGAACTGGTACAGGTACTGGTACAGGTACAGGTACTGGTACAGGTACAGGTACAGGGACAGGAACGGGTACAGGGACAGGAACGGGTACAGGGACAGGAACGGGTACAGGGACAGGAACGGGTACAGGAACTGGAACTCCAACAATTATAACTACTAGTACGCCTACTAGTACAGGCACACCTACCACCACTAGTACAGGCACACCTACTACTACTGGTACAGGAACGGGTACAGGTACAGGAACTGGAACGGGAACTGGGACAGGAACAGGAATAGGGACGGGTATTGGGACGGGGGCTGGTACAGGGACGGGTACAGGAACAGGCACTGGCACTGGTACTGGTACAGGAACAGGCACTGGCACTGGTACTGGTACAGGCACAGGTACTGGTACTGGGACAGGAACGGGTACAGGAACGGGTACGGGTACTGGGACTGGTACTGGTACTGGGACTGGGACAGGTACTGGGACGGGGACTGGTACGGGTACAGGTACGGGAACAGGTACGGGTACTGGTACGGGTACAGGGACTGGAACGGGTACTGGGACAGGAACAGGAAGAGACGGATTAATTATTGCTTTAGCTCAACAAGCACCAATTACCGAACAAATGTTTTCAAGAGAGTTATTTGAGCCAAAGTTTAGAGAATTAGATAACGTAGCCCAGGCTTTAGGAATGCTTCAAGACATAGGAAGGCGATTCTAATGACATACTTAGATTTAATTAATAACGTCCTCCGCAGATTACGGGAGGATACAGTAGATACTGCTAATGCTACAGACTACTCCTCCTTGATTGGTGACTTAGTTAATGACGCTAAGAAGATAGTTGAGAACTCATTTGACTGGACTGCGCTTAGAGATTCTATAACTATAAATACTGTAAGCGGGACAGATACTTATTCACTTACAGGCAGTGGTGATTTGGCAGTAGTTAAGGACGTAATGAACACTACATCTAAAAGGTTCATGCACCTGAGAAGTAAGGAATATTTTAATAACGTAACCTATAACACTTCCCCGCAATCAGGTTCGCCTGATTACTACACATTTGTAGGTACGGACTCTAATAGGGATTTGGAAGTTCAAGTCTATCCAAAACCCGAAGCTGTATACGCTTTAAGGTTTGACGTTGTTAAACCTCAAGCTGATTTATCCAGTGACTCAGATAGTTTGTCAGTACCTACTAACCCTGTAATCCAACTAGCTTACGCTATGGCTTTGAGGGAAAGGGGTGAGACAGGTGGTCAAAGTGCTGCGGAGCAATTCGCTGTAGCTTCTACTTCTTTATCTGACGCTATTGCATTTGACGCTAACAGATACCCGTCTGAGTTAACCTTTCAGGTACGATAATGGCCCAGAAACTACAAAGCATAACTATTACGGCTCCAGGCTTTGCGGGTATTAACACCCAAGACGCCCCGTTAGCTCAAGACCCTACCTTTGCGTCAGTCGCAGATAACTGCATTATTGACAAAGAGGGACGTGTTGCTGCGCGTAAAGGTTATTCTATGGTGTCTTCTAACGGCCCTGCTGTATTAGGAAGCTCTGACGGCATAGAGGCCGTACACCAGTTTAGGGACTCTGGCGGGAATACTAAGATATTTTCTGCTGGTAACAACAAAGTATTTCATGGCACATCTACGTTAACTGACGATACCCCAGCTAGTTACACGATTAGTGCTAACAATTGGAAGATAGTTAACTTTGTAGACCATGCCTACTTTTTTCAAAGAGCGCATGAGCCATTACTTTATGCAAACTCTGTTGCTGATATAGAAAAAATGTCAGCACATACACACGCTACAGGAACGCCACCTCAAGCAAATGAAGTTCTAGCAGCATTTGGTAGATTGTTTGTTGCTGACTTTGCTACTGATAAATCCACTATCTACTGGAGTGACTTATTAAATGGTCATGCGTGGTCTGGCGGCTCTACGGGTTCTATAGATATATCTAAGGTATGGCCTAACGGCTATGACGAGATAGTAGCCTTAGCTGCCCATAATGGGTTTTTAGTTATATTTGGCAAAGATTCAATTGTTATTTACGAAGGTGCTGATTCGCCTGCAAACATGACGCTATCAGACACCATATCTAACATAGGCTGTGTATCTAGGGATGCTGTAGTTTCTACTGGTAAGGACTTAATCTTTTTAGACCGCTCAGGCGTAAGAAGTCTTGCAAGAACAATACAAGAAAAGTCTTCACCGATTGGCGATATATCTAAGAACGTCAACAATGACATTAAGAACCTTGTAGCCAGTGAAACGGGAAATATCTCATTACATTATTCGCCTAAAGAAGCGTTTGTCCTTGTTAACTTTCCCGTCCTTCAGACGGTGTATGTGTTTGATACTAGGTTTCCTCTCCAAGATGGTTCGTATAGAGCAACCACTTGGTCTAGCATCGCGCCACTATGTTTTACTAATCTGGTGGATGACACTATATATATTGGCAATGCAACTGGCATCGCTAAGTATGATACTTATCAGGACAACACAGGTTCCTATCAGCTAAGCTACTTCTCCCATCCCCTTTCTTTTGGGGATAGCTCCGTACTTAAATTTCTAAAGAAGGTTAACTTAACGACCTTTGATGGGGCTGAGGCTACAGTAGTATTGAACTGGGCCTATGACTATTCCAATGCTTATAAGAAGCAGGCATACGTCTTACCTGCTAATAACGCTGCCCAATACAATATCTCTGAATACAACACTGAAGCTGAGTATTCTTCTTCATTAAGTCTAATTAACAGACAGAAGGTAAATACTTCTGGTTCTGGTGCTGTCGTATCCGTAGGTGTGGAGACTACGGTTGATGGTAAGTCTATAGCTATACAACAATTTAATATTCATGCACTACTTGGAAGGATTGTCTAATGACTGATTACACGAAGACAACTAACTTTGCCGCCAAGGATGCCCTGGTGTCAGGCAATCCTGCTAAAGTGGTGAAGGGAACAGAAGTGAACACCGAATTTGATAACATAGCAACTGCGGTAGCTACTAAGGCTAATCTAGCTGGCCCGACATTTACGGGGACTACTACTGCCGCGAACCTCACGGTGTCAGGAACATTTACTGGCACTATTGACGGAGGGACTTACTAATGGCTTGGTACGATAATATAGGAAGTGCAATAGGTGACTTTTTAGAAAGTCCTACTGCTGGGCTTATAGGAGCTATAGGCCAAGGCGTTCTAACTGAGCGTGGTATTAAAGACATAGGCCAAGCCCGTCAGGAAGCTAATGTATTCTTTGGTGGTGCTACCGATTTACCCACTTATGAAGGCGGTTTGTTAGGTGAGATAGAAAGACAGTCTCAATTCAAACCCTTTACTGTTACGGGTACGAATGTATTTGGTCAACCTTCTGCGGCTACTATCTCTCAAACAGGCACTGAGTTAGCTCTAAGCCCTGAAGAAGCAGCATTGCAAAGGTCTTTGACTGGGTTTGGTCAATACGCTTTTGACTTTTTGGGCGACCCCGCTCAAAGAGAGGAAGAACAAACCGCTTTAATTAGTATGCTAACCCAAGACCCCGCAGCAAGAGCCGCTAGAGAATCGGATATATTTGGTAGATTAGAGGCTGCTCAAGCTCCTGAAAGAGAAAGGGCCAGACTTCAGTTAGAAGAAAGACTCTTTGGTCAGGGTAGGGGTGGTGTCCGAACCTCTATGTTTGGTGGCACTCCTGAGCAACTAGCCTTGAATAAAGCTATAGAAGAGCAACGCGCTGCTTCTGCGGTATCTGCTATGGAACAGGCTCGTGCTGAACAAACCTTGCAATCTCAACAGACTCTACAGGGTCTACAGGAGTTTAGAGGTAGAATGGGTTTGTTGGGCGAGATGGGCTTATCAGCTATTCCAACTGCTTACACACCACAGACTGAACTCTTGAGAACGCTTACACCTCAGTTAGAAGCTGCGCGTCTAGCCTCCTCCTTACAAGCTACTGGCTTGGGTCTGGGTGCTGGTGTTGCTGAATCTGCTATAGAATCCCAGTTGGGATTTGAGGCTCTTAGAAACGCCCTTAGACAGCAGCAGTATCAAGGTCTGTTTGACTTGTTAAGGGGTGAACGGGCTGCTCAGGCGCAAGAAAACGCAGCTTCTCGTGGTGGTAATTTTACGCTTGCTGACGTTATAGATTATATAAGCAGCCAAGGCAATCCTTGAGCTTGGAGATTATAAATGCCTATTAACATACAATCTTTATTTAGCGACATTATTGAGACTCCTGCTCAAGCTCAACAGCGTATGCTGACAGAGGGAATACTTAAGGGGCGGGAGTTAACTGGCGGTCTTACAGGACTTGCTAGGACTCAAGCCCCTCTGGTATCTGCTTTATCTATGCAAATACCCCAAAGACAAGAAGCAATGCGTAGGGGTGTTGGTGGAATGTTAGGACTGGACGTTAGAACTGAGTCTGAAAAGCTGCAAGATATTTTGAAGGGTGCTGATGTTTCTACTCCAGAGGGTCTTGTCGCTCTTTCAAACCAGATTCAACAGTATGCCCCCACTCAAGCATTGCAACTAAGAAGAACTGCTACTGAAGAAAGAAGAGCCTTGGATGAGGCTGCAAGGCAAAGAGCAAGACAAGAGGCCGCAGATGTTAGGGCAGAAAGGCAGCTAACATTATCTGAGGAAGCAGGAGCTAGGGCTGGAGAATCTTTAACATTACAAAGACGGCAGGCTGAAAGAAGTCGTAGAATTTTTGATAATCAAATGACTGCTTTTGAGCAGTCTCAAGAAGATAGAGAAAGAGAGCAGGCTGCTTCAGACTCCTTGAAGACTCAGTTGATAAACGTATTGCCACCAGATAGTCCATATTTAGAAACTTTAAAGAAAGAAGACGCTTATATCCCTCTTAGTAATTTGAGGCAGATATATCAAGACTATTTGGATGAAGTTACGCCAGACGTAACTATCAAAACTATTTTTGATTCTAAGACTGGTAAGAACATGATTGTTTCTATTGACCCAGATAGAGGTGAAATTGTTAATACGATAGCTGAAGCCCAAAGAACCACTACTGATAGAACCGTTCCTACTTTGAATGCTGGCGGAAGAGAAGCGATAGAAAATATACTTAAAAACGATGAAGATTTAGCAGAAGCAGACCTTTACGAAATTATGGGAAATAAAAATCTGGCTGTTGATTTGGTTCATTACTACAGTGAGAAGAACAATACCACTATAGCCAACACAATAGACATGATAAGAAATCAAATAAACACAGAGTCAGGGCAAAACTTATTAAGAATGGGAACTCTTGTTATCAATGATAATGATGGCGAATGGGGAATAGTGGAATAGTAATGCCTGAATCAAAAGTCAAATCTCCTTCTGGGGAAATTATTACTGTTCGGCATCCTGAAGGTGCTACAAGAGAGCAGATAATAACTTATGCCCAGAATCAAAGCATACCCTATGAATCCAAGCAAAAGACTATGGATGATTTTTCTGCGCTTGAAAGATTCAAATATGAATGGGATAGGTCAGAAACATTTACTGAAAACGCTGGCATCTTGTTAGAAGCAATGCTTCCTGTTGGCAATATATTTGCTGGGGAGACTGGCCATGGTTTTTACGCATCTCCCACAGAATTATATGGCGATGACTTTCTTGATTTATCTGTTAACGAAAGGCGGGAAAGAATACAGCAAGTAAGAGCTGAGAAAGAGGCTCAAGAGTATCCAGAGTTAAGCAGGCTTGCTCAGGAAGATGGTACTGGTGCTGCTGGTTTTTCTGGTGCGTTTTTAAGAGCATTGGTTGACCCTACTACTTTGCTACCTGTAGGAAAAACACCTAAAGCTATGGCTGCTATTGGCGGTTTAGTTGGTGGAGGTTTTGAGGCCACTAGAGGGCTAGCTGAAGAAGGAAGGATAGACCCGCTAATGACTGCTGTTACTGCTACTGGTGGTGCTGTGCTTCCTGTTGCCGTAGATAAAGCGGTACGGTCTATTAAGCCTGCATACGAAGCCCTTAGAAGTGCGTCCAAATCTGTTGTAAGCCCAGCAAAACAAAAAAGTGCCAATCAGGTTGTTGATTCTCTTAACAACAAAATAATGGAGCTTCAGCAAGAAGGTATTTCTGATGGAAATCTTCTTGTTGCTGCAACGGAAAGGCTTGGCTTAAATCAAAAGAAAGTAATAAGAGCTATTGGTGAGGCAAGTGAAAAAATAGATATTCCAGAAAAAGAAATAAACAAGGCTGTGTACGAACTGAAGAACGCTTTTGAACAAAAAAAAGATGGTGTGTTTTCATTAGCTGGTGATTTGATTGCCACTTCAAACGCAAGGTTAAAGGCATTAGATGAAGGATTATGGGGAAGAGTTAAAAATCTTGAGCTTAATCTAAGAACAAAGTCTTCGGAGTTTACAAAAAGAATTTCTAGTTTTGCAGAACTAGAGAGAAGGATTCCAAGGTCTGCAAGACCAGAGTTCACCAAACGTCTTTATAATGGAGACTATGATGGGGCTGGTCAGTTGGCAATAGACAATGGAATTGAAAGCGTTGTCGTTAAGTCTGATGGAAATAAATACACATCTACAGTGAAGGAAACTCTTGATAACGTTAAAGGAGTATTAAGAGAAATATATGACTACACAGAAACCGCTGTAGGTTATGACGTTCCTTATCTTAGCGAAAGAGAGTATTTTCCAAGAACAGTTTTGGATAGCTCTGGGATTAGAAGGTACTACGGACTGGAAGACGAAAACCCAGTATTAAAGGGTATGTATGCAAAGAAAGCTCAAACTCTTGGAAAGGAAGTTGAGGAGTTAACTGAAGCTCAAAAGCAAAATGTAATAGAAAATTATCTTGCTGGTAGTAATAAGTATCTTCCAAAAGGAAAGCCTGGAGCATTTAAGACAAGAAAGATTGATAATGTAGATGATGAGTTAATGAAGTATTACAGCAACAGCGCTACTGACTCTCTTGTTAAATACATAAACAAAGCTGTAGACCATGTTGAGAAATACAATTTCTTTGACAAAGGCGGAGTTCTTCCAAGAAATAAAAGCGGTGAACTTAATTTTGAATCAAGTATAGGTGCTTATGCTAAACGCCTTAAAGATGATTTAGTTCTTACAAGAGAAGGAGAAGAAGAGCTTAAAACCATTCTTAACGCTAGGTTTGGCGCAGGAGAGCGTTCTCCACACAAAGTTTATCAAGACTTAAAAGCTCTATCTAACATTATATTGCTAGGAAACCCTATATCAGCTACCACTCAGCTTGGTGATTTATTTGTTAATGCCTACAGATATGGCGGAAGAAATGCTTTCAAAGGAATTCTTGAAACTATAACGGGAAAAAACGTAGTAAATATAGAAGATTTTGGACTAGAAAATCATATAGCTCAGGACTTTTCTGACATACAGGGTTTCTCTAAAACAATTCAGGACATCGTATTTAACGTATCTCAGTTTAGGCGTGTTGATAGATTTGGAAAAAACTCACTCCTTCAGTCTGCATGGAATAAAAACACAGCTTTAGCTAAGTCCGAAAAAGGAAGGCAGAAGTTAAAAGAAGAATGGGGCGGGATGTTTGGAAAAGAGTTTGACAGCTTAGTCAATGACTTGTCAGAGGGTAAAGTCTCAGAAAACGCCAAACTGTTATTGTTTACAGAGCTATCTGGCTCTCAGCCAATTGCGCTTATAGATTACCCAGTGCCTTATTTGCAAGCTCCAAATGGTAGATTATTTTACTCTTTGAAATCATTTGGATTGAAGCAGCTTGAGCTTATAAACGACACTATTATTAACCAAGCTAAAAAAGGGAACTATGCAACTGCTGGCAAGAATGCACTGGCTTATGCTGCGGTAGTAGGCCTTGGTAACGCTACCATTCAAGAAACAAAGAACTGGATGCAGGGAAGAGAGTTTCAAATAGACAGAGTTCCAGACAACTTTATTAACTATATGCTTGCCACAGCAATGACATCAAGATACAGCGTAGACAGAAACTTAACTCAAGGAAATTTTGCTGGGGTTATTGCAGAAGCTGTTGCTCCACCAATTAATGTATATGAAAACCTTACAAAAGATGTATATGGGGTTATGAAATCTATATATGAAGGAGAGGACATAGACCCCAAGGCGGCAAGGTCTGTTCCTCTAATTGGTCGCTGGTATTACAACCTGTTTGGCGGCGGGGCAGAAGAGTTCCTAGAAAGACAAGATTAGTTTTGAGGCAGTGCGGCATCCTGGGTTCCTCCACCCTCGCCTTTGGGTGCCGTACTGACCTCTCCTAATAATTAACAAACCAGTCATAAAACTCTTTAACTGTTACTTCTCTTTTTGTTTCTCTTGTTTTTTCTTTTGCCCTGTAATGAGTAACAATACAGTCAGCAAGCATTATATCTCCCTCTGATTCGTGCGATGCTATTAACAAAATGGCTCGCTTCTCAGGCTTCATGCCGTCAACTAAGTTTTTCAGAGCAAGTTGTTGTCCGTAAGGTAGTTTTGCTTTTTTGTACTTACACTCTATAAAGATAAATTTATCATTCTTTATCTCTACAAAAGCGTCTATGTCTGTTGGGTATATGCCTCTGACAGTTTTCATTCCCTCAAAAAGTATTAAGTTTCTGCCATGATTTTTATTGTTGTACTTAGACACTAATGTAGCTCCCCGTCTATCAGTTCCTTGTATCTCATGGAGATGAACATATTGAATAATTCATCTACTGTATTATTCTCCTCCATGAACTCCGAGTAATCCCTCACCATCATCGCAAGAGTCCCAATCGCCCTCTGCTCCGTCCCCTCCAAAAAGGGTAAGTTGTTGTTCACCCACTTCGCAAGTTCGTCTGGTTCCATGGGGTCTATTTCTACAGTCTGGATTTCCCGTTTCAAGCCAACACACTCCGCATATCATTCTTTCGCCACTTCCCACACCAAGGACAGAACCACCCTTTGACTACAAGTTCATCTTCCCTGTCGTAGATGATTAACATTTTATTCCCACATTCACAGATTTGTTTTAAGTCCATTATTCTATCGGCTTCCAAGTTAACACATCAATGGGAGGGGTTAAGCTCTTAGCAAACACCCTAGAAAAATTACACATATGTCTGGTAGTACAAGTATTGCATGGGCCTATACCAGTGTAGGCGTGTTCTCCTTGATTATGATATCCATAGAGAACAAAGGGAACCCTAGTAAATACAAACTTCTCTGCAATCTGCATAAATATATCTGCGTCTTCACAAGGGTAGGCTAGGTCAACATTGTATCCGTTGGTTTTGTCGTAGGCACTTCTTCTAAACATCCCAAAGTGTCTCCACCCATACTGACTAAGCGGCTCTCCGTAATTCTTATGAGCTATATAACCAGAAGGTAGATTGTCCTCAATGTATGCCATATCACTATAAGCAAAACCTATCTCTGGGTTTTCTTGAAAAGCATCTACCATTAGCCTAACCGCATCTGGATACAAGAAGTCATCATTATCTAAATGAGCTATCAATTCACCAGTTGTATTTTTAAAAGCCTCAAGCCTATTCTTTGATATGCCAAGGTTCTTCTTATTTCTGTAGACCTTTATTCTTTTATCAGTCATGGCTAACCCAACAGCCATTTCATAAGTCCCGTCTGTAGAATGGTCATCTTGTAAGATAAGTTCCCAGTATGGATAGCTTTGGTTGATAACGCTTTGAACTGCTCTTTTAAGCAGTTGGGTTCTACCGTTATACATTATGGTAATGATAGATACTTTTGGCTTCCCCTCTAAGTTAAATGGCATCTTCTAATTCCCTGTTCTTTTTCCTCAATTCTTTGACCATATCTTCTAGGTCAGGTCTGAAGTATTTAATCGGTTTCTTGCTATTCACCAACATCTCATCGCAGAAGTTATCTCCATACATATCTCTCATAAACTTGGAGTAACCTTCTCTAACGTGAGTCCTATGCCTCATTCCATACTGGTTACACCCTTTACACTGGGGATGTATGTTCTCTTCCATTATCTTTGTAGCCTGCTTCCCTCTTTCAATCCAGTGTCCACCCTGCATATCCTTCCAGTGGAACCACTTATTACAAGAGACACACTCTATAAATCCATTCTTATCAGCAGCCACCGCAGCCTTTAACCTAACGTGCTTCTGTAATAGCTTAGCTACGTCATCTATCAAAGCTCTAAGCGTTTTCTTTTTCATACATCCCTCAAGTGGTCTAAGTACGGCTCGTCTTGGCTTTCTATTAACAACTCTATGTAATGTTTAGCCTTTAGTAAATCCTCAACACCGTTCTTATTCTTCCACCTTGATACATACTTAACTACATTAGCTTCACAGTAGCTTAAATCATTAGCCTGTATATATTCTATAGGTTGTATCTTCATTCCCTTGTAATGACTACCGCCTACCTGTTTGTCTGTTGCCTTCATAAGTAATCCTGATTATCAGTAACCTCTCCCAGACGTTTCTTTTCCAAGTGTTCCGTAGCCTTTTTCATGGCTAGAATCTTCTGAGACTCATCGTAAGTATTCCAGTTAATAACGTCCTTGTAATATCTGCCACAACCCACACACCAAATACTGCCAACGGTAGAAGTAGAACATATACCTCTACAGGGATTCTTAACCTTGGCTATACCTTCGGTAAAGGGCATGGGGTTGGAAAGTGTTTGTTCACACATATCTCTACGGGCCTCCCGTATGTTTCTGCGAGCTTATTACAATACGTCCTACTGGGATTGTATTTATCTTTGGAGTGATAGATACACTGCTCACAATTCTCAAGGATGTTTAATTCGTCTAACTGTCTCATGGTGTTACCGTAACCCTACTAATTTCGCCTCTGTCTTTGTGGTAAGTGATTGCTAACGCACCTCTTTGAGAATGCTCAAAGCCCCTCGCTCCGTAAGCATCTCTGGCATTTAACGTGGGGTGTCTTTCAATCACCGCACCTGAGGATTCAAATAATTCCTTCGTATGGAGATGACCAGTAGATAAATAAATGTAGTCCGTATTAGCCATATCGCTTCTGAATCTGGGTTCGGAAAAGAACTTACCCGCCAATCCTTTTATCTTAGTAAGATGACCATGATGCCACCCTAAGAAAACTTTGCCCCAAGTAAATGAGTAGTATGGGAACACACTATTATCTACTGTTACCCTTTTGTTATTCTTAAACGCCATGTTCATAACAGCCTGCAACCAGACAGAACCTGTTAAGTCATGGTTCCCCTCACATATAACAATATGGACGTGCTTGTGTTTATGAAGGAGCATTTCTACGGCCCTGACGCAGCCTTCTATGGCCACTTGAACTAACTTAGGGTAGCGTCCATCAGAGTCAAGAACGTGCTTATTTAGGGGTGTGACGGACGTTAAACCGTCCCAGTGGAGGAAGTCTCCCATCTGAACGAATATGGCCTGTTCGGAGTCGGGAGTACCGTCAATCATATCAGTGAAGGCTTTGTGTAAAGTCTCTTCAGCTATCCTAATATCCCAATCCTCACCAGTTTCCTCGCTCCAGGAATAGGCTCCGATATGATAGTCAGTAATTGTATAGACTGAGCATAATTCTTTACTTGTTTTCTTAGGAGCTTTAACAAGGGGCCAAGGCTTTATGCCTTTAGTGAGAGATTCAGAAACCTCTCGCATTATCTCCTCTTGTCTCTCCTTATCCGCTTCAGTCTTTACCCATTCAATTTTAGTGTTACCGTCTGAATCAAAGAGAGTAGACCTACCCTTTAACTTATACCCATCGGGTATTTCTTTTGGACTCCTTTGCCAGCCCTTCTCAGCAGCACGAGCTTCTACTCTACGCTTCGCAGCCCTGACGGTATTGTCATTGATTCCTAGTTCATCCCCAGCCGCCTTGGAGGTTCCAAACTCTATCCAAGCGGATAGGAGTTCAAGCTCTCTTTCAGTTCCACAATACTGTAATAGTTCTGGGTCTGGAGCATTTCTGGTAGCACGACTTTCATACTTAGGCATAAGAACCTCATAATCTTCTGCTTAACCACTCTCTATTAAACTGAACTGAATCTCTGTACTTATCGTCATCGGTCAGGTGATACCTAGACCGCCCACTCTCTTTGTATTCCATCTTCGCCTTATAGGCTTTGTTCCTATTAGAACATCTGTCTGAACAGAACTTAGCTGTCGCTCTCCCCCTGTCCACTATCCTGTTGCATTTTATATACGCACAAATCTTCCCTGACATCATCCAATACCTCTTTTAATTCTTTTAATAAAGTTATTATCTCTTCAGCTTCTTGCCCATCCAATTCTAAATTCAATCGCATCCCAAGGTTCTCCTGTCTCCAATGCTCTGATACTTTTGGTAGCCCGTACCATGTCTTCCTTTTTCATCTTTCCATACTTGGCTTTTAATAAAGCGATACTGAAGGCTTTGCCTCTACCGTTCATGCTTCTTTGGGTGTCTAGCATTTCCTGACTTTCAACATATAAGGTTTCTACTTCTGCGGCCATGGAATGTGTACTCCTTTATTTGACAAGGCTCTATTAACATTCTCATAAGTAGATTGAATCTCTAACGTAGTCAAGTCTGCGGTAGAGTCCTTGTCAGTTATTGCTTTCTGTATCGGCTTCCAAATATGTTCCTTTACTATTTCTGGCGAGAAAGGAATCTCCACACCTTCTTTGAAAAAAGACTCAACGCTAAATCCATTCTTGTTTAATTCTTCTGCAACTAATCTACAGAAGACATGAAGCGCGTTGTTCTGTTTGCCCGTTCTGGGTTTACCAAAGTCCACCTCCCAGACAACGTAGGGTCTCTCCTCCATCAGTTCCTTAGCCTGACGGAGGAAAGTTTCCCTAGTGTGGGACGAGTTACAAATCCAAAACTGTCCCATCTAAGTCTCCTAATTTCACATCAAGTTCCTTGCAGATTTTGTGGAAGGTAGACAACATCATATCTTCCCGTTCTAAAAGTTTAGAGTAGTTAGACCTGTCCATATTGATGGCCTTTGCTACGCTATTCTTACTCCGCTTGGACTCTTGATGCAGACGTTTTAAGAAATGTCCGTAGTGCATCTTAGAATGGAATGTCATCAGAGAAGTCATCATTCAACACTGGTTGAGGGGCAGATTGTGCCTGCTCTTGGAAGTCACTTACTTGGAGGGACATGAACTTCCCCCTCTGTCCATCCTTCAACCAAGCAGCCAGTCGTTTCTCCTTCCCACCCAAAGTAATCT
>Ga0255752_10002177_pt1 | contig 21908 bp, 20 predicted proteins | sample 011ome_25_FD_179952 | JGI IMG/M metagenome (GOLD analysis project Ga0255752, IMG submission 179952) | Coastal salt marsh microbial communities from the Groves Creek Marsh, Skidaway Island, Georgia - 011512CT metaG (version 2) | ecosystem: Environmental > Aquatic > Marine > Intertidal zone >... | reverse complement strand
GTCTGATATTAGAGGCAATGGCCAAGGACAAAATACAGCAGCACCTGGAGGCACTGTAGCACCTGTAGATATAAATGCTTTAGCAGCAGAAATTAAAAAGTTAAAACCTGAACAAATCGAAGCCGCAAAGAAATTACTAGCAGCCTAAAAGAAAGGTAGTTGAGTTTTTTTGGTAGTTTCTAAATTTTCTTTAATTATTTCAGCGACAATTTCACGCTCTTCTTGACCAAGATGCATTCCTTCAGAATAACTGAGGCCTCGCATATACCAGCACATCTTCAAGACTTCCTTCTTGATTGTCCTCGCCTCTTTATCTAATTTTTTTACTTCTTGCAAGATCTCCGGCAAGGATAACTTTAAGACCTTGCTCCGAAAAAATTTGCTTGATCCATTGTGACATTTATGTCAAATGTATGACTGCATTTATCACATGTAGCATTTTTTACTTTCAAATCTAACTGTGCTTTCATTTTACTTAGGCTGAGCTGCAAGTTTTCAAATATTTCTTTTGGAGCATTAAGAATAAATTCTCGTATTTGCTTAGGATTTATTTCTGAACCTTGCGGAGTATCAATTTGTTTAACAACATCTGCTACAGATTCAACTGTAAGTTCTGTTAATTTTACAAAACTAACTCCAAATCTATCAACCTTTTCTTCATCGGACATGTCTTGATCATTAATAATGTTGAAGATTTTTTCTTGTTCTATTCTTGCAAGTGTTTTCTTTGTGAACTCTTTGTATGTGTATGGACGAATATGAAATGTAAGATCACCTGATACAAATGTATCTTGATAATCAAACTGTGCAAGTTCTTCTAGATATTTTGTTAAATCAAAACCGTAACGCTGTTCTTCTTTACAAGCAGGACATTCAGTATCAATGTCCATGTTTTCTCCGTATGTAGCAATTCTAATTGCAACTAAAATTGCGTCTAAGTCTATTGTAGGTAATTCCCATGGATCTTTAATAGAAGGAATACAACTGTTAATAACAGACACAGTTGATTGTCCGCTTAATAACGCATCAGGCGTTTTAAACATCAACTCGTCTTTTGCTGTCATTGAATATACAGCGTATTTTCCATCTTCACTTTTATCAAGTGCGTTACTACTGTAAAACGCTCCTTTACTAGGAAGGCTTACATAAATTTTAGGTTGTCTATAATAGGCAGATAAAGGACTGCTAGCCATAGCGGCATCGCCATTGCTAGGCTCTGGAGCATTCCTTGTTATTTCTACCTTTGGTAGTTCTTTGTTTTCGTCCATTTTTATCTCCGATAAATAATATATTAATGCATACTCACAATTGTATTTATATGCGTATATTTCTGGGGAAATAGTAAATGGCTGATGTAACAGGTAATTTTGGACAAGAAGAGATAGTTCTTAATAATGCCGCGACTGAAGCCACACTAAAACAACTACTAGGAGCAATGCAAGTTGTTGCTGCTAAAGCCAAATCAGAATTCAAAAATCATGCAGAATTTGAAAAAGCAATGGCTGGTCTTGCCAAAACAACACAAGATCAAGTTAGATCTGGCAAAAAGTTCAATCAAGGTACTTTAAGATCATACAAAGCTCAACAACAACAAACTAGGTCAGTTGAAGACAATATTAAAGCATATAATGAGGCTGAAAAGAAACTAACAACATTTGCTGCTAAAACAGAAAAAGCAGCAACTACTATTACCAATTTAATTAATAAAGTAAGTTCTGCTGCTGATGCTGTGCGTGGCATGGACGGCTCTATTGGTAGTGCTGTAGGAGCATTAGGCCAAATTCCTATGGGAGTTGGCGATGTTATTAAAGGTGTATTTGGACCAGTAGCAGGTGCAGTTGATCAAACACACCAGGCATTCCTAGAAGCAAGTTCGGTAGGTGCTAACTTTGGTGGTAACATGAGAGACCTGTTAACTGCCTCAGGCGAAGCAGGTTTATCACTAAGTGAATACACAGGAATAATAAAAAGTAATTCAGAAGCATTAATGTTCCTAGGCGGTAGCACTGACGAAGGTGCTAAACGTTTAGCAAAACTTGGTAAAGAAATTAGAAACACACCTCTTGCAGCAGACCTTGCAAGATTAGGTTTGTCAACATCTGATATTAACGAAGGATTTGCACAATACGCCAAAATGACTGCTAGAGCAGGCAGACTGGAAGGCATGACCAATAAACAATTAATTGAACAAACTGGATCATATCTAAAAAATCTAGATGCAGTTTCCAAGTTAACTGGTAAGACCAAAGAATCGTTGCAAGCAGAAGCAGATGCTAGAATGGCAGATGCGCAGTTCCAGCAGATGAAGCGCAAACTAGATACGGATGGCCAGATAGCATTTGAAACTTTAATGGCATCTATTCCTAAGGAATTACAAGCAGGCGCGAAAGAAGTTTTATCTACAGGAACAGCAACTACAAAAGCCGGTACTGATTTCATGGCATTCATGAAAAAATCAGGTGGTAGTGCTCAAGAATTGTTTGAGTCAATGAGCACAACCGGTACACTAACAAAGGATCAAGTAGTTGGGTTTAATAGAACTATGCAAAATGAAGCCAAGGAAATGGCGGATAGTCCACTAATAACTACTCTAGCAAAATTTGATCCTGCTATGAACGACTTTGTTAATGGCATTTATAAAAATGCTGGTAGAACAAAAGACCTTGGCGAAGTCTACGATGAAATAGAGACTAATCTAAAAAAGTTAAGAGATAACCCACCAAAAAACATTATTGACGCAGATACAGTTCAAAAATTCAAACAAGATATTAATCAAAAATCAATTGAGATGACAACTGCACTTGCATCTATTGATTTAAGTAAACTTAAGAAGGTGTTTGACACAGCAGCAGATATGGCAGTTGAATATTTGCCAAAAGCAGTTGAACTTGCGGCTGATAACTTTGAACTTGTAGCAGGAACGGTACTTGCACTTAATAGTGCGGCACTACTTGCAACAGCAGCACTAAAAGGTATGAGTCTAGCAGCAGGTTCTAGCATGGTGGGCGGACCCACTAAAGGTGGTAAAGCCACTGTAGGTTCTAAAATGTCAGCACCTGCTAGTAAAGGTGCTGTTGCTAAAGGTGTAGCAAGAAGATTTGGTCCACTTGCTGTGCTTATGAGTGCGTATGAAGGTTACACAGGAGTATCGGAAGCAAATCAAAAAGCAGAAGCAGGCGAAATAACTGGCAATGAAGCAACTGTTGACAAATCAGAAGCAATAGCCGGAGCAGTAGGCGGTGGCGGTGGCGCACTTGCAGGTGCAGCAGCAGGTGCTGCATTAGGATCAGTAGTTCCTATTGTTGGTACAGCAATAGGTGGATTAGTAGGCGGTGCAATAGGATATTGGGCAGGAAGTAAAGGTGGAGAAATGGCAGGTGAAGCCATTGGTGAAGCCATTGCTGGAGAAGATACTATAAAGGATCTTGAAGCACAGATTGCTGAAGAACAGGCTAGAATTGACAGAAGTATGTCTGGCGAAAATGAATATTTTGGCAGAGAATCAAAAGGAATTGAAAATTCAAAAGAGAAAATTGAACAGTTAAAAAGAGATTTAGCATTAGTCAAAAAACGTGCAGAAGCAGAAGGTGTTCCGGTAGATTCGTCATCTACTGATATCAAAGATGCAGAAGGTACAGCAGGAACTACAAACAAAACCGATGTGAATAATGAACAGAAAAAACTAGAAGCAGAAAAAGAAAAAGAAACTGAAGCCAAAAAGAAAGAAGAAGAGAAAAATAAAAAACAAGAAGAAGAAAAGAAGAAAAAAGATGATGAATTATCTAAGGCTAACCAAACCAAGAAAACACCAGAAGAAGTCATGTTAGCGTTAAATACAAACATAGAAGAATTAGTAGGATTGACTAGACTAAGTAATTCATTAGCCCAAAACCAATTAAGAGCGGTTAGAGGGATGACCAATGATGCATATACTGTAGGATAATGGTTGACAGATCTTACATAATTATGTATAATAAAGGGTAAGTTATGAGTTGGAAAAAATATTTTACACCAGTAAACACTGAGAATCAATCGGGTTCATACAGTCCAATTAGTGGCGGCGGCCGCCCTGGACCCGCTAGATCCAACTATTCATCTTATTTGCCTGATGTATATGCAGGTAGTCCTAATCGTATTGAAAAATACATGCAGTACGATACTATGGACATGGACTCAGAAGTAAACGCAGCATTAGATATTTTAGCAGAATTTTGCACAGGTAAAGATAAAGAAAATGCCACACCTTTTCATTGCTTTTTTAGAAACGCTCCAACAGCAGTTGAAACAAAATTATTAAAAGAAGCATTACAAAAGTGGTGTAAAACACAACAACTTGAAAATAGAATTTTTAGAATTGTAAGGAATGTATTCAAATATGGCGATTGTTTTTTCATGCGTGATCCAGAAACTAAAAAATTACTTTATATTGATCAAGCAAAAGTCTCCAAAATTATTGTTAACGAATCCGAAGGAAAACTTCCCGAGCAGTATGTTGTAAGAGATATAAACTTTAATTTTAAAAATCTTGTAGCAACTACACCGCATGGAACAACAAACACAAGTCCAAGCGGAACATCATCATACACAAGTGGTGGCGGTTTTGGTAGAGGTATGGTAGGAACTGCTGCACAACCACCAGGTACGAGATTTCAAAATCAGCAAAACGAAGTTACTGTAGATGCAGAGCATATTATGCATATCAGTTTGTCAGAAGGTTTAGACAACAATTATCCATTTGGTAATTCATTACTTGAAAGTGTGTTTAAAGTTTACAAGCAAAAAGAATTGCTAGAAGATGCAATTATCATTTACAGAATTCAACGTGCTCCAGAAAGAAGAATTTTTTATGTTGATGTAGGTAACATGCCTGCACACATGGCAATGAGCTTTGTTGAAAAAGTTAAAAATGAAATACAACAAAGACGTATTCCTAGTTCGACAGGTGGAGGAACTAGTGTAATTGATGCAAGTTACAATCCACTATCGACTAATGAAGATTACTTCTTTCCACAAACAGCAGAAGGTAGAGGTTCTAAAGTTGAAACACTACCAGGTGGTACTAACCTTGGTGAAATAACTGATTTACGTTATTTTACAAATAAACTATTTAGAGCATTGCGTATTCCTTCAAGTTACTTGCCAACATCAATTGATGAGCAAGCAAACACTGTTGCAGATGGTAAAGTAGGAACAGCATATATTCAAGAATTAAGATTTAACAAATACTGCGAAAGATTACAAAGTAATATTGTTGAATCTTTTGATCATGAATTTAAATTTTGGTTAACATCAAACGGATACAATATTGATCCTAGCCTATTTGAATTAAAATTTAATCCACCACAAAACTTTGCAGCATATAGACAAGCAGAGTTAGATACAACTAGAGCAAATATCTTTGGAACACTACAACAAGTTCCGCATTTGTCAAAACGTTTTGCACTAAAACGTTACTTAGGATTATCTGAAGAAGAGATTAAAGAAAACGAAAGATTATGGCGAGAAGAAAACGGTCAAAATCTTGTCGGTGTTGATGGTGATGCTGCTGGCGAATTACGTGGAGCAGGCATTACACCAGGAGGCATAGCAGCAGATGCTGCAACACAAGATGCCGAAGCAGCACCGGAGATGGCAGCCGCGGCTGAGGAACCAACGGGAGGAGATGCTGGGGCAGAAACTCCTGCACAGTAATAAATACAGTATGCTTCTAAGAGAATTTTTTTATTTTAACGATGAGATAAATGACTTTGCTGTTGATCGCAGATACGACAACGCTAAAGATTCATCTGTTGTTGAGTTAGACGATACTAGAAAAATAAGACTTACCTTGGGTCAAATCAATCAACTGCGCCTACAAGCAGAAGCCCACGAAGCAGAAAAACAAAGCGAAGCGGGTTTCATAAGCCAAATGTATGGAACTCCAGTTGAGCAAGAAGAATAAAAATAAATCTGTACACAAAGACATAGCATTTGTTCTTGGCAATGGCAAGAGCAGATTACATGTGAACTGTGAATCCCTTTTAAACATAGGCACTGTATATGGCTGTAATGCGCAATACAGAGAATTTGATCCACACTATTTGATTGCTGTTGATGTAAAAATGGTCAACGAATTAATAGAATCAGGCTATGCAGACAAAGGCACTGTGTGGACAAATCCCAACAAAGGTATTAAGAATCGTCAAAAGATAAACCTTTTTAATCCACATAAAGGATGGAGTAGTGGGCCTACAGCACTATGGTTTGCTGCAAAAAACGGTCATAAAAACATCTATATCCACGGTTTTGACTATCAAGGACTACAAGGAAAGTTTAATAATGTGTATGCTGATACATATAATTACAAAAAAAGCACAGATTCTGCAACATTTTTTGGAAATTGGCTAGCACAAACAGAAAAAGTTATAAAAGAATTTCCGCATACTATGTTTTATAGGGTAATAACTAGTGGTGCATTTATTCCAGATAGGCTAGGACCGCAATATCCTAACATAAAACACGTTTCTGTAGAAGATTTTGGTAAAACCTTCGAAGGAACTATATATCAATAGTAAATGAATCAAAAAACACCCTTTTTACCCCAATTTTATAAGCAAAGTGTAAATACATTAACAAACAGCCTTACCAATTATTATAGGAGAATACAATGGCAGACAAGACAACATTAGAACAAATGCTTGAGCATTTAGTAAACGATGATTCTGCAAAAGCAGAAGAATTATTCCACGAATATGTGGTAGCAAAATCAAGAGAAATTTACGAAGACCTTATCGAAGAAGAAGTAAAAGATGAGGAAGTTGACGAAGCATCTGATAAAGATGAAGAAGAGTCAGTAGACGAAGCATCTAAAGATGACGACGCTGAAGAAGAAAAAGTAGACGAAGCATCTGATAAAGATGAAGAAGTTGAAGAATCTTCAAAAGACGAAGAAGTTGACGAAGAATTTGAAGAAGTTGCTGTAGAAGCAGACGACGAAGATAAAGACGAAATGGATCCAATGGGCGGTGACGCTACAGACGATCTAGAATCAGACATCACAGGTGATGACGAAGAAGGCGAAAAAGAGCCAGAAGAGTTATTCCAAGATTTAGATTCAATTGTTGACGAACTACAAGCAAAATTCGACGAAATTAAAGGCGATGACATGGAAGATAAAGGCGATGACATGGAAGACGAAATGAAAGATTCCATTGAAGTGCCAGTATCTGCAGACCCAGAAGGGGACGCTGAATTAGCAACAATGCGCGAATATGTTGAAAAAGTAGCAGGTGGACACGGTGCTGAATCAAAAGGTGCTGCAGAAGGTGCTGACAACAAGAAAAGCGTAGTTGACAACATGAAAAATGATATGGGTGGAACAAGTGCTAACATCGTAAAAGGTGGCGAAGAGTCAGGTAAAAATGACGGTGGCTTAGCAGATATTACACCTAAAGAAGATAATGCAGGAAACGTAAACGTTCCAGGCGCAAAAGGTGCTACAAAAATGTCAAACGAAAAAGGACATGGTGCTGAGAAGAAAGGCGCTGCTGAGAACGCTGATAACAAGCAATCAATTTTCCGTGGTCGTAGATAATAGGGGAGAACAAGGTTGAAAACTAACCTACAAGAACATCTGAGCTTCGATCAGGCTAAAATCGTCGTTGAACGTGATGAAGGCGAGAATGGCAAAACGTTACACCTAAGTGGTATTTGTATCCAAGGTGACATTCGTAATGCCAATCAACGTGTTTATTCTTCGAAAGAAATTGATAGGGCTGTCAAGACGCTCAATGAACAGATTTCTGGGGGGTATTCAGTGCTAGGTGAAGTTGATCATCCTCAAGATTTACGCATCAACCTCGACCGTGTATCACACATGATTACAAAAATGTGGATGGACGGTCCTAACGGCTACGGAAAACTTAAAATGCTTCCAACTCCAATGGGTCAATTAGTTTCGACTATGTTGGAGTCGGGAGTTAAATTAGGAGTTTCTAGTCGCGGTTCAGGCGAAGTTGATCCAAGTGGTAATGTTGGAGGTTTCGAAATTATCACAGTGGATGTGGTTGCACAACCAAGTGCACCAGGCGCCTATCCAACACCAGTTTATGAACACCTTATGAATAATAAAGGTGGTTACGAGGCATTTAAAGTAGCAAAAGAAGTCCAAGGCGACATACAGGCACAACGTTATATAGCAGAGAGCTTGAAAAATTTAATTCAAGGTCTTAAATCTTAAGGAGAATATCACATGCTAGACTTTGTTAAACAATTGTTTGAAAACAATGTGATTTCCGAGGAAACTAAGTCGGAGATTGAATCCGCTTGGGAAACTGCTGTTCAAGAAAACCGTGACACAATCTCTACACAATTACGTGAAGAATTTGCACAGAAGTATGAGCACGATAAAACTGCGATGGTTGAAGCAGTAGATAAGATGCTTTCAGACAGAATTACTGCTGAATTATCTGAATTTGCTGAAGACCGTCAAGGACTTATTGAGGCTAGAGCCAAGTACGCTAAGAAAATGAAAAAAGATTCTGAAGCAATGGAATCGTTCGTTCTTAACAACTTGAAAAAGGAACTAGGTGAACTTCGTGAAGATCGTAAGAATGTAGCAGGCAATGTTGCCAAGTTGGAATCTTTTATTGTGAATTCATTGGCGAAAGAAATCGCAGAATTCCATGCTGATAAAAAGGATCTTGCAGAAACAAAAGTTAAACTTGTTAGAGATAGCAAGGCTAAGTTTGAGGCTGTTAAGAAAGAGTTTATTAATAAAGCATCTGAAGCAATTCAGGAAACAGTTTCAAAAGGACTGCGTTCTGAAATGACTCAATTAAAAGAAGATATCGAGGCTGCACGCAAGAATGATTTTGGTCGCAGAATTTTTGAAAGTTTTGCAAGCGAATATGCAACTAGCCATCTTAATGAAAAATCTGAAACAGCAAAACTTCTTAAAGTTGTAAAACAAAAAGAAGAAGCAGTTAAAGAAGCAGAAGCCAAAGCGGCTGACGCCGAGAAGTTGGTTGAAAGCAAAGAGACTGAAATCGCTCGTATGCATGACTCTGCAGAAAGAAAAGAAGTAATGTCAGAATTGATGTCACCTCTTTCTAAAGATAAGCAGGAAGTTATGAGCGAACTTTTAGAATCTGTGCAGACAGATAAATTACACGCAACCTTTGACAAGTATATTTCAGCCGTAATGGAAGGAAATGTACCAAAGAAAGAAAAGGTGGCGCTGACAGAAGGCAAAGAAGTAACAGGCGATAAAACACAGGCACAAGCAATCGGCGGATCAGAGCAAAAAACCGCTGAGATTTTTGACATCCGCAGGCTTGCGGGACTAAAAGTTTAAGGAGAACAAATAATGTCACAACTATTAGAGTCACGCTGGTCAGAAACCAAAGACGCCCTTTTAGAAGGTCTTCAAGGTAATAAGCGTACTGTTATGGCAACGACTCTGGAAAATACCCGTAAGTATTTGTCAGAGAGTGCTACAGCAGGTGCAACTTCTGCCGGCAACGTCGCAACATTAAATCGCGTCATTTTACCAGTTATCAGACGTGTAATGCCAACTGTCATCGCAAATGAATTAGTTGGTGTTCAACCAATGACTGGACCAGTAGGTCAGATCCATACATTAAGAGTACGTTATGCAGATAACTTTACTTCAGCGTCTGGAACTGGTGCTACAGCAGGTGAAGAAGCATTATCACCTTTCAAAATTGCTGAAGGTTATTCAGGAAATGATGACATCAAGGCTGGTTCTACTGCATCTTTAGAAGGTGAAGCAGGAAACAGACTGTCAATTCAAATCTTGAAGCAAACTGTAGAAGCAAAAACTCGTAAGTTATCAGCTCGCTGGACTTTTGAGGCTGCTCAGGATGCACAAGCACAGCAAGGGATCGATATCGAAGCAGAAGTAATGGCTGCGTTAGCGCAAGAAATTACTGCTGAGATCGATCAGGAAGTGATTACTTCTTTATCAACATTGGCTGGTACAGCCGCATTAACATACGACCAAGGTGCAGTATCTGGTACTGCTACTTTCGTTGGTGATGAACACGCAGCACTTGCTGTTCAAATCAACAGAGTTGCAAACTTGATTGCACAGCGTACAAGAAGAGGCGCAGGTAACTGGGCTGTTGTTTCACCAACAGTTTTAACATTGTTACAATCTGCAACTACTTCTGCGTTTGCTCGTACAACTGAAGGTACTTTTGAAGCACCAACAAACACTAAGTTTGTAGGAACTTTAAACAGTGCAATGAAAGTTTACGTTAATGGTTATGCTACATCAGACGATGTAATCATTGGTTACAAAGGTTCAAGTGAATCAGACGCAGCAGCGTTCTACTGCCCATACATTCCTTTAATGTCAAGCGGTGTTGTACTTGATCCAGGTACTTTTGAGCCAGTAGTAAGTTTCATGACAAGATATGGTTATGTAGAGTTAACAAACACTGCATCATCTCTTGGTAATGCTGCTGACTACTTAGGCAAAGTTGCTGTTACATCAGCAAACCTAAGATTTGCGTAAGCAATAAATTACACTTTAGAGTGTTTAAAAGGGCGGCTTTATGTCGCCCTTTTTTTATGACTTGACAAAACTGCATTTTGAGTGTTAAATATTAGTATGCTTGAAATAAAAAGTCATGAAGATTTTGACAAGTTAAGAGAACAATTACAAAAGTGGCGTAAACGTTTTCCTATGTTTAGCCATGATGTAAGACGTATACAAGATTCAATCGATATCCATATGAAACATTATATGGATTATCTTATCAAATACAAACAATCCAAAAAAGAACTGTACATAGAAAAAGCTCAAGGCGAAATAGACAAAATTAATGCACTGTTAAACACCATTAGCAAGGTTGAACTAATGGCTTTACTGAGCAAAGGATAAATACTTGTGTCAGATAGCGAGCCGCATATTGTGGCGGACTTATGCTGTTTAACCCACAGCGTACCGGATAGAACCCGGATTGGACTACTTATATAGGAGAAAACAAATGGGAAGACCACTTAATAAAAGATTTTTCGGAAAGGAAGGCGTAGGTCCTACTGCTTCTGGAAATGAAATCAAAGTTAACTTTCATAACGACACAGCAGTTAAAGAAGGTTATATTGTTAAACAGAAAGGCTCAAAGAAATTTGTCTGTGAAGAAATTGAAACAGCAGGTTTGTTTACTTGTGAATTGAAAACAGGTATTTTGCCAGCAGCATTATCAGCAGGCGAAATGTCAATTTCTTTTAAAATGGACGACGGTGAAACTTATGGCGTAAGCAAAATTTCTGGAAAGAAAGCAACATTGGTAAAACCAAGTGGAACTGGTTCTAATGCATATGACGGTTTGTCAGTGCCGTGGAACTTTAGTACATCTACTTCCGATGGTGCAGCAGAAGTTGAAGAGGCTGGTGATGATAACACATTAACTGGTACAGATGATACAGACTTCACTGACGACGCTTAAGGATAACTGAGGATGGAACCACCAATTAATGTATTTTGGGATTTTTTAAAAAACCTAAAAGACTTGGTTGTTTCTGTTAAAATTGAAAGTGCTAAGGCGTGCCACAACGGTAACGTCTTAGCACAAATTTCAAACTCAGAGTTTAAGGTAGAAGATAGAGAAGGCAACGTAGGCATTTGTAAACTTGTTGAAAAACAAGTAAGTGAACTAGAAGATAATGAAATGTCATTATCTGGATTAGTTTTACAATCAAGTGCTTGGGTTTTTATAAAAGAAATTATTGATAACGTAATGAAAGATTTTGTAAATATAAACTATAACTGGGAAGTTGATGATGATTCATCTCAACGTATAGTTTTACTTAAAGGTATTTAGATGGGACAGTTTTTACAAACAAACGGTGATTATGCTATAAAAACAAGAGAAGGTGGCATAGTAAGATTAGATGTCGGACCTCCAAGTTCAGGCGGACAAGTTGTTGTTACTTCTGACCTTATTGTTGAAGGTGATACACTTACTGTAGAAGCAGAAAACCTAAATGTAAAAGATAATATTATACAATTAAATTTTGGTGAAACAGGCGCAGGAGTATCTTTAAGATATTCAGGATTACAAATAGATAGAGGCACACTAGAACCTGCTTCATTCTTTTTTGATGATAATGACGATTCATTTAATTTAGCAACAGGATCCCCAGAATCAACATTTAACTATAATACAACATTAAGATTAAAGAAAATAACAACAGACACAGCAAGTCCTGATTTAGAACTTATAGGTTATGGCGAGGGTGTGCTAACAGTAACTGGAACTAACAATTACGAGGATCAAGTTACTGACGATGATGACATCCCAAACAAAAAATATGTAGACGATAGTATTAGAGACAATCCAACATTCCAAATTATTGATGATAATACTAGAGTTATTGTTACTGATAAAGAAGTTACAGGATCACTGCAATATCTAATAGATAATACAGGTTACAGTACATTTGGAGAAAGTGCGGTAAGTGTTTTAATTGACAACACTCTTAACACACAGTTTTATTCAAATAGAGCATTAATACAAGGGTTTGAATTAAACCAAAACGAACCTGGTAGTCCTGCAATTACTGTAAACAATACCAACGATAGTATATTTTTACAAACAAACGGAACAGGTAAACTAAGAACTAACTATGGATTACAACTAGAACAAATAAGTGTAGATCCAGCATATGTGCCTAATTCAACAATACAATTTGCAAAAGAACCTAGTATTGGAGATACAGGGTTGTTTTATAGAAATACTAACAACGATACGGATGAATTGATAAGTAAAAACAAAGCATTGCTGTTTAGCATGATATTTTAGGAAAAACAAATGATTAACAACCAACAATTAACTACTACAAGCGACACACAAGTTTTTACAGCATCAACAACGGGTGCCGCTATTGGCGGTGCTGTAACAGCACAAAATAGAGCTGTAACTAACATTATACTTTGTAACACAGGCGCAGTAACCATAACTGATGAATCAATTAATAGAACTTCGGTAGATGTTTACCTAGTAAAACAAGGTGAAACACCTGTTGATGCAAACAAAATTGTTTCAAGTTTAACTGTTCCTGCAGGCGAAACTGTTTTTTTCAGTGATGAAAAAATTATACTAGACGGCGGTGATGAAGTATGGGTAAAAGCAGCAGACGCAAATTTAATTTCAGTAACAGTAAGTTCGTTACCGGTATAGGAAAAAATAAATGAAATTTTTAAAGTCACAGTACGTATCAAAATATAGTCCTAACGATAACACAGTGCGTGTTAATCCTTATGGAAGAGCTGTGATGGATTTTAATGGCGGTATAATGATTCCAAAAGGAACTACTGCTCAACGTCCACAACTTACAGGTGTTAGACACCCTATTGATGGTAACGGATACTTAAGATATAATATAGACAATGATGCTGTTACAGGTTTACCGATTGGTATAGAAGCATATGTTGGCGGTAATTGGGAAGTTGTAAGAGCACCAGGAGCAGCAGCAGTATCTATCGAAACATTTGGACCAGGCAATGCTGTAGATACTTTGTTTGGACCTTTAGCAAAAGTTCCTTCTAGTGCAAACAACATAATTGTTTTAGTTGAAAATGTATTTCAAATACCTACAACTAACTTCACACTTAATCAAAATCCAACTTCAACAGGAACAGGAGCAGAAGTAGATTCTGGAAATTTTGTAACAAGTACAGAATATATTATCACTGCAACAGGTTCAACAGACTTTGTAGCAGAACACGGTGCTGCTGATAATAATCCAGGAACAATATTCACAGCCGCAAGTGCAGGAACACCAGATGCTACAGGGCTTGCAAGAGAAACTGGCTGGTATCTAACATTTAATTCTGCAGTACCACTTGACAAATATATTACAGTATTCTTTGGATTTGCAAACTAGGAGAAGTAAATGTCTCAATTGGGGCGAATTACAGGAGCATTACTACAACAGAATCTACATAGAGACGGTGTAGATCTTAAATTTAGTAACACCACATACGATTCAACCCCTGTACTATTCCTTGACGTTAACAACGGAAGAATAGGTGTAAACTATGATACTCCTCAGTATGATGTAGATGTTCCTACCACCCTGAGAAGCACACGAGTCCAAATTGATAATGTAGCAACTATTGATAGAGTTATTGCAAAAGCACCTGCAACTTTTTCCACAGTTTATGGACCGCTTAATATAATGCCGGCTACTCCTGGGGCTTACATGACATTCCAAAGAATGAGATCAGATGATTTAGATTTTAATGATAATACCATAAGCGGACTTAACACTAATCAAACAATTGAAGTTAGGTCTGAGTCAGGAACAGTAGATTTTCCAAGCGCAGCAAACATTTATGGTGACCTAGGAGTAACAGGTGACTTGACTATGGATGGAAACCTTAGTAAACTTGGCGACCTGACTATTGGAGACGAACTATATAATCCTGATGTAGGGGGCGGTTCAGGAGATGTTGTTGAGATAGTTCCAGACTTTTCACAATCGATTATTCCTGGCGATGACGCTACTTGGAATTTAGGTTCAGGAACACTTGTTGATAGTTCTGTAAGAAGATGGAACAATATTTTTGTAACAGATAATTTAACAAACACTGATACAGTATTACCATTAGAAGTTAGAGTAAGTGATCAACAAAAATTAGATGGTGTTAATAATCAAATTTTTGCACTACAAAGTAACGATGATATAATACTTGCACCGGATACAGGTATTAACATAATTGAATGGACGAAGTGGAATAATATAAGTGCATCAAGTACTGCTGCTAGTATCAGTGGTAATGTTTTAACAGTAGGCGGAACGATTACAGGAACATTTATACCAGGAATGTTACTTACAGGTGTAGGTATCATAGATGGAACTGTTATTACAGGCACTTCAACAGGATCAGATAGTGCTGGTACTTACACCGTAAACTTTAACTATGATGGTTCAGGATCAAGACCAGCACCTACAGGCACTATAGCAGTAACTGGTGCTACTGATGCAATAACAAATCTTACTGATATAGACGGCGGACCTAGAGAATATCCCGAAACACCATTAACTTTTGCAAATACGGGTATAGGTTACTTAAGGTTTCTTGATACAAATGCTTTATTAATTCCTGCTGCTGATGATGCTTCTCGTCCAGCTCGTCCTGAACTAGGTGACACACGTTGGAACGATCAACAAAATTTACTAGAAGTCTTTGCAGGTACTATCGAAGTAGTTACAGGCATAGGTGTTGTAACAGGATTACCTAATCAAACAGCAACTAGTTTAACAGGTGTTACAGATGGAAGCGGTGTTGATGCTGAATTTTCTATTACAATAACTTCCGGAGCAATATCTACTATAACTATTACCACAGTAGGACAAGGTTATATAACCGGCGACTTAATTACAATTACTGGTAACAATTTTACAGGAGGCTCTACTCCTACCAACGATATTGTACTTACAGTAGGTGCTCAAACAGACGACGGATATCAATTATCAACAGGTGGCGGTGCCGAAATCGACGTTCCTTTTATGGAAGATTTAGGCGATGCATACAGCCTAATACTGGGCTAAATTCTCCTTTTGGCTAAATACTTTTGTTAACGAAGACCATCGTTAATCTTTTACTGTGGTCAACTCGCAATGTAAGGTAGTTGGAGGGACAGGATCCCCGTGTAAGGAGAGCAAATGGCAATAGGTCGTATAAGTGGGCCGCTCTTAAAGGCAAATCTCATACGTAATGGCGTAGATTTGACTTTTAGAAATGGAGCAACAGACCCAGATATTTTATATGTTGATGTAAACAATGCTCGCATTGGAGTCAACAATTCAGCACCTACAGCAGATTTACACGTCACAGGAACTACAAGATCAACAAACATTCAAATTGATACTGAAATTGATATTGGTAATTTAAACATTACTGGTAACACTATCTCTAGTGATTTAGATACTATAAGTTTTGCTCCTAGTGGATCAGATCCTGTTATATATCACTCAAAAGTAGACGTTGATGATTTAAGGATAGAAGGAAATACTATTTCCACTACAGAATCTAATCAAAATTTAGAGTTTAGACCAAACGGAGCAGGCACATTAGAAGTATTGTCATCAGCAAACGTAGACGGTGATTTGTATGTAACTGGTAATGTAAACGTAGATGGCAATGTAACTATTGGCGGAAATATTACTATAGGTGATGACCTTACAGATTCAATTCAAATAAATGCGGCAATTAAAAGTGATTTGATACCTGAACAAGATAACACATTTGATTTAGGAAGCAGTGCATTTAAATGGAAAAATTTATTTGCAAATAATTTAAATACTGATTTACTATCACTTAGCACATTAGATGTTGGAGATTTGAGATTTCGTGATAACGAAATAACAACCACAACTGGTCTAGACTTACACTTAGATGGCAACGGCAGCGGCGGAGTAAGATTAGGAAACTTAAAAGTTACTGATAATGTGATTACAAACGTTGAACCAAATGCCATTACACAAATAGAACAAACAGGAACAGGGTATTTTAAAATTGCAGGTACAAACGGATTTGTACCTCCTAGAGGAAATACATCACAAAGACCAACTGCATATGCAGTAGTTGGTATGACAAGATTTAACACAGATACAAATGCATTAGAAGTTTGGTCAGGTACTGCTTGGGCAAGTCCTGCAGGTGCTTCAGGTGCTGTATCAGAAATTTTAGCAAATGATATTGCAGCATCATTTGCACTAATGTTAGGATAAGTATAGTATGCCAACAGTATTTAAAAACGAAGTAGTAACTGGAGTAGGAAAAACACCTGTAGATATCTTACAGATTATAGCAGGAGTTAGAGCAACAATTGTAGGTTTAAATCTAGCAAATACGTCAGACTTTGACATGGCAGTTGTAAACGTATACGTAGTAGATGAATCATCTACTGTTGCTAACTATGCTAGACAAATTCCTATACCTCCAGGGTCTAGTGCAAAAGTAATAACAAACGGTGAAAGGTTAATCCTTCCCGAAACAGCAGGATTAAGACTAGAATGTGATACTGACGATTGTATCGATGCTAGTATTAGTTACGTGGAGATATCATAATGAGCACATATTATTTTGGTCAGGCTGCTAATGAGTCACTTGGTAACAGTCCTCGTTATCTATATATGATTAGAAGAAACGATGACGGAGAAGTATTTTTAGAAAGAATTGATAATTTAATTAGTAAAGATACAATTCATCTTAATTTGCCTGGAAAACCTTCAGAAACTTTTGAAGACTTTGAACCAGGTATTGATTATTTTGAAGGAGTAAATGCAGATCACGAAGTTGAGGACGATAATTTAGTTTGGAGTCAATATAGATGGGATCAAAGAAGCATACTTTACTATGTAGATAGTAACGGTATGTTAACACAAAGAATTAACCAAAATTATGAATACCCAACAGGTAATTCCAGTTCGGAAAACCCTTGGAATTAAGGATATAGGAAATGGCAGAATTTAAGATAAGCAGACTTAGATATACTTGGAGATCAGGTTGGGTTACTGCAATTGTTTACAATAGAGATGATGTAGTTAGATATGGTGGACAAACTTGGGTTTGTGTAAGACAGCACACAGCAAGCGCATTTCAAACTGACCAAGAATATCTAGCAGATCCACAAGATTCAGAATTTACTCCTGCATGGAGAAAAATGACAGATGGTGTTGCTTGGCGTGGTAACTGGCAGACTGCAACTTTATATAATCCAGGCGATATCACACTTTATGGTGGTAAACTATACCTAGCAGTTACATCACATACTTCAGGATCTACTTTTGCAGCAAATGCTGATAAATGGGCAGAGTATGCTGACGCATACAATTGGGCGAATGTATGGACACCTACTACAAGATATGGTGTAGGCGATGTTGTTAGATACAATGGTAACACGTATAAATGTATAATTGAACACACAAGCGGTACTAATGATGACGGAACTGAAATTGGTAACAATGATGGTGATGATGATAGTACATTAGAAAATTGGGAAATCTTACATGAAGGAATTGAGTATGTAGGATCATGGTCAGACGCTACAAGATACAGACCAAACGATCTTGTGAAGTATGGTGGATCTATACTTAGAGTTACAAAAGGACACACCTCAGGTGAAGTAATTACAGATAACTGTTTTATAACAGAATTTCCTGGATTCAATTTTTATAATAACTGGAGTGGGGAAACATACTATGCAATTGGAGACATAGTAAAACATGGTGGATACATTTACATTGCTACAAGAAATAGTAATGGTGTAAATCCTTCAGCATCTTTTGCACCGCAATTTCCGCAAGACACATCATGGACTATCTTACATAAAGCAGCAAGAATTAGAGGACAATACTCCGAAAGTACAGCATATCTAACAGGTGATCTTGTAAGACGTGGCGGTAACTTATATCTTGCTTTAGCAGATACAGATGTAGCACAAGGCGATAGTTCACTAGCATTTTTAGATAATTCACAATGGGAAATAATTATTCCTGGAATAGCATGGAGAAACAGTTGGGCTTCAGGTGAAGATTACTCAGTAGGAGATATTGTTTTATACAGAGGTAATGCATATAAATGTAACTTCAATCATGATGCAAATACATTTAACTATCCTGGAGACAACGGAGAAGGTTTTTACTATTGGGATCTTTTATCACAAGCAGGCGACAACGTTGCTTTAAGTGCTGAAGGAGACTTGCTTACATTTGGATTCCAAAGAGCAGGTGATCTAAGTACAATAGGCACAACATCATTGCCAATAGGTGGCGAAAATCAAATATTAGTTGTTGATGATGCTAATTTTGTAGAATACAAAACCTTTGGAATAGCAAACAAATTCATTTATGTAGACAAAAATACAGGAGTTGATGACAGAACTACTAACAGAGGTTTTGATCCTCAAAAGCCTTACAAGTCATTGAGATATGCACTAGATAGAATTATGATGATGGATGACTATTCAAATATTTCTGTGCAAATGGGTACAGGATTATACGAAGAAGTATTACCATTGAGAGTCCCGGCAAACGTTGCAGTGCTAGGAACAGAATTAAGAAGCACAAGTATAACAGCATCTAAACCAGTTGCAGAATTAGCAGGTGATTTATCAAGTCATTATACTGCGCTAAGTTATTTGGCTACAATTATACCTAGCGTAATGACTAATATTGCTATAACTCCATCTACTTCTAATACTGTAGCACAAAATACTAATGCTACATTAAAAGGTGAAGTGTATGATGTTGATATTGCTACAGGAGAAGATTTAACATACGAACCAGTTCTTGCACCAGATGCACCTGATAACGTTGTAGATTTGATTACAGATATTAGAAGTTATTTAGATTATCACATTGCAGGCACAGGAGCAGAAGTAACAGTAACAGGATCAAACACTATACAAAATCATACAGTAGGTGAAAACTGGGCATGGTATAATTCAAGACAGATTCTTGAAGCAAACAGAGATTTTTTAATTGCTGAAGTTATAGCATATCTTACAGATAACGCAATTGCTTATAATTCTAATTATTTACAAGACATGATTAGTAGATATGTAGATGGATTTATAATGGATACTAGGTATTCAGGAAACTACAGTTCTTTGATAGAAGCAAGATATTACAGAAGACTTGTACAAGGATCAGAGCGCGAAGACATGTTTTATGTTAGAGATGCTACAGGTGTTAGAAACTTAACTACCAAAGGGTTAAACGGAGATTTAAATCCTGTAGGTGTAAACGAATTATATAGAAGACCAACCGGAGGTTCATTTGTATCACTTGATCCAGGCTGGGGTGTAGATGACGAAAGTGTATGGATTAAAACAAGATCACCTTACATTCAAAATGTTACGACATTTGGTACAAATTGTGTAGGACAAAAAATTGATGGTGCGCTACACGCAGGCGGTAACAAATCGATTGTTTCAAATGACTTTACGCAAGTTTGTAGCGATGGTATAGGTGCTTGGATTTTAAACAATGGAAGAGGCGAGCTAGTATCAGTGTTTACATATTACGCACAGATAGGTATGTTTGCAGAAAAGGGCGGTGTAATACGTGCTACTAACGGTAACAGTTCTTATGGTGACTTTGGTGCAGTTGCAGACGGTAACGATCCGACAGAAACACCTGCATTTGCAGAAGTTGATAACAGAACAGAACAAGCAACAATTGGTATTGCCTTTGCAGGAGAAGTTAACGATGAAATTCTTGCACTAGAGTATCGTAATGCAGGTCAAGAATATACAAACGCTACATATCAATTTGCAGGTGCTGGTACAAATGCAGAAGCAGTATTTGAAGAAACACGTGATGGCGGAATTTATCAAGCACTTGTAAAAAACAGACCAGGCGATTCAGGTGGCACACCAGGTGCAGGCGGATACCAAAACATAGGTAATAACGCTCAGTTTGGTGATGAAACTACATTAACACTAGCAACAAATAGTGATTTTGAAGAGGCTGATATTCTTGGGTTACGATTAATTATTACTTCAGGTAAAGGTGCAGGACAGTATGGTTATGTAACTGGCTACAACAACATTAATCAAAAAGCAACAGTAGCAAGAGAATCAGACGGGCAGCCTGGTTGGGATCATATTATTCCAGGATTTCCAAGTCAGCCAGCACTATTTACTGACAACACATACAGATTAGAGCCTAGACCAATTTTCCAACATCCTGGCTTCGAACAAGAAGTTGTAGACTTAGCAGGTGCATCTCCCTGGACATCAATTGCTTATGGCGAAACAGAAGAAGAATACCAAGGTGTTACAGGAACTGGCGGCGGAGACAATGTAATTGAAGATGCAACATTTGATGTAACTAAATTAGGAAGAAAATATGTTGCAAGTATAGTCAGCATTGGAGCAGGATATACTGTAGGAGCAACTATTACTATTCCAGGTGACGAACTAGGTGGTGCAACACCTGAAAACGATTGTTATCTAGAAGTTGCAGGTGTGTCTGAAGATAGTACAAACACTCTTACAGCAGTATCAGTAACAGGAATTGCACAAAGCGGAAGATTTGTGTTATTACCTAGCTCTAGCACTGACAGTAGTTACAGTATTGACGGAACTAATTGGACACAAGAAACTCTACCACAAGGCGGAGATTGGAGAGCACTAGCAGCAGGATCAAATAGATTTGCGGCAGTTGCATATAATTCTGGAATTGGACTTTATTCTAAAAACGGTATAAATTGGACAGCGGTATCACTTCCTGTAGATAGTACATGGACTGATATGGCATACGGTAAATCACTTGTAGGTAACGGAGACTATGGAGTATTCCTTGCAGTATCTGAAACAGCCGATAAAGGAATTTATAGTATTGACGGTGGAGCAAGTTGGACGGAAACTGAATTACCAAACATAGGAGATTCAACATTTAACAAATGGAAATCTGTAGCGTACGGTAAAGGAAAGTTTGTTGCTATTTGTGATACAGGAAACTTTGCTGCAATAGGTGAATACAACGCACTTACAGATACTTGGACATGGAATGCAGAAATTATGGATGTGATTGATGACTCTGCTACAAAAGAATGGACATCAATTACATACGGAAATAACAGATGGGTTGCTATTTCAACAACAGGTGATCTTTCATATAGTTATAATAGTGTTACTTGGTACGGCGGAACAATGCCTACACAAGATGGTTCAACCGCACACTATTGGAAAAAAATAGCATACGGACAAGGAGTTTTCTTTGCTGTAGGTGATAACGGATTAAGACCTATCTCAGGTGATGTTCCTGCTGATTTGACAACACAATTTGCAGCAACATCAGAAGATTGTGTAACTTGGACTACTAGAACATTAACAAATAAATTAGAATGGGATACTGTTGGTTTTGGTAATCCAGATATA
>Ga0255752_10002173_pt1 | contig 21961 bp, 21 predicted proteins | sample 011ome_25_FD_179952 | JGI IMG/M metagenome (GOLD analysis project Ga0255752, IMG submission 179952) | Coastal salt marsh microbial communities from the Groves Creek Marsh, Skidaway Island, Georgia - 011512CT metaG (version 2) | ecosystem: Environmental > Aquatic > Marine > Intertidal zone >... | reverse complement strand
AATGAAAATAAAATACAAAAAACAGCCTTTGTTGTTTTACTTAACAGCAGGATTATTTTGGTTAATATTCTTTATTGTGATTTTATTTGAAAAAGAAAGACTTAATTGGATAGATTATGGTTGGATTGTAATGTCCTTTGTTTATTTAGGGATATTTTATTATCAAAAGAAATATAAATACATCACTATAGAAGATGGCATAATTAGAATCAATGGCCCTTTAGGAAAAGAATTAAAACTTATTGAAATCAAACGAATTAAAAAGTTTGCTGGGGATTATATTATCAAAACAGACCAGAAAGAAATGACTATAAATACGCAAATCATCGATCCTAATTCATTAAAAGAATTAGATGTAGAATTAGAAAAACTTGATGTGGTTTGGGGATGAATGTAGATCATAAACAAGGAGGATACTAGAGACTAAACAAGTTTAGTGTGTCTTTTGAATCATAAATGATTGACCGTCCTAAAAGCAAAAACCCACAACTTATGTTGTGGATTTCCTTTTGCGGAGAAAGAGGGATTCGAACCCCCGGAGGTGTGACCCTCAACAGTTTTCAAGACTGCCGCATTCGACCACTCTGCCATTTCTCCTAATGCGAGTGCAAATATAAGCGGGTTTTCTATTCTTTTCAAATAGTTTTTGGATTTATTTTTTTTAAGTTCATATTTCTTTACCCTTTATTTTTTTAAAAACAAAACCGCTGTTCTGAAATATTCGTATTTTAGAGGTATGAAACATCCATAACTAAAATTTTGTCGATCAAAAATATCAACGCATGGATGTTCCATGTGACCGAAAAAAATAATACATAAATACACATGAAATGGAACAACGCCCTACGAGATTTTGAGCATTATTTAAAAATTGAACGTGGTTTATCAATACATACCATCAACAGTTACCGTATGGATGTTCAAAAGTTGATTTCATTTTTGGAAACCCATAAAAAAACAATCAGCCCCATAACCATTGATTTTGAAACCATGCAAGTTTTTTTATATGAATTGGCCAAAACAGTAAATGCGCGTACACAGTCGCGAGTTATTTCTGGTTTAAGGAGTTTTTTCGATTATCTTATTTTTGAAAACTACCGAAAGGATAATCCTCTAGAACATATAGAAGCGCCCAAAATTGGCCGTAAACTCCCCGATACACTTTCGGTTAAGGAAATCGATACCATTGTGGCGGCTATTGATTTAAGCACACCGCTTGGTGAACGTAACAGAGCTATTATTGAAACTTTATACAGTTGTGGTTTGCGTGTAAGTGAACTGACAAACTTAAAACTCTCCGATTTGTTTTTTGATGAAGGTTTTATTAAAGTTACAGGAAAAGGCAACAAACAGCGTTTTGTCCCGATTGGGAATCAAACTCAAAAATTTATCAATTTGTATAAAAACCATGGGAGGAGGTCTCTAAAGATTGATCCACAACATATGGATACGCTTTTTTTAAATCAAAGAGGAAAACAACTCACCCGAGCCATGATTTTTACCATCGTTAAGACGTTTACAGAAAAAGCAGGGATTCAAAAATCCATTTCCCCACATACGTTCCGACATTCTTTTGCCACTCATCTTTTGGAAAATGGCGCCGATTTACGAGCCATTCAAGTTATGCTAGGACACGAAAGTATTACCACTACAGAAATATATATGCACGTGGATAAAAGCCACTTAAAAGACGTTATAACTTCATTTCATCCTAGGACACAAAAAAAGCAACTTTCTTAAAAAAGTTGCCTTTTCACTAGTTTAATTTAAAAAATTATTTAGCAATATTCACTGCTCGTGTCTCACGAATAACAGTAACTTTAACCTGTCCAGGATAAGTCATATCCGTTTGAATTTTTTGAGAAATTTCAAACGATAATCTGCTGGCGTTATCATCATCAACTTTTTCACTTTCAACAATAACTCGCAGTTCTCTACCCGCTTGTATGGCGTAGGCTTTTTGAACACCATTAAAATTAAAAGCAATTTGTTCTAAATCTTTTAAACGTTGGATATAGGAATCTAAAACTTGACGCCTTGCTCCTGGTCTAGCACCAGAAATAGCATCACATACTTGAACAATTGGTGAAAGTAAAAACTTCATTTCAATTTCATCATGATGGGCTCCAATAGCGTTACAGACTTCTTCATTTTCGCCATATTTTTCGGCCCATTGCATTCCTAAAATCGCATGTGGAGTTTCCATGTCAACCTCAGAATCAGGAACTTTACCAATATCATGCAATAGTCCAGCACGTTTAGCAAGTTTGGAGTTAATCCCTAGTTCTGCAGCCATAATACCACAAAGTTTGGCCACTTCTCTGGAGTGTTGCAGCAGATTTTGACCATACGAAGAACGGTATTTCATTCGACCCACAGTTTTAATCAACTCAGGGTGTAAACCATGAATGCCTAAATCAATAACTGTACGTTTTCCAACCTCAATGATTTCTCTGTTAATTTGTTTTTCAGTTTTACGAACGATTTCTTCAATTCGCGCAGGGTGAATACGGCCATCGGTAACGAGCTTGTGCAATGAAAGTCGAGCAATTTCTCGGCGCACAGAATCGAAGCATGACAAAATGATGGCTTCTGGCGTGTCATCTACAATAATTTCGACACCAGTAGCGGCTTCAAGTGCTCTAATATTTCGCCCCTCTCTACCAATAATTCGTCCTTTCATATCATCAGATTCAATATTAAAAACGGAAACACAATTGTCTATAGCCTCTTCTGTTCCAATCCGTTGAATGGTGTTGATGATAATCTTCTTGGCATCTTGTTCTGCAGTCAATTTGGCTTCTTCCATTTTATCTTGAACATAGGCCATCACATCATTTTTGGCCTCAGCTTTTAAAGATTCCACCAATTGAGATTTGGCTTCATCGGCAGAAAGTCCAGAAATGACTTCAAGTTGTTGCACTTGGCTTTTGTGCATTTTATCAAGTTCTTCTTGTCGTTTTTCTATAACAGATATTCTCTGATCGTAGTCTTTTTTCTTAACTTCAAGTTCATGATTTAGTTTTTTATTTTTTGATAGCTCTGTAGAAACTTGTGATTCTTTATCTCGAGTTCTTTTTTCGGCTTCTGCCATTTTTTTATCTCTCGATAATATCACTTTTTCATGCTCAGATTTCAGCTCTAAAAAACGTTCTTTTGCTTGAAAAATTTTATCTTTTTTTATGTTTTCGCCTTCAGATTTTGCTTTTGAAATAATGTCATTGGCCGAGCGTTTTGCGTTTCTTGTAATCTGTGAAGCATTATTCTTCTCTCTTATTTTAGAAATTATAAATCCTAAAATTAGCCCTAATACAGCAGCTCCAGCACCTATAAATATGATATTTTGATCCATTTGTTGTGATATTGATTAAAAAAAAGCCTGCAAAGATCCTAGTTTTGTATAAACTCCTTAATAAAAAGATTTAAGGCTGAAAAGCTGATCAAGGATCTGCAAACAAGGCAGCATGCTTTTACAACTTAAACGGACCCCATTTATAGATTTCTCGTTGAGTTTATCAAAAAATTGATCAATACAGGCAGTATGTATTATATATTTTAAAGAACGTTGGTGTTTAAGTGTTCTTCTAGGCGCTTATCCAAATCCATTAGACGTTGTTCTAGTGTTTCACTTAAACTGTTTTTATTAATTTTTGTTTGTTCAGTTTCAGCAGCAAATTGTAAGGCACACATGGCCAAAACATCTTGCTTGTCCTGAACAGAATAACTTTGTTCAAACTTTTTAACAGTTGCATCTATCTTTTGAGCAGCCAATCGCAAACCTTCTTCTTGGTTTGGTGCAATTGTCAAAGGGTAAACCCTATTCGCAATCGATAATTTAATCTTTAATTGCTCGCTCATAAGTTATTATTTAATCTGATAAACTTGCAATGCAATCGTTTATCTCTTTAATCAAAGCATTTATTTTGAGCTTTGAAGCTCTTTTATCTTCGTTACTGCCTAGCATCGAACTTGCAATTTTTAAAGAGTCAAACTCTGCTTGATTATCTTCAAGCTGTTGAAGTTGATCTTTACTTTGAGATTTTAATGTTTCAATCTCTTTTTTTAGAGCATCATTTTCTTCTTTCAATTGCCCAAACTGAACTATAATTTTATCAATTTTTTCTTCTAATGTTTGGACAATATTTTCGATTTTGCTCATTTACAAATTCAATACCTTATTCCACAAATTTAACATTCCATGTCTAAAATTACAATTTCTATGCCGATTTATTTTTAAATAATTTATCCAAACCAATTCTTTGCTTTTTATTTTCAATTCAATATTTTAGCTAAAGATCATACTTATGAAAGTTTTTAAAATTTTATGTTTTTTGTGTTCGATTTATCTATCTGCACAAACCCCATATCCTCAGGACTACTTCCGTTCTCCATTGGATATTCAACTTGTACTTTCTGGAACATTTGCAGAACTTCGATCCAATCATTTCCACTCTGGGTTAGACATCAAAACCAATGGAAAACAAGGTTTTAAAGTTTATGCTGCAGCTCAAGGATATGTAAGCCGTATTAAAATTTCTCGATATGGCTATGGAAAAGCGTTGTATATTACACACCCTAATGGCTACACTACAGTTTATGCACATCTTCAAAAATTTTCACCTGAGATTGAAGCCTATATCAAAAAACAGCAATATCAAAAAGAACAATTTGAAATTGAACTTTTTCCAAAACTCAATGCCCTAAAAATAGAATCAGATGCATTAGTTGCTTTTTCTGGGAATACAGGTGGTTCATCTGGTCCGCATTTACATTTCGAGATTAGAGATAAACAAGAACGCCCTATGAATCCCATGCTTTTTGGGTTGGATATAAAAGATACAACAGCACCAGAGTTATATGAGTTATATGCCTACCCCATTTCAGAGAATAGCCATATCGATGGGGTTCAAAAAAAGAAAAAAATAAGACTTATAAAACAACCCGATGGAAGTTTTGTTGCTGAAGCTATAAAATGTTTTGGAGAAATTGGTTTTGGGATTGTAGCCAATGATAGGCAAGATTATGCACCAAATAAAAATGGTGTTTCAAAAATTGAAACCTATTTTAACGGCCAAAAATCCATTAATATAGATTTTAAAAGATTTTCATTCAGTGAAACCAAACACATTAACCGTTTTATAGATTATGCTCACTATCGGGCTAAAAAAAGAAAAATACAAAAATTATTTATCGAAAAAAACAATCCTTTAAGTCTATTTACTTTTGAAGAGCAAAAAGGAAAACTTAATATAAAAGATAGTGCAAATTATTCGTATCTTATAAAAATTAAAGATTTTAAAAACAATTTTACTTCTGTTCGTGTACCTATACTTGGAGAATTTCAAAATATAAAAAAGGTAGATTCAATTCCGTTAAATTACACTTTTATTAACGCCTCAGAAGTTGGTGTATTCGAAGAAAAATCGATACGAGTAGAAATTCCAGCACATACTTTATATGATGACACTTATTTAGATATTGAAGTTAAAAATGATACTCTAAAACTACATCGCCCAAACATTCCATTAAAAAAGTCGATGACCATAACATTTGATGTTAGTCACTATGAACCCGATGATATGGAACACCTTTATATTGCTAGTGTTTCTGCATATGGAAAATTGTATTATACCTCTACAAAACGTAAAGGATCAACGCTTTCTGCAAGAACTAAATACTTTGGAACATACACCCTTGCGACTGATAAAAAAGGTCCAAAAATCACACCTTCAAACTTCAAAAATGAAAGCTGGTTGAGCAATTATCGATATTTAAAAATAAAAATTTCTGATGAAATTTCAGGGATTAAAAACTTTAGAGCAACTGTAAATGGGAAGTGGATTTTAATGGAATATGACTCCAAAACCAACACCCTTACGCATGACTTCAATGATGGAGTTGTAAATGATACTAAAAATAATTTAAAGCTTATTGTAACGGATAATGTAGGAAATAGTTCTAAATTTGAATCTGTATTTTACAGACAATAAATCTTTTGAGACTTGAAAATCAATTATTTAAATTTTTTATTTGTTTTTTTTCTAATAGGCCAACTTCAACTCATGGCACAAACAGCAACTCTGCGTGGTGTACTTTTGGACGAATTGAACAACCCTATTGAAAATGCAACTATTTCTACTAATTTGAATGGAACTATTTCTAATTCTAATGGATTTTATATTCTAGAAATTCCTGCAAATAAAGATGTAAACGTTGAGTTTTCTCATATTAATCACAAAGCTGTTCGCGTTATTTTTAATCTAAAAAATGGACAAGAATTTGAATTTAATCCAGTGTTAAAAATAGACATCGAACAAATTGAAGCTATAGTAATTACTGGAACAAAACGTTCTGTCTTTGAAGGCGTCACAACAATTTCGCCAGAAATTATCCGGACTATAAAAGGTGCTCAACCCGGAGTAGAAAATCTATTAAAAACATTACCTGGAGTCAATATTTCAAATGAATTGAGTACACAATATTCTGTTCGTGGTGGTAACTTTGATGAAAATTTAGTTTATGTCAATGGCATAGAAGTCTATAGACCATTTTTGGTGCGCTCTGGCCAACAAGAAGGACTCAGTTTCGTCAATACAAATATGGTTCAAGATGTACAATTTTCTGCTGGTGGGTTTCAAGCAAAATATGGCGATAAACTTTCCTCAGTATTGGACATCACGTATAGAAAACCAACAGAATTTGGGCTTCGTGCCGATTTTAGTCTTTTGGGTGGAAGTGTTACAGCTGACGGTGCAAGTAAAAACAATAAATTTTCTGCTCTAGTGGGGATACGCTACAGAGACAATACGCTACTCGTTGATGCCAAAGAAACGCAAACTAATTATGAGCCTCAGTTTTTGGATGCACAAGCCTATATGAACTATAAGATTAGTCCAAAATTTGATTTAAGTTTTTTGGGTAATATTACTTCCAACACCTATAATTATGCCCCAAAAACACGACAAACAAACTTTGGAACGCTTCAAAATCCTATTGCACTTTTGGTATTTTATGAAGGTCAAGAACAAGATGCATACAGCACATATTTTGGGGCATTGAATGGATCATATCAGGTTAATGAAAATTTGAATTTACAATTAATTGGATCAAGTTTTCATACCACAGAACAAGAGTATTTTGATATTTTGGCACAATACAGATTAGGCGAAGTGAATAGCAATATTGGGGATGAAAATTTAGGAGAAGTCGAATTTTCAGAAGGTATTGGCGGTCAAATCAATCATGCCAGAAACGATTTGGATGCTTTGATTACTACTATTGAACATCGAGGAGATTATAAAAAAAATAAAAATCATTTTCAATGGTCAATAAAATATACCAATGAAGATATTCGAGATCGTGTTGTTGAATGGGAAGTTATAGATTCGGCTGGATTTTCTATCAATCCTCCAAACTTAGATCAATTTGACAATCAGCCCTATACGCCAAACACAGGGCCTCTTGCCCCCTATCAAAACATTCGAGCTACAAATAGCACAACAGTACAACGTTTGCAAGCTTTTGCACAATGGAGTAAACGCAGTAGTCTTGGCTCTAATGAGGTGTTTTATAATTTTGGGGCACGTGCTCATCAATGGAATGTAAACGGTCAAAATATCAACTCAAAACAACAAATGGTATTTAGTCCTCGAGGTCAATTTAGCATCAAACCCAATGGAAAAAAAGATATGCTGTATAGGCTAAGTGGAGGTTTGTATTATCAACCGCCTTTTTATAGAGAATTACGCGATGCCAATGGAACAGTCAATAGTAATGTTAAAGCACAGCGCTCTATTCATTTGGTAGCAGGACATGAATACAGTTTTAAACTTTGGAAACGCCCTTTTAAGCTCATTTCTGAAGCCTATTATAAAAGCCTATCAGACGTTAACCCCTATACCGTTGAAAATGTACGTATTCGATATGCAGCCAATAATAATGCAAAAGCATATGCCTATGGTTTTGATGTTCGATTGAATGGTGAATTTGTTGCTGGAACAGAATCATGGTTTTCTTTTGGATATTTAAAAACAGAAGAAGCTATTGGTGGAAAAGAGTTTATTGCCCGTCCCATGGACCAACGTTTAAAATTTGGAATCCTTTTTCAAGATTATATCCCTAAACTTCCAAATATGAAAATGTATCTCAATTTGGTGTATAATACAGGTGTTCCTGGAGGGTCTCCAAGCTATGCTGATGTATATAGCTATCAAAACAGATTACCTGATTATAAACGTGCAGATATTGGCATGTCTTATGTTCTTGTTGATGTAAAAAATAAAGCAAAAAATGGCTGGAAAAAACGATTTAAAGAGCTGGCATTTGGTATAGAGATTTTTAACATTTTTGATGTTCAGAATTCAATTACCAATACATGGGTTAGAGATGTATATTCGAAACGTCAGTATTCCATTCCAAATTATTTGACGCCAAGAGTTTTTAATATCAGATTAAACATGCGCTTTTAGGCAGTTTCTAAAACTAAGTTTTTAAGAACATCAACCACATTATCTAATTCTTCTTTGGTATTGTAAGAACTGAATGAAAAGCGAATAGAGGGCTTTTTTAAGTCGTCTTGCGAGAGAATTTCAGTGAGGACATGCGAACCTTTGTCGCTCCCGCTTTGACAAGCACTTCCCTTAGAACATGCAATCCCTTTAAGATCTAATTGAAATAAAAACAAAGGCGCTTTTTCTGAAGAAACTGGCAAACAAACATTGACCAAAGTATAGGTGCTTTTTTCAAAATCATCGCAATAACCATTGAATTTTACACCTGGAACTTCAGACTTTAAACGATTGATGAAATAAGATTTTAACGTGCTAATAAATTGTTTTTCAGTCTCTAAGTGCGTATAAGCTATAGCCAAAGATTCATCCAAACCAACAATGTCATGCAAACTTTCTGTTCCTGCACGGCATCCGCGTTCTTGTGAACCGCCAGTAATAATGGGTTGTAATCCTAAACCACTTCTTACAAAAGCAAATCCTATTCCTTTTGGACCATGAAATTTATGCGCACTAGCCGCTAAAAAATCGATTGGAATTTTTTGTAAATCCAAATGATAATGACCAACAGATTGTACCGTATCGCTATGAAACAACGCATCATATGTTTTACATAATTCTGCAACAAATTTTAAGTCCAAAATTGTTCCAATTTCATTGTTGATATGCATCAAAGACACCAGAGTTTTCTCTGATGAATTTTTTAATAACTCTTCTAAGTGCTTTAGATCAACCTCTCCTTTTTCTGTGAGATGAACATAACTTACTTTTATTTGAGAGGATAATTGTAATGCTTCAATGGTATGCCCTACCGCATGATGTTCAATTTTAGAAGAAATAATATGTTTTACATCTAGATCATAGACTGCAGAACGCAAAACAAGATTATCAGCTTCGGTTCCACCCGAAGTAAAAACGATTTCTGATGACTTTACATTAAAATGTGAAGCAATTCGTTTGCGACATTGTTCTAAAATGGATTTTGAATAACGCCCAACACTATGAGTCGAAGATGGATTGCCATAAGTAGATTTTAAGACTTCTGCCATTTTGTTCGCAACATCTTCACGAACACATGTTGTAGCAGCATTATCTAAATAAATGGGGGTCATTTGTTTTCCTTTAGTTTTAACAAAAATAATCAAATTAAATAATTGACAATAACATTAAATTTATTTCTCAATTCTATTACTTTTGTAACAAATAGATGAATTATGCGCAATTGGTTATGTTTCTTTTCAGTTCTAGTTCTAACAACAGCTTGTGATGATGGCGATGTTTTGAATATTCAATTAGATTTTGATAAAGAGTTAGCATTGTGTGAGATTCAAACTGCCAATCAAGGGTCAGCCATTACATCTAGTTTTTTGTTTTATGACACAAGAGAAGACCCTTTTGAGTCGCTTATATTATTGATTCCAAGAACAACAACTACAGAAGCCATGTTTAATCCTGCAACATCGGGAGATGAACAAACAATTACTATCGACGGTAGTAATGTTCAATTTCATTATAGATCTTACAATGGAGATCCCAATGCGTTAATTTGTACTGTGATTCCTCCAGCAGGTGTTTCTGTAACAAATAGCTATTCCTCATCTAGTGGAATTGCAAAATTTGTTTCAACATTCCAAGATGATGATAATGATGGTGTGCCCACAGCACTAGAATTTGATGGTGATTCAGATGGCGATGGCATACCCAACTACAAAGACAACGATGATGATGGCGATAACGTACCCACTATCAACGAAAAACCAGATCCAAACAATGATGGCGACTTATCCGATGCACAAGACAGCGATGGGGACTCTATTCCAGATTATTTAGACACAGATGATGATGATGATGGTACGCTAACTATCAATGAAGATGAAAACGGCAATGGAAACCTCTTTGATGACATTGCAGTTGGGGCTTCTTCTGCCCGGTTTTTAGATGCAGTTTTTGCAGATACTTATACCGTACAAACTAACAATGCAAATCAGTTTCGGCGTATTGTTACGATTACCGTTACTCTAAACAACATTGATATTTCTGTTCTTTCAGCCGATGTTTTGGAACTAGGAACTTATGAAACAACAATTTCGTTTTAGAGTTTTTTGTTCTGAAAAATATAAACCTCTGTAGCACCATTACCATATTTTTGGTAATCGGCAGGATAAAATTTTATGCCTTCATAACGCTTTAACAGATATTCGAGTTCCAACTTAAGAACCCCCTCACCTACGCCATGAATAAAAATAACCCTTTGAATCCGTTTTGAAATGGCAAAATCCAAACGTCGTTTTGCAGTATCCAATTGTAAGTTAAGCATCTCATAATTTTGCATCCCTTTTGTTGAACTTACCAATTGTTGAATATGAAGATCCACCTCCATTGGTGGTTGTTGTCGAGTTTTTAATTTATTTTTTTGGGGTTGCACTCTTTTTTTTGAGGTTTTTTCAGAAAGAATATTTTGAATGGATTGACCCGAAAACGATGATTTGTTTAAAAGATGGTCATCGGTATAAACCAATTCTGAAGCCTCAAATGACATTTCGAAACCTGAAGTTGTTTCAATAGTAATTGTATTTCCTGAAATTTCGATCACATAACCAGAGAGGTCATCATCCAAAACAGACACCTTATCATTTAGTCTAAATCTCATTCTTCTTCGTCTTCAGTTTGAACCTCATAGGGATTATAATCAGGTTTTTGACCAATACCTTTGGATATCAAATATATACCAACAACTAAAAAAATTAATCCTATAACTGAAATTAAAGAATTTGAATAGATTTCAGCATAAATAATTAAAATAGCGCCTACTAAAAATGCCAGATATTTAATTGCACTTTGTTTCAAAAGATTCTTTTTTTAATGCGTTAAAAGTAATAGCTTTAATTTAATTTTTTTCAATTACATCTTTATTTTTTTATTCAATAAATTATTTATTAAATTGAAGAACAATACTGCAAATGGCCTTAGATAACTACATGCTACCCTGTTTAAGTAAATCACTTTTTGGATTTGAGTGTATGGGTTGTGGATTCCAACGTGCTTTTTTTCTTTTTTTTAAAGGCCATTTTGTTGACGCCTTTTGGATGTATCCAGCAATTTATCCCCTTTTGGCCCTTGCTGGAATATTGTTGATCAGTCGTTTTTATAAGTTTAAATTTTATCAAAAGAGCATCAATATACTATCTCTAATTTCAATTGGTGTGATTATTACTAACTATCTCATTAAACAAATTATTTTATGAAAAAATCGTTGAACACTACGCTTGTATATTTGCTGAGCATTTTAGGCCTTTTATGTTGTTGTTTTTGGGGACTTGGTGTTTTTCTTTCGGGACCTGCCTATTTGATCGCCAATAAAAAAATAAAAGATGCACAATTGAATCCTGATGATTATGAAGGCAATATTAACAGTATGCAAACCGCAAAAACTGTTGCGCTTATTATTTTGATAATCAATATGCTATTTCTTGCTTGGTCAATTTATTCTCTAGCAACAACAGACTTTTCCGAGATACAACAAGAGTGGCAAAAAATAATGGAGGAGATTAATGCAGCAAAGTAAAAATTAAATCTCTTTTTTGATATTCCAACAAAGAATTTAATCCTTAAAAATAGCATTTCCATTTACAGGCAGTTCGTTATACCCCATATTATATAGTGTAAAGCCAAAAATATCGGCGTATTGTTCAATGGTTTTACTTACTGGAGTTCCTGCACCATGACCCGCATCGGTTTCAATACGAATCAAAGTAGGATTTGTTCCTGATTGCTTACTTTGCAATTCTGCTGCAAACTTAAAACTATGTGCCGGAACCACACGATCATCATGATCGCCTGTGGTGACAAGAGTTGCTGGGTATTTTACACCACTTTTGACGTTATGAACAGGAGAATAGCCCTTTAGATATTCAAACATTTCTTTATTGTCCTCAGAAGTGCCATAATCATAGGCCCACCCTGCTCCTGCAGTAAAGGTGTGGTAGCGTAGCATATCTAGAACACCAACCGCAGGTAGAGCAACTTTCATTAAATCTGGGCGTTGAGTCATTGTAGCGCCAACAAGAAGTCCTCCGTTTGACCCTCCACGGATGGCTAGAAAATCGCTTGAAGTATATTGCTCTGCTATTAAATATTCTGCAGCAGCAATAAAATCATCAAATACATTTTGCTTTTTCATCTGTGTCCCTGCATCATGCCATGCTTTTCCATATTCGCCACCGCCACGAAGATTTGGCACCGCATATATACCGCCTTGCTCAAGCCAAACCGCATTGGTTACGCTAAAACTTGGATTCAAACTGATATTAAACCCGCCATAGCCATAAAGTATTGTCGGGTTTTTTCCGTTGAGCTGAAGGCCTTTTTTATAGGTAATCATCATAGGAACTTTTGTACCATCTTTAGATTCATAAAATACTTGTTTACTTTCGTAATCGGAGCTGTCAAAATCTATCTCTGGTTTCCAATACAACTCAGAAATACCTGTTTCTAAGTCAAATTTATAAATGCTTGATGGTGTTTTGTAATTTGTAAATGAATAGAAATCAATAGTGTCTTCTTTTTTACCACCAAATCCTCCAGCATTTCCTAGACCTGGAAGTTTTATATCTCGAATAAAATTACCATCATAATCATATTGTTTGACTTGCGATATGGCATCAACCATATATTCCGCAAAAAAATAACCACCAGCTGTTGAGGGATTCAAAACATGTTTTGTTTCAGGGATAAAATCTACCCAATTTTCAGGTTTTGGATGTTTTGCATCTACGGTTACTATTTTTTGATTGGGCGCATTCAAATTTGTTACCAAATACAATTTATCATCAACATTATCAATCAAATAAGTATCACTTTTGGTATGATTAAGAATTGTTAATAATGGGCTATTTGGAGCATCTAAATTCTTGAGAAACAACTTGTTGCCTGAGGTTGAAACGCTTGCCGAAATAATTAAAAAACGATTATCTTCCGTAACTCTTGCACCAACATAGCGGTGTTTTTCTTCTTTTGTTCCACCAAAAATCAAAACATCTTCTTTTTGAGACGTGCCTAGTTTGTGGTAATATACTTTGTGTTGATCTGTTTTTGCAGATAGGGCGCTCCCTTTTGGTTTATCATAGCTGGAGTAATAAAAACCTTCATCCTTGTACCAAGACATTCCACTAAATTTGACATCGACTAGTGTGTCTTCAATAATTTTTTTGGAGACCACATCCATAGTCATAATTTTCCTCCAATCGCTTCCTCCTTCAGAAATACTATAGGCCAACAAACGACCACTTTTGGAAAAACTAGTACCACCAAGGGAAATCGTACCATCTTCTTTAAAGGTGTTGGGGTCAAGAAAAACTTCTGCAGTTGATGGGGCATCGCCAGTTTTGTAGCGGTAAATCACATATTGATTTTGAAGTCCATTATTTTTGTAAAAATAAGTATAATCGCCTTCTTTAAAAGGAGAACCTATTTTTTCATAATTCCATAATTTTTCTAAACGCTCCTTTAGTTCTTCTCTGTAGGGGACATTTGAAAGATAGTCAAACGTTGTTTTGTTTTGTGTTTTTACCCATGCTTCCGTTTCCTTGCTTCTATCGTCTTCCAACCAACGATATGGGTCTTTTACTTGTACCCCAAAATATTCGTCAACGGTATCAACCTGAATTGTTTTTGGATATTCTAAACTGATATTTCTACTGTTTTCTGCATTTTTATGACAGGCCATCACGCTTAATAATAAGAATAAATAAAAAATATGTTTCATTGCATTGGAATTTAAATTATGAAAAACTAAACTTCAAAAGCTTTTAACGTTTTAATGATAATTGCCACACAATCGAGTAACTGATCTTCAGTCATCACCAAAGGCGGTGCAAAGCGAATGATGTTTCCGTGCGTGGGTTTGGCTAGTAATCCGTTATCACGAAGTTTTAAACAAATATTCCAAGCGGTATCACTTTCCTCTGAATCATTTATCACTATAGCATTTAGCAATCCTTTTCCTCTAACGAGTTTTACAATTGTACTGTCTTTGATGTATTCATTTAATTGCGCTCTAAAAAGTTGTCCTAATTGCTCTGCATTTTCTGTAAGTTGTTCATCTTTAATGACTTCTAGCGCTGCAATTGCAACTGCTGCGGCCACTGGATTACCTCCAAAAGTACTACCATGAGATCCTGGTGTAATGACATTCATAACAGCATCATTAGCCAAAACAGCAGAAACAGGATAGACACCTCCACTTAGTGCTTTACCCAAAATCAATACATCGGGTTTTACGTCAGGAGTATCTGAACAATCTTTATTGGCACAACTACAGTTGCCACAACTTGCTAAGAGCCGACCCGTACGCGCAATGCCTGTTTGAACTTCATCGGCAACAAACAAAACATTATGCTCTTCACACAATGCTTTGGCAGTTTTTAAATAATCTTCCGATGGCACATAAACCCCTGCTTCCCCTTGAATGGGTTCAACCAAAAAACCTGCGATATCACTATGTGTTTCAAGGACCTTTTGCAAAGCATTGGTGTCATCATATGGAATTTTGATAAAACCATCGGTATAGGGACCAAAGTGTTTTTTTGCTGTAGGATCATTGGAAAAAGAAATAATCGTTGTTGTACGCCCATGAAAGTTGTTTTCACAAACAATAATTTTTGCTTTGTTTTCAGGGATACCTTTTATTTTATAAGCCCAACGGCGTGTGATTTTTATGGCCGTTTCTACAGCTTCTGCACCAGTATTCATAGGTAATACTTTATCAAATCCAAAGTATTGAGTAATATACTGCTCATAAGGGCCCAATTGATCATTATAAAACGCCCTCGATGTTAATGTTAGAGTTTCAGCTTGACGCTTCATTGCTCCTACTATAGCAGTATGACAATGCCCTTGATTGACAGAAGAATATGCTGATAAAAAATCATAATATTTTTTTCCCTCTATATCCCAGACATAAACGCCTTCTCCTCTATTGAGGACAACAGGAAGGGGGTGGTAGTTATGAGCGCCATAATTGTGCTCCAAATTCATGGCTTCTTTTGATGAAAGTGTATTTAAAAGAGGCATATTAAAAAAATTTAAGTAAGAAAAGTACAATTCCTTCTTATGGAGAGAAATCACCCATCGTGTGCAAATTAGTAAGTTTTTTTAATTTTTTAAAACAAAATCCAAAATATTAGATAACATCAAAAAATAATGTGACCATTTCAATTTTTTTGTGCCTAAACAAATACAGAAAACTAATTAAACACATTTTACTATGGAACAAGTTGTAGAATCAACAAAAGAACTAGGCGCTAAGGTTTGGGAAAGCTTTAGCTATTTTATGAATGAAATTGGGCAGTTTATACCAAAATTACTTGGAGCCCTCTTATTTTGGTTTTAGGCCGATTTATTGCTCGTCTACTAAGAAAATTAATCATTAAACTCGCAAAATTCATCAAACTTGATGTGATTGCAGACAAAGTAGAGCTCGATCAAATGCTTGAGCAAATTGGCATCAAACATAAATTTTCAGAAATCATAGGCAATATCATCTACTACGTACTGCTCTTGGTAGTTTTGCTTACCGTTTTTGATATTCTAGGTCTCTTCGTTGCCAAGGAGTTATTTGACAAAGTTGTTGGGTTTATCCCCGATATTTTTATCTCTGTCATTCTTTTTGTCTTTGGTTTGTATCTCGCCAATTTTGTACGCGATTTTATCAATGGACGACTGAACAACATGAATATTGAACAGGCCTCCGTGATCGGATCCATTGCTAAGTTTGGTATTTTATTGATTGTATTTTCAATGATTTTATCACAACTCAACATCGGAAATGATTTGGTATCCAAACTTACACAATATTTGTTTGCTGCTATTGGTCTAGGTTTGGCCATTGCCATTGGCCTTGGTGGAAAAGATGCCGCAAAGGAATTAATTGATCAGGTATTCAAGAAAAAATAATACCAAAAAAAAACATTTTTTAATGCTGTTCCAAAGGGACAGCATTTTTTTTTACAGTATTTTTGCAAGCATGCGAAGAAAAAAAGAAAAAAAAGAATTTTTTGAAGTCGAAGTCATCGATGCTGGTGCAAAAGGGAAAAGTATTGCCAAAGCACCAGACGGTAAAGTCATTTTTCTGAATAATGCTGTTCCAGGGGATGTGATTGATGTACAAACCTTTAAAAAACGTAAAGGGTATTACGAAGGAAAAGCAACACAATTTCATAAACTTTCCGAGCATAGAGAAACGCCTAAATGCACCCATTTTGGAACTTGTGGTGGCTGCAAATGGCAGCATATGAAATATGATCAGCAATTATTTTTTAAGCAAAAAGAAGTGACCAACAATCTGCAACGTATTGGAAAAGTCGAATTGCCAGATGTCACTCCTATTCTTGGTTGTGCTCATCCTTATTTTTATAGAAATAAGATGGAATTTTCATTTAGTAATAACCGTTGGCTTTCTTTGGAGGAAATTAATGCAGATAAAACAATTGATAATCGAAATGCGCTTGGATTTCATATCCCAGGCATGTGGGACAAAATTTTAGACATCGATAAATGTTGGCTTCAAGCCGATCCGTCCAATGCCATTCGGAATGAACTAAAAGCGTTTGCTAAAGCGCAAAACATCCCATTCTTTGACCCCAAACAACAATCGGGAGTACTTCGTACCCTTATGATTCGTACAACAAGCACTAAAGAAATTATGGTTGTTGTACAGTTTTTTTTAGCAACAAAATTGCATATAGAAACCATTATGGGTTTTCTCAAAAATTCATTTCCAGAAATCACTTCATTGCAATACGTCATCAATCCAAAAGGCAATGACACCATCTATGATCAAGAAGTAGTTTGCTACCATGGTCGAAATTATATTCTTGAAGAAATGGAGGGTTTGCAATTTAAAATTAATGCAAAATCTTTCTATCAAACCAATTCCGAACAGGCCTATAATTTATATAAAATTACTCGAGATTTTGCAGGATTAACGGGAAGCGAATTGGTCTATGATTTGTATACAGGTACAGGAACAATTGCTCAATTTGTAGCCAAAAAGGCCAAAAAAGTTGTTGGTGTAGAAGCCGTTCCAGATGCCATAAAAGCCGCAAAAGAAAACGCAGAACACAACAAAATCGATAATGTGGAGTTCTTTGTTGGAGATATGAAAACTGTTTTCAATTCAGAATTTATAAACACACATGGACACCCAAACGTCATCATTACCGACCCGCCAAGAGATGGAATGCATAAAGATGTTATTCAACAAATATTGAATATTTTACCCGAAAAAATTGTCTATGTGAGTTGCAACAGCGCAACTCAGGCAAGAGATTTGGCTTTGATGGATTCGAAATATAAGATAATAAAAACACAAGCAGTAGACATGTTTCCACAGACGCATCATGTAGAAAATGTTGTACTTTTGAAAAAAAGAATTTAGATTTTTATGAATAGAATATCTTTTTTATGGATTTTTTTGTTGCTCATCGCCTGCGAACCAGACGATGTGTGCAGCGAAAATACACAAACTACCTCTCGCCTTGTTATAGAGTTTTTTGATATTGGAAATTTAGATAACACAAAAACAGTTGGAGGTCTTTTTGCTGTTGGTTTAGATGCACAAGGCAACGATGTTGAAATTTCTGGTGAAGTCGTAAGTTCTCGCGAAAAAATAGAATTACCTCTCAATGGTACAGCAAATCAAATACAATTCAAATTATATAAAAATTATAGTGTTGTTAATGATGCCGTGCAAGGCAATTCAGATGTAATAACCGTGGCCTATACCACCTCAGCAGTATATGTTTCTCGTGCATGTGGTTACAAAAATGTGTATAATATTCAAGGGTTTAGCATCGAAACGGATAGCGATCTTTGGATGGTAAATGCCGATATAATAGTGAATGAAATAACAAATGAAAATGAAACCCATGTTAAAATATTTCATTAATTGCCTTTGTTTTTTATGGATCAGTAGCGTTTCGTTTGCACAAAATAAAACTAGTGATACCAGCAATGAAACTTCTACAGACAGCATTGTTTTTCAAGACAAATATGGATTGCGTTTTGGTGTAGACCTTAGCAAATTTGGACGTACTGCTTTTGATTCAGACTACTCAGGATTTGAGGTCAATGCAGATTATCGATTGGGTAGACGCCTGTATGTTGCTGGTGAACTAGGGTTCGAAGAAAAAGCTACTAAAACAGATTATTTAGATAGCAGTGCTAAAGGAAATTATTTTAAAGCAGGGATTGATTACAACTTGTACAACAATTGGTTAGGAATGGAAAATTTAATCATTAGCGGTCTACGCTTTGGATTGTCGAGTTTTAGTCAAACAAGAAATCACTATACTATTTATGATACAAACAGCCAAACTTGGTCACAAATTCAAAACAATGAAAGTGTTGAATTTTCAGGGCTTACTGCGGCATGGGTAGAGCTTATTTTTGGTTTAAAAGCTGAGCTTTTCAATAATCTATTTTTAGGATTCAATGTGCAGCTAAAAGCTAGAATCTCCGAAAAATCACCCGATAATTTCGAGAATTTATATATTCCAGGCTTTGGACGAACCTATGACAGCAGCAAAGTTGGAACAGGAGTAAATTACAGTATATCATATTTACTTCCTATTTATAAAAAAGATAGAGTAAAAAAAACTGATTCAGAAGATTTAGAACAACCCCTTGAGGATTAGATGAATCTTTTTAACGAATCAATTTTTTATATTTAATACGTTTTGGCATAATATCGCCCCCCAATCGCTGACGTTTATTGGCTTCATATTCACTAAAACTACCCTCGTAAAAATAGACTTCCGAATTGCCTTCAAAGGCTAAAATATGGGTGCAAATTCGGTCTAAAAACCAACGGTCGTGACTGATAACAACCGCACACCCGGCAAAGTTTTCTAAGCCCTCTTCTAGAGCCCGTAATGTATTAACATCCAAATCATTTGTAGGTTCATCTAAAAGCAAAACGTTACCCTCTTCTTTTAGTGTCATTGCCAAATGAAGACGGTTTCGCTCTCCTCCAGAAAGCAATTTAACTTTTTTGTTTTGCTCACTTCCTGAAAAGTTAAAACGACTCAAATAAGCACGGGAATTCACTTGCCGCCCACCCATCATAATAAGCTCCTGTTCGTCACTAAAATTTTGCCAAATCGTTTTTTCTGAATCAATATTGGAATGGCTTTGATCAACATAGGCTATTTTTGCTGTTTCACCTACCTTAAATGATCCTTTGTCGGGAGTTTCCTCGCCCATAATCATTCTAAAAATCGTGGTCTTTCCTGCACCATTAGGACCAATGACACCAACAATACCGGCTTGTGGTAAATTAAAATTTAAATGATCATAAAGTAGTTTCTCGCCATAGGCCTTACTAACGCCTTCAGCTTCAATTACATTAGTACCTAAACGTGGGCCATTTGGGATATAAATTTCTAGCTTTTCATCAAGCTGTTTCTGATCTTGATTTAAAAGTTTATCATAATTCTTTAAACGCGCTTTTTGTTTGGTTTTACGCCCTTTTGCACCTTGGCGTACCCATTCCAACTCGCGTTCCAATGTTTTTTGGCGCTTAGACGCCGATTTAATTTCCTGTGCCAATCGTTTTGACTTTTGATCTAACCATGAGGAGTAATTTCCTTTCCAAGGGATGCCCTCTCCTCTATCGAGTTCTAAAATCCATCCTGCTACATTATCCAAAAAATAACGGTCGTGTGTAACCGCAATGACGGTGCCTTTATACTGCGCCAAATGCTGCTCTAACCAATGAACCGATTCTGCATCCAAATGGTTGGTAGGCTCATCTAAAAGCAAAACATCAGGCTCTTGCAAAAGCAAACGACATAGTGCAACTCTTCGGCGTTCACCACCAGAAAGAACTCCAATTTTTTTGTCGCCCTCTGGAGTGCGGAGCGCGTCCATAGCAATTTCTAATTTGGTATCGAGTTCCCAAGCGTTAGCGGCATCAATCTGATCTTGTAATTCAGCTTGACGATTCATGAGTTTTTCCATACGATCAGCATCGGAATAGACTTCTTCCAAACCAAACATATCATTGATTTTGTTGTACTCGTCTAAAATAGCTACAGTTTCTGCAGCGCCTTCTTTGACCACGTCTAAAACAGTTTTTTCGTCATCCAATTGCGGTTCTTGCTCTAGGTAGCCCACAGAATAATCTTGCGAAAAGACCACATCGCCTTGATAATTTTTATCAACCCCTGCAATGATTTTTAAAAGTGTAGATTTTCCAGAACCATTAAGCCCTAGAATACCTATTTTGGCTCCATAGAAAAAGCTGAGATATATATTTTTTAAAACAGGTGTATTGGCACTTTGGAAGGTTTTGGTAACCCCCGACATGGAAAAGATGATTTTTTTATCGTCGCTCATTATACACGTCCTTTTAAGGCATTAAATACCCAAGCAATAGCAAAGAATCCAATACCTACAGCCGCAAAGCCCCAACCTGCAACATCATCGTAGCGAAATGCACCAAGTGCAATTAGAGAAACTCCTACAAATATCATAATAAAAGTGGCCCAAGCCAATACTGTATTTTTATTCATTTTATAGTTATTAAAAATTTTGTGTCTTCAAATATCGGTAATTTTTAAAACTTTTGTTTGTGATTTTTTTAAAAATAATTTAAATTTGAAGTTCTGTTATTTCCCAAATTTATACTTTAAAACCATGAATAATCTAATTTTCAAATATTTTATAGAACTGTTTTCTTTTTACAACGCTTTTTTAAAAGTTCAGGGTTTTGAATGCTAATAATATTGTCATATTAACAGTTTTTGTAAATCTAATTTTAAAATATAATGTTATGGATTATTTTGACAATGTTCTCATAAAGCTCAGACGACAGTACAGTAAGGATGAAGCTGTGGCGGCTTTATCAAAAAAGATTTCAGAATTGGAAATTGAAAACGGAGCGCTAAAGTCTGAAATAGAACATTTGGAATTTGAACTCAAAAAATATAAAAAGTTAAAATAAAAAAGCTATTAAAGAATAGTATAAAGGTAAAGTTAAATTAACTAATATATTTTACTTTTTAATTATGAAATGCAAAAACTGCAATGGCATTGTAAGAAAGAACTTCTGCTCTAGTTGTGGACAAAATACAGGTGTTGGAAAAATCAACTATAAAAGTGTTGTACAAGAATTGTTTCAGGCGGTTTTTTTATTAAAAACGGGGTTCTATTCACTCTAAAAGAACTTTTTTTAAGACCAGGAAGCACCATTCGAGCTTATTTGGATGGGCAAAGAAAACGCTATTTTAAACCTGTAGTTTATGTCATCATCCTTTCATCTTTCTATTATCTTTCAATACGCTTGATAGGAGAAAACACTTGGCTAGAGAATGTTGTTGCTGGGATGATGGAAGATGTAGACAGTTCAGTTACCATTTCAATTGAGGGCGGAAAGGTTTTGGTTCCTGAATTAT